>Ga0209290_1000171_pt1 | contig 59687 bp, 52 predicted proteins | sample EN1Hudsemesocosm_2_FD_184632 | JGI IMG/M metagenome (GOLD analysis project Ga0209290, IMG submission 184632) | Methane-oxidizing microbial communities from mesocosms in the Hudson Canyon - EN10B Hudson Canyon (SPAdes) (version 2) | ecosystem: Environmental > Aquatic > Marine > Cold seeps... | reverse complement strand
GTTAATCTGTGTTTGACCAGCAGCTACTCCTTGTTGAAGACCTTCTTGGTGGCCTGCTTGTTTTCCAACGTCAAAACCAGCTTTATGACCGGCTTCGTGGCCTGCTGCTTTACCTACGTCAAAACCTTCACTGTAGGCTTCTTGATGAATTTTTTCGAGATCTTCTGCGGTTAACGGTTTTATAGGTTTATTGACGACAGCAGATCGAGGTCGTACTGGTGCATTCGGGTCATTAAGTGTTGGTAACTCCCAACGCTCATATGCAGAAAGTTCACCTAAAGACCTTGTTTCTTTTTTATCTGACATCGATGGTCAACCTTACAGTGAGATTCATAAGCACCTAAATCATTGCCTCACCAGAACCACCTAATGAAATCTCTCCGGAGTCGGCAAGACGTCTAGCGATGGTTAAAATATCTTTTTGTGACGTCTCTACTTCGCTGACTTTTACCGGACCTTTGGCTTCGAGATCATCCCTTAGTAGTTCTGCCGCTCGTTTAGACATATTTTTGAATATTTTTTCTTGTAAATCTGTATCTGCACCTTTGAGAGCAATGATTAATACATCTGATGAAACTTCACGTAGCAATGATTGAATACCTTTGTCATCCACATCTTTGAGATTATCAAAAACAAACATCAAGTCTTCTATGTCTGACCCCATATCGGCATCAATTTCTTTAATGCTATCCATCAAATCAGCTTCGATATTGGTATCAATGAAGTTCATAATTTCGGCAGCACACTTAATACCACCAATAGCGGTTGTTTTCGTTGACGCACCACCAGAGAACTGCTTTTCAAGAATATTATTTAATTCTTGTAAAGCTTGGGGCTGAATAGATTCTAAAGAGGCTACACGCATCATGACATCTAAACGGACTTTCTCGTCAAAAGTACCTAATACTTCTGCTGCTTGGTCTGGTTCTAAATAAGAAACAACAATCGCTTGTATTTGTGGGTGCTCATTTCGAATTAATTCTGCAACAGCACGCCCATCCATCCACTTTAAGGTATCTAAACCCGATGTGTTTCCACCAACAAGTATACGGTCTATTAAGCTGTCAGCTTTATCTTTACCCAAAGCTTCAGTTAGCATATTTTTAATATAGTCATCCGTTCCGATTCCCATACCAGTTTGCTTACCAACTGATTCAAGGAAGTCGACCATTACACCCTCGACTTGATCTTGTGTAATGTCTTTTAATTGGGCCATTGCTGTACCCACTCTTTGAACTTCTTTAGGCCCCATATGCTTAAGAATCTGAGCAGCATCAGCCTCTCCAAGGCTTAGAAGCAACATAGCGGCTGCATCATTTTTACTTACTTTGACCGCTTTCTTTTCGCCTGAATCTTCAGTCATCTACATTAACCCACTGTCGAACTACTTGAGCTACCCGGGCAGGGTCTTCCGCAACAAGACCTTTAAGAGCATTTAACTGCCTATCATACCCTTCCGATGCGCCAGGTAAAAGAAACTCGTCCGATGCACTCAAAGTAACTCGATCTCCAGCTTCGCCTTCACTCATTTGATTCATTTGAGCTAAGCCATCATCATCACCTGCTAAAGCAAACTCTTTAGCTTGAGCACCACTCATTGCCAGGTTTTTAAATGTTGGCCGAATTACAGCAAATACTACGATAACTGTCATCAATACTGCTAGCGCTTTCCATATAAGATCCCAAAACCAATCATTTTCCCAAATTTCAGCCTCAACAAAAGGCTCAATGATTTGTTGAGCAAATGGTGTATTGATCACATTGACACTATCACCTCTTCCTGCAGAATAACCTACCGTATTTCTGATCAACAAGGTAAGTCGCTCTAATTCATTCTCAGTCCAAGGCGTATAGGTGATCTCATTTGTCTCGGGATTGATAATACGGACATCATCAATAGCAACCGCAACCGTTAATCTTTGCAAACGGCCTTGCTGATGCTTTGTATAGCTTATTGTTCGGTCTACTTCGAAGTTACGTGTCGTTTGCTTACGAATATTATTTGGCGTTCCACCACCGCCATTACCACCAGCGCCCGCTACTTGTGGCGCATTCGCAGCAGCGGGAGGTTGATTGGCTAACGCGCCAGGCACCCCTCCATTTCCGGCCATCTGTCGTTGTTCATCAAGCGTTTGTTCACTACGAACCACTTGCATATCAGGGTTAAATATTTCTTCTGTCTCTTCAATCTGGGTAAAATCTACATCTGCGGATACTTCAGACCTGAAACGCTCCGAACCCATAATCGGGTTAAGAATATTATTAATTCTTGTATTGATGGTTTTTTCTAATTTTCGCGAGTACTCAAACTCTTTCGAGACTAAACGATCCGCTTCAGTTTCATCGTTGTTTGATAACAAGTTTCCTCGCTGGTCAACAACGGTCACTTGTGTTTTATTCATTTCAGGCACACTGCCCGCAACAAGGTTAACAATAGCTTCAACCTGCTCTCTTGAAATAGGCCGAGAGGATGAAGTTTCAATTAAAACAGAAGCTGAAGGCTGTCGACTATCACGAACAAAGACAGCTCTTTTTGGAATCGCTAAATGTACGCGAGCATTTCTGACATTTCTGAAACTGGTAATAGAACGCGACAACTCACCTTCAAGGCCTCGCTTGAACTTGGTTGCTTCCATAAACTGGCTTGTTCCCAAGCTTTGCTCTTTATCAAGAATTTCATAACCAACATTCTGGTCATCAGTAATCCCCGTTGCTGCTAACTTCATCTTAGCTTCATACACACGACTTGATTCAACTAATAACAAACCTGTTCTATGATCTATTTTAAATTTCACATCATTCAGACTTAACAGTCGTGTTACTTCTTCTAGATCCTGAGATTTAATGTTCTGCATTAAAGGCTGGTAGTTTGGTTCTTGAAGCCATAGAACGAGAGCAAGGCCTAATGCAACACTCCCTGCCAGACCAATCATTAACCCTACTTGACGAAAAATCCCCAAGCGGTTGATGCCTGTCATCAAGTCTCCTTCTGCACCGATTGAATCAGTCTCTGCCATGCTCATTCCGCCCCTCTGAGCAGGTAAATTTGCATTTGTTTCTGCTGGCACGTTTGCCATAACTTATCCTCCCCTGTGTTCTAATTTAATATGTAAAGTCACTAGATTTGTTTATAGTTTTATACAGGCATATTCATCACATCTTCATAAGCCTGTACCACTTTATTTCTGACTTGTGTTAAAGCTTGAAATGAAACAGATGCTTTTTGTGACTGTATCATCACCTGAGACAAACTAACGGTGGGATCCCCCAGCTGAAAAGCAGTTGAAAGCTCAGCCGACTTAAGTTGCGTGTCATTAACAGAGTTAACTGCATTCGCCAACAAATCCCCAAATTTAGGTAAAGGTTGAGCCTCTTGCGTACCTTGTATTTTATTAGGCGATATTTCAGGACGCAGAGAATCTGTTTTTTGAACTTGCGATCGCAAGTTTCTCATCTCTGCCAATACTGAATTAATATCTGATCTGCCTGAAACTGAACCGATACCAGACATAGTCGCCTCCGTCAAAATTTTGTTGCTTTACCTATAAAAAACACTCTATAAAGGTAGATTAAGCATTAATTAGGCCAGATAACAATTATTCATAAAATTATTTCTAATAAACTGAAATGCAAGGCAAGTATTGAATATAAGGAATAAAAAAAGGGGCCGAAGCCCCCAACAATCATCAGCAGATTGACGAATTCTTTATGCAGCTAGCTCAGCATTAACATCTATGCCATTTTCACGCATTTGAGCGAGTTTATATCGCAACGTGCGAGGGCTAATACCAAGTTTTTCGGCTGCAACTTTCTTCTTGCCATTTTCTTGTCGCAAGGTATTTAAAATGATCTGATATTCTCTTAGCTTTAAATCTTTACCTAAACCATTACAGTCTTCTTCCGCATCCACAGATGCACTCTGAACAAAGATATGCTCAGACTCTGCTTGAGCGCCCATATCTTGAGCCACTGAGCTTTCAGCTGAAGCTAATACCCAACTTTCAGACTCTGACATATCCAAGCAAAAATCCTGAACACTAACAACACCATTTGAAGCCATTATAAGAGAGCGCTGAATAGCATTATCTAATTCTCGAACATTCCCAGGCCATTGATACTGGGTCAAATAGCCTTTAACACCGTCAGCAAATTTCATTGATTCGCGCTTCATTTTTACAGAATGTTCAGCTAACAATTTTTCTGCTAAAGGCCAAATATCTAACGGACGTGCTCGCAAAGGCTTCCACATCATAGGGAAAACATTTAAACGATAATATAAATCTTCTCTGAAGCGCCCTTCATTCACATACTCTTTTAAATCACGATTAGTTGTCGCTAATACTCTGACATCTAATGAAATTGGTTTTTTGCCCCCTACACGCTCAACTTCTCTTTCTTGCAAAACTCGCAAGAGCTTAGCTTGAAGCCCGAGATCCATTTCTGAAATTTCATCCAGTAACAAAGTTCCGCCATTCGCTTGTTCAAACTTTCCAGGTGAGCTCGCAATTGCTCCTGTAAAGGCACCCTTCTCATGACCAAACAAGGTCGCCTCAAGCATATTTTCAGGAATTGCTGCACAGTTCAACGCAACAAAAGGCTTATTTTTTCGTGACGAATTATTATGTATATACCTAGCTAGCACTTCTTTACCCGTGCCACTTTCTCCAGATATCATGACGGTCGATTCTGACTCAGCAACTTTTTTAGCTATTTGAAAAAACTGTTTTGAACTCGGATCTACTGCAATAGGCATATGAGCATCGGATACTTTTACTTTGGACTTATTTTCTTCCTCATAGCCCAAAATCCTGATCACCGATTGTATTAATACTTTAGGTTCAAAAGGTTTTACTAAATAATCAGCGGCACCACTTTGCATTGCATCTACAGCCATTTTAATCTGGCCATATGCCGTGATTAGCAACATAGGTAAGTTAGGTAATTTAAGTTTAATACGTCGCAGGAGTTCATGACCATCAATACCAGGCATATTGACATCACTAACAACAATATCGACAACATGTTTATCAAGTTGCAATAGTGCATTTTCACCACAATCTGCTTCGATATAATTCATACCAGCCAACTGCAATGTTGTACACAAAGCTTCTCTTAACGCTTGATCATCCTCAACGATTAAAACAGTTACTTGCGCCATACACCTTACTCCTAACTTTTATCGTACTTTTATTTACGGTATTGATTAATATCCACAGCTTTAATGACTTAGCTTTTCTGTTTAGAAACTAAGTTAAAGACTGGCAATGTGATTGATGCCGATACGCCTTTTTTTGACGACCTAACCTTAAACTCGCCTTGATGTGCTTTTACAACTGCCTGCACAACCGCCAAGCCTAAACCTGTACCTTGCGCCTTAGTTGTATAAAAAGGCTCAAATACTTTACTGCGGTGCTCATTTGGAATTCCAGGGCCATTATCTTTTATTTGAAGCTTGATCGTATTCGCATCAGCCATCGTCACCAACACTTGCATGGCCAAAGGCACCTCAAGGTCTTTAATGTGTTCAGTTGCTTCAATACTATTATTTATTAAGTTCAAGCACGCTCCGACAAGCGTTTCTTTGTTACACATAACGTGTTTATCAACCACATTACTTTCCCAATGGCAGATAACACCTGCCTTTTGTAATACTGGCTCTGCAGCACTCTGAAGCGATACTAACAGTTCTGATATATTTACGTGCTCTACTAAGCGTGTCTCACCTTTTGCAAAAATAAGCATGTCTCTAATTTGGTGCTCTAGATGAGTCAATCTTGACAATAATTTATCAGCGCACTCAAGGCGTAATTCAGACTCAATTTCTGGCTGACAAAGATGCCCCGCATACAACATTGCTGTTGATAATGGCGTACGAATTTGATGCGCTAGACTTGCCACCATTTTTCCTAGTGAACTTAGTCGCTCAGCCCGGCTTACTTGCTCTTGCAGCAAACGTGTTTCGGTTAAATCACTCAATAAAATCAACTGACCCGGCCCTGAAGACATCGAGCGCGTTTCTATTCGTACTCGACGCCCATCTTTTAAAGAGACCTCATGCCCATCGTCATGTTTAGGTGAAAAGCAACGAGTAATAACATCCAACCACGCCTGCCCTTCAAGTGGTTCACCTAATAAGTCTAACGCCGCTGGGTTTGTTTCTGTTACTAAGCCGTTTCCATCAAGCAATACAACGCCAGCAGGTAATATTTCTAAAAGTGTTGATAATCTATTTGCTAGCTGTTCTTTTTCTTTTAATTCTTCGCGTCGTTGCATCTCCTCTTCTGACAACTCGTCTTTTAATTGAGTCACCTTGTTTTCAAGGTTTCGATAGGACGATGTTAATTGGGAAGACAATTGGTCAAATAAAGATAGTGCTTGTTCATCGGGTGCCGTCTTTTTTGTGGTACTAAACACGTCATGATCAAATAGTGTTTGAACTTGAATAGACTCTAATACGGAGCCATTTTTTTGGTAAGTAGAAGCAGTTGAAATTAGCTCAGGTACAGACTGATGGGGCGTTTCCTCTAGGACAACGCGCGAAACAATACCCTGAGCCATAGAGTTATAAGCCGAGTTGTCTTTCCAAACATTGTTTTTTTGTTGTTCCATTGGATTTACCTACCCTATCAACATAATCGTCTGCACAATCAAACACCATTGCACTTTCATTCTTACAGTTGATAAAGCAGTTTACGATCCAACTATTATTTTTACATACAAATCAATTAGTTAACAACACTAGAAGCATCTTAACTTTAAGACTAGACAATTAATTGGCAGTAGAAATAAAAAAACCGAGCAAGAAGCTCGGCTGTTGGCATTTTTTTGACTTCATACTTCAAGTAGTAAAGTTAACTATTAAGACCATATTTTCGAACCTTTTCTACAAGCGTTGTTCGACGTATACGAAGTTTTTCTGCCGCTCTGGCAACAACTCCAGAAGACTCATCCAACGCTTGCTGAATAAGCGCCTTTTCAAGATTTCCCAAGTAGTCTTTCAAATCAATACCATTTACAGGTAATAACGCAGGGGAATCTAAACTTGCCAAACTTGAAGTTAATGGTACATTTTGATCGGCTGTACGCAGGTCTTCATCTCTGTCTTCTACATGCCGATATTTTTGAGGGAGCTCATGCACACCAATCACATCATAAGGATGCATAATACCAAGACGCTCAACCAAATTAGCAAGTTCACGGATATTTCCAGGCCACTCATGCCGACACAAACTTAAGATTGCAGCAGAATTAAAACGGATAGAGCCCCGTTTCTCAGTTTCCATCCTTGATATCAGCTCATTCATTAAAAGCGGTATGTCTTCAACACGATCTTTCAAAGCAGGCATTTCGATAGGAAAAACATTTAGTCGATAATATAAATCTTCCCTGAACGTTGTTTCTTCAATCATTTCTTCAAGATTTTTATGTGTTGCTGCAATGATTCTAACGTCAGTAGCGATCGTTTTATTACCACCCACCCGCTCATACGTCCTTTCTTGCAGCACCCTTAATATTTTAACTTGCATACTAAGAGGCATATCACCAATTTCATCCAAGAACAGCGTTCCACCCTCCGCCAGTTCAAAACGCCCAGCTCTGGCGGTTATGGCTCCAGTAAAAGCACCTTTCTCATGCCCAAAGAGTTCACTCTCAAGTAACTCTGCAGGTATCGCACCACAATTCACCGGGACAAAGGGCTTACTCCGCCGATGAGAGTTGTAATGTAGATTACGAGCAACGACTTCCTTCCCTGTTCCTGATTGGCCTGTAATCAAGACACTTACATCTTTATCTGCCACTTGAGTCATCAATTCCCTGACAGCTTGCACGCTTCTGCTGGTACCGACCAAACTTCGAAACAATTCCACCTGACGCTGCTTACCACGCCCCATTTGAGCAGAATATTGATCACGAAAAACTTGCGCCCGATAAAGGCTATCAACTGTTTTATTATAATTTGGTGGGAAATCTAGCTGGGCGATGACTTTTTTTCTAAGGATAGGATCTAAACCATCCAATGACACTTCACCAATCGCAAGCGCAGGTATGCCTTCATCCCACTCATGCAATTCACAGACAATTGGCTCTAAAGGAATGTTATCTGAACCCAAAAAAACAACATTAATTTGAGACGAGTCTGTTGATTCAGATTCAAGCACTTGCTTCCAATCAGTCAAAGAAGCGCTAAGCACATCTTCTCCTAAAAACTTTAAAATAACAGTGATATCTCTAAGTACATCTTGGTTATCATGCATAACCAAAACTTTCATATCCTGCGCCATAAAATAAACCTTATTATTATTGACCTTAAAGATTTTGCAAAAGTTGTTCTTTTGAAAAATTCTATAGCCTTCCTTGTGGTCTAGACTTTGAGCTGTTTAAGAAAAAGTAGTATACGTAAAAGATTCCCTCTTTAACTACGGAACAATTAAAGTACGTATTCATCTAAGAGTCAATAAAGTGGCGTTAAAAAGTCCTTAAAAGAGTCATATCAAAAAAAAGATCTTTTTTTGTCACAATACAAGCACTAAAAAACACTTAAAATTGAGAAACGCCAAGATAAGAATCAGCAGCATTACGCTCTTTTGTTAATTTCTTTAATTCTGATGCTATTTCTAATTGATGTTTTTTAGCGTCATCAATGACGAGTTCATATATTTTTTCAATGCTTTTTAAATCTAGAGCAAGCTTTTCTTTATCTTGCAACTTATTTGCCGAAGAAATAATCTCTTGAAGGCTTCTCTTGATTTGTCCATCAAGCATCTCAAGCTGTTCCCAATCTTTTGAAGCGCATGCTTGTTGCAAATTTTTGATTAATTCTATTAAGGTCTCATTCACAAAATAATTCTCCACAAACACTATAATTTATTCAGTTTATAATGACTGCTTAGTCCTGCGATTTCAATGGAACGTTGTAAAACATAGATGGACTAGAAGTAAGACATAAAAAAGCCTGTGCTTATCTAAATTTATAAGCACAGGCTAAAGAAAAATATAGGTTCGGCGACTATAAAACTACCTGCTCTAGTTGAGCTGAATAAGCACCTTGAACACCATCACTATCAATCGTAGCAATTGAAAAATAATATGTTCCAGAAGTTAGCTCTTCAATCACAACACTCTCTTCGCTATTAACATCAACTTCTTTTGTTAAATTTAGATTATTAGTATCTGTACCATACTTGATCGTATAGCCATTGATTTCACCTAGCGCTAGATATGAACCATCCTCTCTCGCAATAGGGATATCCCAGCTTAGCTCAACTGAAGCAAATACAGGCTCTTCTACTACGGGCGTCTCATCTACTACAGGCGTCTCATCTACTACAGGTGTCTCATCTACTACCGGTGTCTCATCCACTACCGGTGTCTCATCTACTACCGGTGTCTCATCTACTACCGGTGTCTCATCTACTACCGGTGTCTCAACGACTACTGGTGTCTCAACGACTACTGGTGCACCACTAGAGCGTACCTGAACCGTTAATAAGGCTGCTAGTGAAGCAACCGACCCCGCGGTGTTAGTCACTACAACAGAATATTGACCTGAGTTTGATAAACCTGCATTTGATAATATTAAGGATGAACTAGTTTCACCCACCAATTCAACCCCACCTTTATTCCACTGAAAACTTAACGGCCCACCGCCTGTTGCAGCGACAGTAAATAGCGCTTCACTTCCTTCGTTTACCAGAATTGATTTTGGCTGAGTTGAAATAGAAACTGGCATAACATGATCAACTACTTCTGCTATATTCTCTGGCCCTGTACTTGTATCTACACTCGCTTCACTAGAAGTTGAGTCTGAACCCGCCCCACCTGCTCCGCAAGCAGTTAAAAAAGCACTTAATACAACAGTTGCAAGAATTTTAGAGTTCGCTTCAAAATAGTTGAAAGTGTTAAACATAGTGAAACCCGTCGCTGTTTGCTTTAAAAGTTTCAGTAATAGTAGTAAAGAAACCTCCAAAAAGACGGAAATAGTAGGTGTTTTATTGTGTTTTTTAGCCATTTTATTGACAACACAGAATAACTTAAGTAAATATGCCTCAATTACACATAGTATGTATCTCTTTTGTTAAAGGCAGTAACTAACTACCACCTTTATGAAAGGCAATGCAAACAAAATACATTCGATAACATTCAACGTTTTATCATTCACATCAAGTTTTCAACCTACAAAATTATTTGTTGAATTTGGGGCGAATAATTCCCTTGAACACCGTCACTATCAATCGTTGCAATAGAGAAGTAATAAGTTCCTACTTCTAATGATTCAATTAAGACCCCTGTATCTGCACCCACCACGCCCACTTGATGATCAAGGTTATTTGTATCAGTGCCATACTTAATCACATAACCATTTATTTCATATAATTCTAAATCTGTACCATCTTCACGCTTTAGTGGTGTATCCCATGAAAGCTGAATCGAACTTAAAATCTCATTCACCCCCAAAGACACAGCTATTGATGCTAGCCCACCTTCACTATTGGAAATTACTACATTATATAAACCTGCATCTGAAAACACCGCCGAATTAAGCGAAATACTAGAACTCGTCGCGCCGTTAATTTCCACACCATCTTTACGCCATTGATAGGAAAGCTCACCACCACCTTCAGCCGTCACCGAGAAAGTTGCTTGCTCGCCTTCAGTCACTTCAAGCGCTTGTGGCTGAGATAGAATCACAACCGGATTAATCACAACCAACTCATTCACAAGTAAAGCGACTACAGCACTGGTTACTGAACTCACACTACTTGAAACAACCAAGTCATAGTTGCCAGCATCATTTAAAGCTACATCAGATATATTCAAACTTGCACTAGTTGCTCCTGCAATGGCAACGCCACCTTTGCGCCATTGATAAACTAGCTCTTCACCACCTTCAGCCGTCACCGAGAACGTTGCTTGTTCGCCTTCAGTCAGTTCAAGTGCTTGTGGCTGAGATAGAATTACAACCGGATTAATCACAACCAACTCATTCACAAGTAAAGTGACTGCAGCACTGGTTACTGAACTCACACTATTTGAAACAACCAAGTCATAGCTGCCTGCACTATTTAAAGCCACATCAGACAAATTCAAACTTGCACTAGTTGCTCCTGCAATGGCTACACCGCCTTTTCGCCATTGATAAACTAGCTCTCCACCACCAATAGCCGTCACTGAGAAAGTTGCCTGTTCGCCTTCAGTCACTTCAAGTGCTTGTGCCTGAGATAGAATTGCAACCGGATTAATCACAACCAACCCATTCACAAGTAAAGTAACTGCAGTACTGGTTACTGAACTCACACTATTTGAAACAATCAAGTCATAGCTACCAGCATCACTTAAAGCTACATCAGACAAATTAAGACTTGCACTAGTTGCTCCTGCAATGGCTACACCGCCTTTTCGCCATTGATAAACTAGCTCTCCACCACCAATAGCCTCTACGGAAAAATTAGCTTGTGCAGTTTCTACTACAACCAAGGCTTTAGGCTGCGAAGTAATCTTTACGGACTCGATTGCTTCCTGAATAATCAATAAGGCTGAAAATGAAACAACCGAGCCGATTGAGTTGCTCACGATAACCGCATACTCACCCGCATCAGTTAATTGCGCATTACCCATAATCAAACTTGCTCCATTTTCACCTAATATGTCAGCACCATTTTTTTGCCATTGAAAGCTTAAGGTACCTCCACCGCTGGCAGAAACTGAAAACAAAGCTTGCTCACCCTCATCGATTGTTTCCACTTGGGGATGAGTAGAAATAACCACGGGGTTAACAGCTTGAGGAACTTCAGACACTTCCTGGTATGATTGGTTTGTTTCAGCATTCACTGCGCTTAATGCTTCTGCATAATTCCCCCCGCCAGCCACTGCCAACAGATCATCGCTAATTTGACTAGCATTATGAAATAAGTCATCAAGCGTAACACCTGGTGAAGTACCCGAGTTAAAAGGGGCTAGCTGGCCTGAACTTGACATTTTTTCTTCAATATGACCTAACACTTCCTCAATTGAACTCCAGTCAGGTGAGTTCACTAAACCAAGAAAAGCCGCCGAGATAACTCCCATCTCAATTTCAGATTTACTTAGAACGGAATAACGCTCTAAGTCAGTAATATCTGCAGGCGCGAGTTGCATTGCTCCTTGCTCAAGATCCATTAGTGTTTCTACATGCGAAAAGGCGTCTGAAATGCTAGCTGGTGTCAAGCCATCAGAATTAGATGACGCATAAGCCAATGCCATGTGACTCAAAGGACTTAAATGCGCACTATACATTTCTCCACTATTTACCCCTGTCACAGCTGTTTTCAAAACAAAGTCATCATTTAAAGAAAATAAATCACCATAAGCAACCTCACCACACCCTACGGTCACATCACAGGTCATGCGTGTTTGAGAGTCCGCCGTGATTTCAACAACAATATCACTATTGTCATATTGCCCAGGAAGTTTGAATTGATATTCTCCACGTACATTTGTACGAGCCAATACGTCTAAAGCCTGCTCCCCCCTAACCATCGTCCCAGCCTGAGATTCAATTAGGTAAGCCCGTACAATACCGTTCACGATAGTGCCTTTCATAGCATTACCCTGAATCGTCGTGAATGTTTCAGCCGTACTCGCTTGCTCGGTAGACTCTGAACTTCCACCACTACCACATGCTATTAAGAGCGATCCGACACAGACTAACGAAATTGCTTTCGCATAATCCAACACTTCGCTAACAGCACTTGAGCGAGAAACTTTCGAATCTGAAATGTAAAACATGGTGAAACCCGTCGTTGTTTGCTTTAAAAGTTTCAACAATAGTAGTAAAGAAAACAGACGATAGTCGGAAATACTCGCTAGTTTTGACTGCTTTGGCGACAGTTTTTTGACGTCATCAAGAATTTGTGACGAGTAGAACAAAAATATTGTGAACATTATCACATCCATGTTTCGTATAACGATCTAGCAATGCTTATAAAAACAATGCAACACTAAATATTATTGATTTATTTTATGCTCGTAATCCCTACAAACATAAATACATATAACTATCTAAGAGTAACTATAACAATGAAGCAACCGGCTTGAATGACTTACGATACAACTCATTAACCCCAAGAGCCTTTAATGCCTCTAAATGAAACTTAGTCGGATACCCCTTATGCTTCGCCAGACCATAGCCTGGGTAAACTTCATCTAATGCGACCATCTCACGGTCACGACTTACTTTTGCCAAAATAGAAGCAGCACTAATACACGCAACTCTCGAATCCCCTCTTACAACAGGCTCACAAGGTATTGTTATTTTAGGGCAACGATTACCATCAACAAGCACATATTCAGGTGAAACCGAAAGCTGCTCAATTGCGCGCTTCATAGCAAGTAATGAAGCATGTAAAATATTAATTTGATCTATTTCTTCAACGCTTGCACGCGCAATCGACCAAACAAGCGACTTTTCTTTGATTTCTTCAAATAAAGATTCTCGCTTTTTCTCTGAGAGTTTTTTAGAGTCAGCCAAGCCTATGATTGGTTTATCAGGATCAAGAATAACCGCTGCAGCAACAACAGGACCAGCTAATGGTCCTCGTCCCACTTCATCAGTACCAGCTAATAAAACACCATCATATTTACAAATAAAAGGTTCTTCAATAATCACTTAACATACACCTATATTTACAGACTTTTTTTTGACTGCTCTAAAAGCTCCGAAACAGCATCGGCTGCTTGCTCACTCGCATTTAACTTTAGCTGTAAGTGTAAGTCTGTAAATGATTCTTTTATTTGAACACCTTCATTAGTATTCAAACGATCTAACACCTTCTGCCCAATAAGTTCTGGCTGCGCTTGGTCCTGAAGTAACTCAGGCACTAATTCCTTACCCGCCAGCAAATTAGGTAATGATATATAAGGCACTTTTAATAAGCGTTTCATTAAATAATGAGTAATCGAAGAAACTCGATAAGCAACCACCATAGGCCGCTTTAGCAACATTGCCTCAAGTGTGGCTGTCCCCGAAGCAAGAACAACAACATCACTAGCAGCCATCGCCTCTCTAGACTTACCATTTATAAGTTTGATAGGTAAGTTACACCCAAGCTCTGAAATAATTCCCTGTATTTGCTCGCGTCGCTGGTCATTCACGTAAGGAATTATAAACTGCAAATTAGAATTTTTTTCATAGAGCCAGCGCGCTGTTTCTATAAAGCTTTCACCTATATAAGAAATTTCACCTGCACGACTACCTGGAAGTAAAGCGACTAACTGGCAATTTTCGTCCAGCCCTAACGATTTTCTTGCAACCTTCTTATCAGGAGAAATAGGAATTAGATCAGCCAAGGGATGACCAACAAAACGAACCGCTATCTGATGCGCTTTATAGAACTTTGCTTCAAAAGGAAATAGCGTCAACATTAAATCAACCGCTCGGGCAATTTTAAAAACACGGCGCTGACGCCAAGCCCATACAGAAGGGCTGACATAATGCCCTGTTTTCACGCCTCTTTTACGTAACGCAAGTTCGAGACCAAGATTAAAATCTGGCGCATCAATACCGATAAATATATCAGGGCGGTTTTTCAAGAAGTAGTGTTTAATACGCCGTCTAATTCCGATTAGTTCAAAAATTCGGCCAAGAACTTCCACAAGCCCCATAACAGAAAGACGCTCCATTGGAACATGACTTTTAAAGCCCTGCTCAATCATTAACTCACCACCAATACCCTCAAAATGAGCATTCGGATAACGTCTACGAATTGATTCAATTAATCCAGCACCAAGAATATCACCAGATACTTCGCCTGCAACAATTCCTACTTTAATCGGTCTATTAGAGACGACCTTCGCATCATTGCTAGAAGCTGTATTATCTAAAATTGAATTACCTGCAGGAGTTTTATGACTGTTTGACTGAGTAACCATTAACGAATGATGCCACGGTTAGAGTTTTTAATGCTATCTGTAAAGATCGCTACTTCTGGTGTTTCAGAAGCAATATCTGACAATTCTTCTAATGCTTCACTTAACTTTAAACCTTTGCGGTAAACTACCTTGTAGGCACGCTTTAAAGTTAAAATAAGCTCAGAACTAAAGCCCTTTCGCTTAAGGCCTTCTGTATTTAAACCATGAGCAGATGCCGATTGCCCACTAGCCATCACATACGCAGGTATGTCACGTAGAACGATACTCCCTCCTGCACTCATGCTATGTAAACCAATCTTACAGAACTGGTGGACCATTGTGCCACCCCCTAGAATAACGTTGTCAGCAATATGGACATGCCCAGCAAGGGTTGTACCGTTTGCGAAAATCGAATCATTTCCAATAACACAATCATGCGCGACATGCACATAAGCCATAAACAAATTACCATTACCAATCTTAGTTACACCCTGATCTTGCGTTGTACCACGGTGAATCGTGCAACTTTCACGAATGATATTATTATCACCAATTTCCAAACGAGTAGGCTCGCCAGCAAATTTCTTATCCTGACAATCTTCTCCCACACTAGAAAATTGAAAAATTTGATTATTTTTTCCTATCTTTGTTGGCCCCTTAATTACAACATGCGACATAATTTTTGTGCCATCGCCAATTTCAACATCAGGACCAATTAATGTCCAAGGACCAATTTCTACGTTTTCACCTAATTTCGCTGAGGGATCTATTATTGCTTGAGGGTGAATACTCATTTATCGTTCCCTCTCGGCAGTCATTATCTCAGCCGTGCACGCTAGCTCATTATCAACTAAAGCCCTACAATCAAACTTCCAGATATTATGTTTTGCTGCAATCAGTTTTGACTCTAAGACAATCTGGTCACCAGGAACAATTGGACGTTTGAATCTAACTTTATTAGAACCAGCAAAATAATGCACAAGCTCATCACTCGGCTTTTTATTTGTTGTTACAAACCCTAATATTCCTGAAATTTGAGCCAAAGCCTCTAGAACAAGAACGCCCGGCATAATTGGCATTCCAGGAAAGTGACCTTCAAAAAAAGATTCATTAAATGAGACATTCTTAAAGCCTCGAATCAGTACACCAGATTCAACCTCCGTAACACGATCTACGAAAAGAAAGGGATAACGATGCGGTAAGAAGGTTTGGATTTCATTTATATCCATCATAAAAAATACCTCAACACGAAATTTAAACTTAGTAAATGAGTAATTCGCGCAAAATTAAATATATAACAAGAGCGTTTGCTCTATGTATTAATCGCCTTCTCTAAAGCTTTAATTCGAGCGGCCATTTTATCAAGCTGTCTAAGCCTAGCGATACTTTTTCGCCACTTAGCATTAGGCTGAACGCCAGTACCCGAGGAATACACCCCAGGTTCTTTGAGACTTTTGATCACCATCGTCATTGCCGTGATATGTACATTATCAGTAATAGTCAAATGGCCCGAAATACCACTTGCACCGCCAATCACACAATTCTTTCCGATAGTAGTACTTCCAGCAATTGCACTACAGGCCGCAATCGCCGTATTTTCTCCAACCAGCACATTGTGAGCAATTTGGATTTGATTATCGAGTTTTACGCCATTTTTAATCACGGTATTGTCCAGCGCCCCTCGATCAATGGCCGTATTAGCACCTATTTCCACATGATTACCGATGAGAACACCACCTAGTTGGGCGATTTTTTCCCATTTACCCTGGTAAGGTGCAAATCCGAATCCATCAGAACCAATTACGACTCCACTATGCAGGATACAAGCATCACCAACAGTTACACCATGATATATTGTGACGCTTGCATGAATAAGCGTACCTTTACCTATAATGCTATCAACCCCTATAACACAGTTAGACCCGACTATTGAGCCTTCGCCTATCACTACGCCGGAGTGAATCACAGCCCCTGCATTTATAGTCACACCCGCAGAAATCTTAGCACTCTCATGGACCGTTGCGGAGTCATGAATATTTGTACGTTTATTATCAGCGACACTTAATGATAAAGACTCACACGAGAACTCATCCCACAAATTACTCAAAGTAGCATATGCAAGATAAGGCTGTTCATGAACAAGTATATTTCCAGAGGTATTTGAAGCCATTTCTTCTGTTAAAATAACAGCAGCAGCATTTGTATCTGATAAATATTTTTCATAAGCAGGATTCGCCAGAAAACTTATCTGCGTTACATCAGCCGACTGCAGCGTCGCTATTCCAGTGATAATTTGACTTTCATCACCGATTACGAGTCCACCTACTTTTTCGGCTAGCTCTTTTAAAGAAAACACCTTATCCATCATTAATCACTAACTCTGTAGAAAATCTATAAAGAACTAAAAACTATTTTATCTTATCAAGCTTTTCGACCATTTTAGCTGTGTAGTCCATCTTTTCAGATGCAAACAAAACAGCTTCACGAGGCAATAATAAATCTAAACCTTCTTCAGTAACAATTTCATTTACAACCAAATCAATACGAGGCTTGGATTCAGCTAAAAATTCTTGACGCTTCTCAGCTAAAGCTTTGTCTAGCTTTCCTTTCAGATACTTATACTCTTGAATTTTTGTTTCCAAGTCAGATGCCATTTTATTACGTTCACTATCGCTCATGATCGCCGCATCATTTTTTAAACGTAACTCGAGTTTTTGACCGTCCTCACCGACAGCACGAACTTCTAAATCTTGTTGTTTATACTGACTTACCATAGTTTCAGTAAATTTTTTCGCTGCGTTTGATGAAAAAAGAGCGGTTCTCATATCAACCAATCCAATTTTTGTTTCAGCTGAAGCAAGCGCAGAAACAGACATAATACTTATTAAGGTGATAGCCGTAAAAAATTTCATTATAGACCTCCTAAGATCTCTTTAGATGTTTGTTTATTAATATCGTTATTGCATGCAGAATTTTAAATTCTCGAGTTTATTAAAATGATTGCCCAAGCGTAAACTGGAAAAACTCAGTTTCATCACTTCGAATATCGTTGATTGCTTTACCAAAACTAAACCCTAAAGGCCCAATAAATGTTATCCATTGCAAACTGATGCCTGTTGAAACCCTGAGTTCTCGTGGATCAAAGTCAAAGCCTCGCTTTGTATCGAAAACATTTCCGCTATCAACAAAATATGCAAGCCTCATTGAGCGCTGGTCTTTTATAAACGGGATAGGGAAGATTAATTCGGCACTATTTTCTACCAGTAGATCACCACCAAATGGATCAGGAGAGTCTGCAAATCCGTCCCCCTCGTTAGGCGACGACTTTAAACCTAAAGAATTACTTTCAAACCCTCGTACAGACCCTATTCCACCAGAAAAATAGTGTTCATAGAAAGGTAGCTCACTCGTATCACCATAAGAATGCCCCCAAGCTAACTCATTTCGAACCCGAAAAACAAACCTATGCTCACTATCTATAGGAAAATAAGTATTTGAGCGGTAGCTAGTTTTGTAAAAAGATAGATCACTAAATGGAGCCGTTACTTCTAATGTTAAATTTTGGCGCCAACCCTTTGTAGGATATGACCCTCTATTCAAAGTACTTCTAGACCAAGTAATCGATGTAGGATACGTATCAAACTTAGTACCATTTTCATCAAAAAAGTTTTTAATTTCTAGTGGCTGTCCGACACCTAAGCTAACTTCACTGTAAGTGTAACCGAAGCCAAAAGTTAAACGAGATATATTATTAATAGGATAACCAAAGGTCACAGAAGCGCCTGATGCATCCAATGAATAATCTGAAGAACCCCCTTCGTCAAAATCGGTTTTTCGTGCAAACACACTAAACCCACGACTCACGCCATCGACAGTGTAGTAAGGATTTAAATATGAAAAATTGGCAGACTTAACTGTATCGTTAGTATTAATGCCAAATGAAACCCGTTTACCAGATCCAAAAAAGTTATTTTCTGAAACACTTAACCCTAGGGTAAACCCGCTTCCTTGAGAAAAGCCTAAACTAGCAGACAAATTACCCGATGACTGCTCCTCAACATGGTAGTTAACATCTATTTGGTCATTCACACCGGGAACTGAAGGCGTATCAATCGTGACATTACTAAAAAAACCTAAACGTTCTAGCCGTGTCTTTGAGCCTTCAATTAAATCTGTTGATGCTGAAGCCCCCTCCATCTGAATAATTTCTTGTCGCAACACTTCATCACGTGTATTTGTATTGCCTCTAAAATTTATTCGTCTAACGTAGTTACGCTTCCCTGGGTCGACAAAGAAAGTAATCGACGCCGAATTATCCTCATGGGTTTCAGGAATCGCATTGACATTCGCATACGTGTACCCCTCTGAGCCAAGCGCTCTTGATATATAGTCAGAACTTAAGGTTAATTTCTTTCTAGAAAAAACATCACCAGGTTTAATTAACACTAATTTCTCGAGTATATCTTTTTCCAGAATCAAGTCGCCTTTCAAGTCAAAAGATTTAACGGTAAAGAGCGGCCCTTCAGATACATTAACTGTTATAAACACATCTTCTTTAAAAGGTGATATCGATACTTGAGTCGATTCAATCGTAAACTTTATATAACCGCTATCAAGATAAAAAGACCTTATTCGTTCTAAGTCACCACTCAACTTTTCTTTAGAGTACTTATCGTCGCTGGTAAAGCTAGACCAAAGACTTGGCATTTTGAGTTCCATTAACTCAATAATTTCTTCATCTGAATAGGCTTCATTACCAACAACATTTATATGTAAGATGCTCGCCACTTCACCTTCATCTATACTTAATTTTATTGAGACTCTATTCCTAGGTAGCTCAACCACTTCAGCTTCAACAGAAGCACTATAACGACCCTGAGTCACGTATGAACGTAATATTTCCAACTCTAATCGCTCAAGTGTGACACGTTTAAATACCTTACCAACAGACATACCAGCAGTTTTTAAGCCCTCTAATAAGTCTTCTTCCGATATATCTTTATTGCCTTCTATTTCAATATCACTAATAGCGGGGCGCTCTACAACCGAAATAACCAGATCATGATCTTCTTTAGATAGGGCAATATCAGTAAACAGGCCTGTTTTAAAAAGTGATTTAGTCGCTTCGACTAAACGACCCTCGGTTAGAGTTTCACCAACAGTAATAGGAAACTCACTGAATATAGTACCTGCAGATACACGCTTTAAACCATCAACCCGGATATCAGCAACGACGAACTCATTCGCGGCAGCGATCATTGGTGCACTTAGAACAATTAATACAAAAAAGTAAAAGCGAACACATAATTTTAAACATTTAAACATTAACAAAAAGTTTCCTAAAACATACAGCAGCGATGCGATTATGTGTCATAAAATTTCGGCACATACTATTACAATAATCTCATTACATCGTTATAAAATGCGACGGTCATTAGCATAAGAATAAACGAAACCCCAATTTTCAAACCAAACGTTTGCCACTTATCAGACAAAGGTTTACCTCTAATACCTTCAAATGCATAGTATAAAAGATGCCCGCCATCGAGCACAGGAATAGGTAATAAGTTTAATATCCCTAAACTAATACTTAATAATGCTAAAAAGCGTAAAAATTCTTCTATACCAGAACTAATAGAATCACTTGCCACTTGTGCAATTGTAATCGGACCACTTAAATTTTCTAATGATATAAGACCTTGAACCATTTTCTTTATAGCATTCAGACTCATTTTAGTATCAGCCCAAGTTTGAGCTGCAGCATAAGAAAGTGCAGAAAAAGGACCATAACTTACTTCACGAATCATTTCTCTTGGAAATTTAAATGGTTTTGCACCAACACCAAGACGTCCATAGGTATTACCCAATTCATCCTGATGAATACCTGGCTTTAAAGTTAAGCGTATCTCACGTTTTTGTTGATTTAAGTTTTCACGAATAAGGTCTACTTGTATTTCTTTTTCAGGTGAAGCCTGCACAACCTCTACAAAATCGCTCCATGCGTTAATTTTACGATCATTAACTCGTGTTATGTGATCGCCTGATAATAATCCGCCCTGTTCTGCCGGACTATCTTTTTGTACCTCCCCCATTACAGCAGGTACAATAGGTCTAAGAGGTCGTATTCCCAAACTACTTAATAATTTAGAAGGTTCACTATTAACAAGCCATTTTTCAATGGGTAAAGAAAAATTCTTTGTAACAGAGCTACTTACTTTTGATTCTTGGAAAGGTGGGGCTATTTTAGATATTTCGTTAGACTCAGCTCTGCTCGCGTCAATATTAATCGAACCTGTATCACCAATTCGATTAATAAGCGCCATACTAACAGAACGCCAACCAGACGTTTCTTGACCATCTACAGCAGTAATTTCATAACCAGATGTTAAACCTGCCTTAGCTGCAATCGAATCAATATCTACTGATCCGATATTTGGTATTAATACATTGAAGCCTGATATAAACATTAACCAGTAGGCAAAAATAGCAAAGATAAAGTTGGCAATTGGCCCAGCAGCAACAATGGCAATTCGCTGAGAAACTTTTTTCCGATTAAATGCAAAAGGCTTTAAACTTTCTTCTACCGGTGCCTCACGCTCATCCAACATTTTGACATAGCCACCAAGAGGAATCAGCGCTAACACAAACTCTGTGCCCGATTTATCACACCAAGATAAGATGGGCTTACCAAAACCTACAGAGAAACGAAGTACTTTAACGCCACAACGACGAGCAACCCAAAAATGACCAAACTCATGTATGGTTACAAGTATTCCTAAAGTTAATAGCAATGATAAAACTGACTGTATTACGCCCATTACGTCTCTAAACTCTTATGTATTATTTACGCGTTACTTATATCGATAATATAATTTCTTCAGCAACCTGACGCGCTTCAAGGTCTGCACTTAAAACACGTTCAACAGAATCAACGTCATTTACAGACACTGTTTCTAAAACACGGCGTATAATATCAGGGATTGCAGTGAACGGGGTATTACCTTTTAGAAAGGACGCAACGGCGACCTCATTTGCAGCATTTAAACTCGCACAAGCTGTGCCCCCTGAATTAAAAGCATCCTTTGCGAGCTGCAAACATGGAAATCGCTTAATATCAGGACGTTCAAAATTTAATTGTCCAACTTTAAATAAATCTAATGAAGACACTCCTGCGGCAATACGCTCAGGCCAAGCAAGGCCATACGCTATTGGCGTTCGCATATCAGGATTCCCCATCTGAGAAAGTACTGAACCATCAACATATTCAACCATTGAATGAATTATACTTTCAGGGTGAATATGAACGTCAATTTTTGATGGAGGAACATCAAACAACCAACAAGCCTCTATTAGCTCAAGCCCTTTATTCATAAGCGACGCAGAATCTACAGAGATCTTCTTCCCCATCGACCAATTAGGGTGAGCGCAAGCTTGCTTAGGAGTGACCGCCTTAAGATTATCCACTGACCATGTTCTGAACGGGCCGCCTGAAGCAGTCAATAAAATACGATTAACTGAAGCCCCAATTGATTCACCGCAGACATAGCCTTGGGGCAAACATTGAAAAATTGCATTATGCTCACTATCAATAGGCAATAGCTCAGCAGAGGATTCTTTCACGCACGACATAAACAACTGCCCCGACATGACAAGCGACTCTTTATTCGCCAGCAGAACCTTTTTTCCTTTAGCAGCTGCTGCTAAATTTGGCTTAAGCCCTGCAGCGCCAACAATGGCAGCCATCACGATATCTACATCTTTATGGCTCGCCATTTCTTCTAAAGCTTTAACTCCAGACAATACTGTAATATCACGCCCTTTCTGACGAAGCGCTGAGGAAAGGATCTCTGCAGAAATCTCATCCACCATCACTGCAAATTGTGGTTGGTACTTCTCGCAAAGCATCAACATATCTACATGGTTCTGATTAGCCGTCAATGCAAAAGCCCGATAACGATCGGGATGCTGAGAAATCACATCAAGGGTATTTAAACCAATGGAACCTGTTGCACCGAGAATACATACATTTTTGATACTCACGCGCTAGGCCACCCAACCTAACACAAGCAACAAAAACACAAATACCGGCACAGCAGCTGCCAAGCTATCAATACGGTCTAAAACTCCACCATGACCGGGCAGCAGTTGACTACTATCTTTTATTCCGCGCTGACGCTTGAACATACTTTCGGTTAAATCACCAATAATAGAAATCACAGCAGTTATGATAGTAATCACAATTAATTGAATCGTTAATACACTTGATAGCTCTAATAGATAAGCTGCAACGATCGCCAATATTACCGTCGACACAATCCCACCCCATGCACCTGCCCACGACTTACCTGGCGATACTTTTGGTGCCAACTTTGTATCCCCCCAAGTCTTTCCAGAGAAATACGCTCCAACATCAGCTGCCCAAACCATTAATAACATGTACAGAATTATCCACAACCCACCCCATTCAGGCGCATGTTTTAAATCGACTTCTCGAATGAATACCAGTGCACTCCACATCGGAAGCAAAACAATAACACCAATTAAACAACGCACAGGCTTGGCCGACCAAATGCCTTTCGTATCAGGAAAAGACAAAACAAATAATGTAGCAATAAGCCACCAGATCACAGAAAATAACAACACCCATTCAATTGAAAAAGTGGATACCAGATAAAGTAAACCACACAGAATTATTGCATAGGAAATACGCTGAGCCTGAGCAGTATAAGAAGAGAGGTTAGCCCACTCCCAACCAGCCAAAGCAATTACGAACCCAAAAAATAAAGCAAAGTAAGCTTGCTCTAAGAGAAATACGCCACATAAAACAATAGGTGCGAGAATTAAACCAGTTATAAGTCGTTGCTTAAGCACAAATATTCCTACAAATTATTTATTTGTTAATTTATTAGAGAGTTGATCGTCAGTCTGCCCGAATCGCCGCTTTCTTGACCCATAGGCCTCAAGCGCTGATAACATTTGAGTTTCTTTAAAATCTGGCCAATACAACTCTGAAAAATAGAACTCAGTATAGGCTAACTGCCAAAGCATAAAGTTGCTTATCCTCTGCTCACCAGCCGTTCTAATCAACAAATCAGGCATTGGCTGATCACCCAAACACAAAAACGATTGCACCAGATCTTCTGTGATATCTTTTGGTTCCAAAAATCCAGCCTTCACTTGTTCCGCAATTTTTTGAGTGGCCTGGACAATGTCCCAATGCCCCCCATAATTGGCTGCAATCACCAGTGTCATCCCGGTATTACCAGCGGTTAATATCTCCGCTTTCTGCATGTATTCCTGCAGTTGAGCACTAAATTTTAGACGATCACCAATAATTTTTAAACTGATATTATTCTTATGTAACTTTTTGACTTCTCGCTGTAGCGCAAACAAAAACAGTTTCATTAGCGCACTGACTTCATCTTCAGGTCTTCGCCAATTTTCGCTACTAAAGGCAAACAAAGTAAGTACTTCAACACCTTGCTCTGCGCAAGTTTTAACCACTGCTCGTACAGACGCTACACCAGCTTTGTGACCTGAAACACCGAGTTGATTTCGTTGCTTCGCCCAACGATTATTACCATCCATAATAATGGCAACATGCTTTGCCTGATTACTTGAATCTAAAGGAATACTTGCGCTCAAAGTGCCATCCATTACCATTCTAATCATTAAGAGAGATAAAAAGGGCTAAAATAGCCCCATTTAAAATTACACTTCCATTAAGTCTGCTTCTTTAGCCTTTAATAGTTTTTCTATTTCTGCCACATAACTGTCAGTCAACTTTTGAATCTTATCAGCTGCACGTTTCTCATCATCTTCTGATATTTCTTTCTCTTTCAACAACTCTTTAATATCAGAGTTTGCGTCTCGACGAATATTTCGAATTGATACACGAGCATTCTCGGAGTCCGACTTAGCCAGCTTCACCATATCCTTTCGTGTTTCCTCTGTTAAAGCAGGCATGGGCACTCGAATCAGATCCCCTGATGTTGAAGGGTTCAAGCCTAGGTTAGCCGAAAGGATAGCTTTTTCAACAACGGGAACCATTGGCTTTTCCCACACTGAAATAGCTAATGTTCTACCATCCTCAACAGAGATATTAGCCGCCTGTTTTAGCGGTGTATCAACACCGTAGTATGAGATCGTAACACTATCCAATATACTAGGATGAGCACGGCCAGTTCGAATCTTTGCAAATGCAACACCTAAAGCTTCAATGCTTTTTTTCATACGTTGTTCAGCATCTTCTTTAATTTCTTCTAACACATTATTCCCCTCAAATTCATCCAGGTCCGGCCTAAAAATCAACTCACCAAACCATCGCTATAAAATTATTCTTCAGCCAACGGCTCAATTAATGTACCTTCTTGCTCACCTACCATTATCTTAGCAAGCACTCCAGCCTGGTTCATATTAAATACACGAACAGGCATATCATGATCACGACACAAACAAATTGCCGTCAAATCCATCACGCCAAGCTTTTTATCTAATGCTTCGTCAAAACTCAAGCGATCATACTTAACAGCATCTGGATTTTTCATAGGATCAGAATCATAAACGCCGTCAACTTTCGTTGCTTTTAAAACCAAGTCAGCATCAATTTCAATTCCACGCAGGCAAGCTGCAGAATCTGTTGTAAAAAAAGGATTACCAGTACCCGCACTAAAAATAACCACTTCACCACCCTTTAAATGACGAATGGCTTTACGTCGATCATAATGCTCAACCACACCGCTCATAGGAATAGCAGACATAACACGCGTGGAGATATTTGAACGCTCTAATGCATCACGCAAAGCTAAGGCATTCATCACCGTTGCTAGCATCCCCATATGATCACCCGTTACTCGATCCATTCCAGCTGCGCTCAGCTCAGCACCACGAAATAAATTCCCACCACCTACAACTAAGCCAACCTGTACTCCAATGCCAATCAGCTGACCGACTTCAAGCGCCATTCTATCAAGCACTTTAGGATCAATACCAAACTCCCCCTCACCCATCAGTGCTTCACCACTTAATTTGAGTAGAATTCTTTTATATCTTGGCTGCAGATTTATAGGCATGTTTTTCTCGCTGACTTATAGAGTAATTTAAAAGTAGCCTGCTAATACTTAGAATAAAAGCAGATTGGCATAACGCCAGATACAAATATGCCGCATAATGAAATATTTATAACATTCCTTATGCGGCACAGGTATGAATTGTATCAGGGTTTTAATCTAAGCTCCTACTCAAAAAGTAAAGCTTAGCACCCTTAATTCACAAACAGGCAAAGACCAAGTTTAAGCCTTCAGTTGCGCAGCAACTTCAGTAGCAAAATCTACCTCTTCTTTATCGATACCTTCACCAACTTCAAATCGAATCATTGCAACAACTTCCGCACCTGCATTTTTCGCTAAAGCACCAATTTTAACATCTGGATTTTTTACGAAAGGCTGATCTAGCAAACTAATTTCGGCCAAGAACTTATTGATTCGACCACCAATCATTTTCTCAATAATTTCAGGTGGCTTACCACTTTCAGCTGCCTGCGCAGTAAAGATATCTTTTTCTTTTTGGATAACTTCTTCTGGCACATCAGATTGCTGAATATACTGAGGGTTAACCGCCGCTATATGCATTGCGATATCTTTAGCTAACTCAGCATCGCCTCCGTTTAGCGCAACCAACACACCGATACGCTTGTTACCGTGAACATATTGACCAACAACTTTATCACTCAACTGAACAATTCGTCGAACGCTAATATTTTCACCGATCTTTTGAACCAACTCGCCACGAGCGACTTCTAGATCACCTTCCATTAACTTAGCAACATCTGTTTCTTTAGATTCAAACGATTTAGCAACTACTTTTTCAACAAACAATGCTAAATTTTCATCTCTTGCTGCGAAATCAGTTTCACTATTTACTTCAACTAACGCACCAAAACTACCATCATCTGAAATCTTTGTCGCAACAAGGCCTTCAGCAGCAATACGACCGGCTTTCTTAGCCGCCTTCATGCCACTTTTTTTGCGCATTTCTTCAATTGCTTTGTCGACGTCACCGTCTGTTTCTCTTAAAGCTTTCTTACATTCCATCATTCCTAGACCAGTACGGTCACGGAGCTCTTTAACAAGTTTGGCGCTAATAGTAGCCATGTCCAACCCTCAAAATTCAATATAGTTTTACAAAAAAAGGGGTCACCCCCTTTTCTAAAAAATTTTCGCCTCTAAAACAGACAAAACTCAAGTTTACCGAAAAACAATTCCAGCAAACTCAAACCAAGCAGTTATTCAGCCGCTTTTTTCTCTTCTGCAACGTCTGCAGTTTCTGCTTTAGCTTCAGTTTCAGCTTTTTCTGCAACTTCCACGTACTCATTCTTACCTTTTGACGAGCCTTCAAGCACTGCATCAGCAAATGCTGAAGCGTATATTTGAATTGCACGAATGGCATCATCGTTTCCAGGAATCACGTAATCTACGCCGTCTGGGTTACTGTTTGTATCAACAATACCGATAACTGGAATACCAAGCTTATTCGCTTCTTTAATCGCTATACGCTCATGATCAACATCAATCACGAATAAAGCGTCAGGTAAACCACCCATATCCTTGATACCACCAATACTACGCTCTAACTTGTTCATTTCACGCGTCAGCATTAATGTTTCTTTCTTAGTGATTTTTTCAAAAGTTCCATCTTTGCTCTGTACTTCAAGATCACGATAACGACGAATGCTCTGACGAATTGTTTTATAGTTCGTCAACATGCCACCTAACCAACGATGATTAACATACGGCATACCTGCACGACTTGCTTCGTCTTGAATTGTTTTACTAGCTGCACGCTTAGTACCAACAAAAAGAACCTTGTTTTTATTCTCTGACAAACGTTTAACGATCTCTAGAGACTCATTAAAAGCAGGAACAGTTTGCTCAAGGTTAATTATATGAATTTTATTACGAGAACCAAATATGTACTTACCCATTTTAGGGTTCCAGTAACGAGTTTGGTGACCGAAGTGAACACCTGCTTTAAGCAGATCGCGCATTGAAACTATTGCCATGATATTTTCCTTTAAATTTTAGGGTTAGACCTCCACGCTCCCATTATTCAACCAAACATCAGCACCTAAAAAAATCTTAAAAGTGACTTCAGCCAGCACCCAGAATAACGTGTCGAGACGTGTGTGGATTTAAGTTACCGAGTAGAAATCAATACTATGCTCTGTCTTAGAGTCTATAGATAATGATTTTTTAATATTCCACTCGAAATTCAGCGAGCGCTTTATACCATAACAAACCACCTTTTAACAAGAAATTCTCATTTTTTTGAGACAAAATACATCAAGCTAAACCTTCAGCTTTACCTTTAACAAACCTGTTTATGAGAAAAAATTTTATTCACGTTCGGATCAAGGTAGAATATTGGACCTATAGATAACAGACCACCAAACTCATAACGATAAGGCCCCATTAATCACCATGAAAGTTTCTATTAAGTCAGTTGATGAAATCAAGAAAATGCGCATTGCTGGTAAATTAGCTGCTGAAGTGCTTGAAATGATAGGCGAACACGTAAAACCTGGCATTTCAACTGGCGAACTAGATCGAATTTGCCATGATTATATCGTTAATGAACAACAAGCTATCCCTGCACCACTTAATTATAAAGGTTTCCCAAAATCTATCTGTACGTCGGTCAACCAAGTTATTTGTCACGGTATCCCTAGCGACAAAAAGATTTTAAAAAATGGTGATACGATCAATATTGACATAACTGTTATTAAAGATGGTTTTCATGGCGACACCAGCAAAATGTTTTATGTTGGTAAACCCGCCGTTGCAACTGAGCGACTGGTTAATATCACGCAAGAGTGCCTATACAAGGCAATCAAACTTGTAAAACCTGGCGCACGCCTAGGTGATATTGGCGAAATTATTCAGCAACACGCAGAAAGCAACTACTACTCTGTTGTACAAGAATATTGCGGACATGGTATTGGCCGAGTTTTCCATGAAGAACCACAAGTTATGCACTATGGCAAAGCAGGGACCGGTCTAACATTAAAAGAAGGGATGACATTTACAATTGAACCGATGATTAATCAAGGCAAGCGTCACTGCAAACTCCTCCCAGATGACTGGACCGTAATTACGAAAGACCGCAAACTTTCTGCCCAATGGGAACACACCCTGCTAGTAACCTCTGATGGCGTTGAAATTTTAACGCTTCGAGAAGAAGAAAAGGAATTTTTCCTTTAGTCTATGACAGTAAGCAACGCCTCTATGACATTATTAAAAGAATTCCTTAGTGTATCAAGCATCAATATTGACGCACTAAATTCGGCACTTATAAACAGCTCTACCCCAGCTGTCGATGTAAAGGATATTTTACAGGAAGCTAAGTCAATTTTTGATGATATGTTTTTCAGAGGTGTCAACATACGCGACCTCATACATATCAAGTCATGGCTCATGGATCAACTTTTAGCCAACCTTTGGGCCCGTTTTTCTTTTAACGAGAATGTAAGTTTAATCGCAGTAGGTGGCTATGGCCGAGGCGAACTTCACCCTCATTCCGACATTGATTTACTGATATTAGTTAAGACTGAAATAGATGATAAGCTTGGCGAAGCTCTTTCTTCTTTTATCACACTTTTATGGGATTTAAAGCTAGACATTGGTCATAGCGTCAGAACAATTGAAGAGTGCATCGAGTCAGCGAAAGATGACGTCACAATCTGCACAAACTTACTTGAAACACGTACTATTTCGGGTCCGAAAAGCTTGCTTAAAGCAGTATCATCACGCGTTTATTCAGATGAAGTACACACATCAAAATCATACTTTTTAGCTAAGCGAAAAGAACAAAGCGCACGCCATAAAAAATATAGCGGCACAGAATATAACCTTGAACCGAACCTTAAATCATCACCAGGCACGTTAAGAGATATTCAAACTATTGCTTGGATCACAAAGCGACATTTTGGTCCCGACGCGCCTAATGTCCGCTCTAGATACCATTTTTTAACAGACGAAGAGTTCAGCATGTTAGACCAGGGAGAGGAATTTCTTTGGCGCATGCGTTATGGTTTGCAAATGATTGCCGACCGAAACGAAAACAGGCTTTTATTCGATCATCAAAGCAAACTCTCTGAATTACTAGACTTTAAAGACAACGAACAGAAGCTTGGTGTCGAGCAGATGATGCAGCACTACTACCGCACTGTCCTTGGCTTAGCAGAACTTGCCGATGTGATTTTACAATATTTTGACGATTATTACTTAAGCACCAATCAAGAACAAACCATTCAGACATTAAATAAGCGGTTTCAATTAAATAACAACTACATTGAAACAAGAGACAACGACGTATTTGAACGCTCTCCTTACGCTTTAATCGAAATTTTTCTACTTCAAGCACAAAACCCACACACCAAAGGTATCAAAGCAACTACCATAAGACTTATTCGAGAGAATATATATTTAATTGATGATAGTTTCAGGCATGACCTAGCAAATACAACGCTTTTCATGGAAATACTGAGAACCCCGCACAAACTACACCAAACATTAAACTCAATGCTCAAGTACAACGTATTAGGCCGATACATCCCTGCATTTGGGCAAATCATTGGCCAAATGCAGCACGATCTATTTCACTGTTATACCGTCGATGCACACACAATCCATTTAATTCAAAATTTTATGAATCTTGAGTGCGCTCAAGCTAAAAAGGACTTCCCGCTTGCGTCACGACTCCTTCGCTACATCCCAAAAAGAGAAGTACTTTATATAGCAGGATTATTTCATGATATAGCCAAAGGTAGAGGCGGCGACCATTCGGAGCTAGGCGCTTTAGATGCGTTTGAATTCTGCGACCGACATCACCTTAGTGAACGCGACACAACCCTTATTTCTTGGCTTATCGAGAACCATCTTTTAATGTCCATGACGGCACAAAAAAAAGATATTGACGACCCTGAAATCATTCATCTATTTGCAGAAAAAATTCCTAGCCTCACACATCTTGAGTATCTTTATATTTTGACCGTTTGCGATATTGCCGCAACCAATCACAACCTATGGAATAGTTGGCGCGCCTCCCTACTACAACAACTTTACATTGAAACCCGACGAACTATTCGTCGTGGTATTGACGAACCAGTAAATAGAAATGATTGGATTCGTACAACAAAACAAGAAGTGAATAACATCCTTATTGATCAAGGCTATGCATTAAATAAGGTTGAATTATTACTAAGCACGCTTGAAGATGAATATTTCCTACAAGACTCTACAGCCGATATCGCATGGCAGACATCTGCCATCCTCATGCATGGCGACTCAACAGAACCTTTAGTTATTATTAGAGACTCTAACATTCAACTCGGGGATGGCTTTAGTCACATCATGATTTACTTAAAATCTAAGGATGACTTATTTGCTGCAACAACAGCCGTGCTAGAGCAATTAAATTTAAATGTATTAAACGCACGAATTAGCGCTTCGGGCGGGCGCTTTAGCCTCAGTAACTTTATTATTACTGACGCTCAAAACCTCCCCTTATCAAACGATTCAAGTCGAAAAGAACATGTACTTCAACGTCTTAAAGAAGAGCTTGATGATCCGAATGATTACCCTGAAATAATACAGCGTCGTACGCCAAGACAACTCAAACACTTTTCATTCCCTACAGAAGTCACATTCAGCAACGACATGATAAATCAACGCACCATCATGGAAGTCGTTACACCTGATAGACCAGGATTACTCGCCCGCATTGGACAAATATTATTAGACCATAATCTATCACTCGTCAACGCACGAATATCAACTTTAGGTGAGCGTGTAGAAGATGTCTTTTTTATCAGTGATATAAATGGGCAACCAATTAGTGAAGCCGAGCTATGCGAGACGCTTCAAAGTGATATTTGCGCTCAACTTGATGAGCAAGTGGAGATTTAAAAATGAACCCTGATTTAGATAAACTTCAACCCTACCCTTTTGAAAAACTGAAAGCGCTTTTGGGCAAAGTAACCCCCGCAAAAAACCTTAAACACATTCCTTTATCTATTGGCGAGCCTAAACACGCAGCCCCTCAATTGGTAATCGATTCTTTAATTGGCAGCCTTGAAAAACTGTCTAACTACCCAAGCACAAAAGGCATTCCCGAGTTACGAACAACTATTGCTGACTGGGCCAATAAACGCTTTAGCTTATGCACATCAACAGAGGTCAATGGCTTAGACCCTGAAACTCAAATAATACCAGTGAATGGAACCCGAGAAGGTCTATTCTCATTCACTCAAGCCATTATTGATCGAACAAAGCCCGCCCTAGTTATTAGCCCAAATCCTTTTTATCAAATATATGAAGGGGCTGCTTATTTAGCTGGTGCTGAACTTGAGCTCCTGCCGTGCTTAGAAGACAATAATTTCATGCCTGACTACAGCAGCGTCAAACAAGAAACCTGGAAAGCTTGTCAAATTTTATTTCTTTGCTCTCCCGGCAATCCTACTGGTGCTGTAACCACTCTAGAAACGCTTAAAACATTAATTCAATTAGCAGACAAGCATGATTTCATCATTGCCTCAGACGAATGCTATTCTGAAGTTTACTGTGACGAAGACACGCCCCCTGTTGGTTTATTAGAAGCTTGTGCGGCATTAAACCGCCACGATTATAATCGCTGCGTTGTTTTTCATAGCCTATCAAAACGCTCAAATTTACCTGGACTCCGCTCGGGCTTCGTCGCAGGCGATAAAGAGGTATTAGCTCAATATTTAAAATATCGAACCTACCATGGTTGCGCAATGCCAACACAACACCAAATTGCGAGCATTAGCGCTTGGAGCGATGAAGCTCATGTCATCGAAAACCGAACCCTTTACAGAGATAAATTTAAACAAGTCCTGGAAATTCTTAGCCCAGTATTAGACATTGAACAAACGGACGCTAGCTTTTATCTTTGGCCAAAAACGGACATATCAGACGAGCTATTCGCACAGAAGCTATTTGAAGAGCAGCATGTAACTGTACTCCCTGGCAGCTACCTTTCTCGAACAATCAATGGCACTAACCCTGGCGGAAATCGGGTTAGAATGGCGCTTGTTGCATCAGTTGAAGACTGCGTAGAAGCCGCTAAGCGTATCAAAATATTTGTTGAAGGTTTAAAATGAGTACTGTAAAAATTTACGGAATCAAGAACTGCGACACCATGAAAAAAGCGATGATATGGCTTGAAGAACACAACATAGCATTCGATTTTCATGATTATAAAAAATCTGACATAGATCAGGCGAGCTTAGAAATTTGGCTAAGCAAAGCCCCGTGGGATGAACTCATAAATAAACGAGGAACAACTTGGCGCAAACTGCCAGAAGAATCAAAAAAAGATATTGATAATGAAAAAGCCATTCAATTAATGCTTGAGAACACTTCTTTAATTAAACGTCCTGCCTTACTTGTTGATGACAATCTTCACCTGGGCTTTAAAGAAGAAACGTATAGCTTGATTTTTAAGCAATAGTATCTTTACAAAATAACTAATTACTTTAAACCACACTTACACTTAATTTTAGGATTTGATTATGACAGTTGCATTTGGCCTAGGCGTCGGCACACAAAACTCTGCGGGCGAATGGTTAGAAGTATATTACCCAACGCCCTACTTCCAACCTGAAGCAGCTTTTATTGCAAGCATTCAAGAAGCATTAGGGCTAGCGGCTGGAAACTCTACTATTGAATTAAACACCCAGCAGCTTGATAAACTTGCTCAACTTACAAATATCGCACCTGAAGTTGCTGCGCTTTCTGAGCAATTAAAATCTAGCAACCGCCCTGTTGTAGCAGTCGTCATAGAAACCGATGTTACTGCAACCAGTACGCCAGAAGTTTACTTAAAACTTCACTTGCTTTCTCATCGACTCGTAAAACCACACGGCATCAACTTAGACGGAATATTCGGATTATTACCAAATATTGCCTGGACAAACAAAGGCCCTATTGATTTAAATGAACTACCTGCGAAGCAGCTTCAAGCCCGCTTAGCCGGAGATATAATTGAAGTTAAGTCTGTTGACAAATTCCCTCAAATGACCGATTACGTCGTACCATCCGGTGTACGTATTGCAGACGCATCACGCGTTCGCTTAGGCGCTTACATAGGCACAGGCACTACAATTATGCACGAAGGGTTCGTTAACTTTAATGCTGGAACCGAAGGCACCTCAATGATAGAGGGCCGAATTTCTGCTGGCGTTATGGTCGGAAAAGGTTCTGACCTTGGTGGTGGCTGCTCTACAATGGGTACGTTATCTGGCGGTGGTAATATTGTGATTGCCGTAGGTGAAAACAGCCTTATCGGAGCTAATGCTGGCATTGGTATACCATTGGGAGACCGGTGCACCGTTGAATCTGGCTTGTACATCACAGCAGGCACAAAGGTTGTTATGATGGATTCAAACAACCAAAAAGTAGAAACAGTAAAAGCTCGCGACTTAGCAAACCAAGCAGACCTGTTGTTCCGTAGAAACTCAAGTAATGGCCAAGTTGAATGCTTGACCAACAAAACGGCCATTGAATTAAACGAAGCACTACATGCAAACAACTAAGTGTTTAATGTAGATATATAAAGCTAAAATGCTTATATATTCATATTTGCTTTAGTAATAGCTTATGTTGTGCATACGATTAAATCGTGTGTACAACATAGCCAAATAGATACCTTTCTAGCTTTCTACCACCAACAGAGATTTACTTGAATGACCGATGCCAGCAAAACCAATACCCTAAAGTTAGCACAAGCTTTGGTTCAACAACCCTCTGTTACACCTGAAGATAAAGATTGCCAAGTAATGATAATGGAACATTTAGCACCACTAGGCTTTGCGGCAGAGACAATGATTTTTGACGATGTAACCAACCTTTGGGCACGCAAGGGCACACAAAGCCCCTTAATTACGTTTGCTGGCCACACAGATGTTGTCCCAACAGGTCCTCTTGCAGACTGGACACACCCTCCTTTTGATGCAGTAATTGATGGCGACATATTGCACGGAAGAGGCACCGCTGATATGAAAGGCAGCCTTGCAGCCTTTATAACGGCCTGTGAACGCTTCATTGCGAAGCACCCTAACCATAAAGGTTCAATTTCTTACTTAATCACCAGCGATGAAGAAGGCCCCGCCAAAAATGGCACTGTTAAAGTAATCGAAACGCTTGAAGCTCGTAATGAAAAAATCGATTGGTGCTTAGTCGGCGAACCCTCCAGCACAAACGTACTCGGTGATGTTATCAAAAATGGAAGACGAGGCTCGTTAAATGCGCGCTTGATTGTTCAAGGTAAACAAGGTCATGTGGCATACCCTCATCTCGCTAGTAACCCGATTCATAGCGCAACACCAGCACTGAGCGAATTGTGTGCTCAAGAATGGGATAAAGGGAATGAATTTTTCCCTGCAACCTCTTTTCAAATTACTAACATCCAAGCAGGTACGGGCGCTACAAATGTCATCCCTGGAACACAAGAAGTTCTTTTTAACTTCCGCTTCTCTACCGAGGTCACGGCTGAACAACTAAAAGAAAGAACACACGTCATACTGGATAAGTTTCAATTTGATTATGATATTGAGTGGAACCTTAGCGGACAACCATTCTTAACCTCAGCAGGCCCTCTTGTAGACGCTGCAGTGAATGCAATTCAATCAGTGAAAGGTATTCAAACAGAGCTCTCAACTTCAGGAGGGACCTCCGACGGACGCTTTATTGCGCCAACAGGCGCACAAGTGCTAGAACTTGGTCCTCTCAATGCAACCATTCACCAAATAGATGAATGTGTGAGCATCAGTGATTTGAATAACTTATCGACAATTTACGAAAAAATGCTTGTTGAATTACTCGCCCCCTAACAACATAGTTAACTATTTAAATTAACAAGGAGGGCATCATGCCACGTCTTATTTGCCCTGTTTGCTCATCAGCATTAAGCAAAACAGATAACAAAAAAAGTTTTCAATGTGAACACAACCACCTCTTTGATTTATCGAAGCAAGGCTATACAAACTTACTTTTAAGCCACTTAAAAAAGAGTAAGCATCCGGGCGACACGGCCGAAATGGTACTTGCCCGCAAAGAGTTTTTAAATCGCGGCCATTATGAAAAAGTTTCAAACGAACTCAACTGCCTTGCAGAAGAGTATTGCAACCATCTAAACCATATTAACTATACAGATTTAGGTTGCGGCGAAGGATATTATACCGAGCGAGTAAAGCGCTCTTTCAGCAAGCTTTCAAATACAACTACTACATGCGGCATTGACATCTCGACCCCTGCAATCAAGTCTGCATGTAAACGTGATAACACCGTACAATGGATAGTATCAAGCGCAGCTCACATTCCAATCGCCTCAGCCTCACAAGACTTAGCCAGCTGTTTATTCTTTCGTTTCGATGCCCATGAAGTAGCAAGAATTCTTAAACCTGATGCTATATTAGTTAGCGCAAATACCGGCATAAAACATTTAATTGAGCTTCGTCAACATCTATACAACGATGTCAAAACAGATAAATCCGAAGTAAAACTTTCTAATGAAAGCCGTTTAGAGCATATAAAAACCGTAAACATGAAGCAGCAAATAACGCTGAATAGCCACATTGAGATTGAACAACTTCTAGCGATGACTCCGCACTATTGGCGCGTAACACAAGAGAAAAAACAAGCACTCTCAGCACTTGAACACCTAGAAGTAAGCTTAGACATCCAATTTGATATTTATCGCCGAACCAGCGCACCATAAGGTCTGCAATGACAATAAAAGCGAATAAAAAAACAAATCACCAGCCACATTATTTCAAACACTTTACAATTAGCGCAAGCCTATTTTTATTAGGGTTAGGAACCGTTATTTATGTTAACTTACTCCTACCACCTTCAGCAGAGCAAGAAGCACTTGCATTAGCGGGACTTATCTTAAGTGTCCCTAGCGGTATTTTTGCCTTATATTGCTATATTCGATTATTAATCGCTCGCTTCCAATATTTTATGGATCGATAAAGAGAACGTTAACCTTATGCCTGATCAACTTAAACAACCTGATATTGAAATTTACGTAAAAGATACTAGTTTCAAAGCTATCCAAGATTGGCTGTCTAGTGTCTTTGAACCAATTTCACTTCCAAGCTTCAGCGGCAAGCCCATTAATATCAGTATTGGATCATCACCAAAAATCACCATAATGCTTACCCCAAATGCTGCAGGCAAAACCTACACTAGCATCTGGTTTCAATCAGACCAAACACCTTGGGCAAATGATGAAGAATGTGCCGTTAGTTTTCTAGCATTCAATGACACAGAAGTTAGGTGCTCAGCTAATAGCTGGCAAGAAGAAGAGGAAGAACAAAGCGAACAGTGGTTAAGCCTGTCCCGAAACGAAAAAAGGCTTATCCAGTGGGGATAAGCCTTTTAATTTAATACCGGCAACAGTGTTTGCCTTCTATTAATATATCTATTTATTTAGCAACAGATACATTTTCAGCCTGCATGCCTTTTTCACCATCACTCAGATCAAACCGTACAGCTTGCCCTTGGCGCAATGAACGGCGCCCATAGCCACGTATTGAACGAAAGTGAACAAATACATCTTCACCAGCGTCGGTCGTAATAAAGCCAAAGCCTTTATTAACATTAAACCATTTTACCGTTCCACCCTCGCTGCCTTCAGGGCCAGCATCTTCATCAGACTCATTTTGATCATCACTTACAGCACTAGATGCTGACGAACCAGAAAAGATAAGTGATAAAGTTGAAGCCGCTAGAAAGAAAAACCAACTAACAGCATAGAAGGTGGGGCCTTGAGCATTGGATAAAAACTCCGTAACACCAAGATCTCCTGGTAATGCTGAAGCAAGACCTAAAACCACAACTAAAAGAAAAGGAAAAGGTAATGCAACAATAGCACTTACTAATAATTTTTTAGATAAACTTTGTGTAGACATGAACATATTCTCAGTTAAAACTTAATATTTAAAATAAACGAACTCAATCTAGCCCAGCAGAAATCAAAACTGATTAACATGGCCAGAACATCACTTCCATCTTACCTCTAAAAGAATGAAGATAAAGTCAAGCGCTGCATCATAACAGATTTAAAAAAAAGTACGAGTCCCACGAATATCAAGAAAGGGCAATTTTCTATTCAACCTCATTTTTTTGCTTCAAAAGCAATATAGAGGCAATATTTTTTATTCTCTACCATAAGTATCTTCAAAACGGACAATATCATCTTCACCTAGATAGCTACCACTTTGCACTTCTATCATTTCCAAAGGGAGAACTCCAGGATTCTCAAGACGGTGCGTAGTACCTATAGGTATATAGGTAGATTGGTTTTCAGACATTAGTTTAGTTTCATCGCCGATAGTAACCAGCGCCGATCCCGACACAATAATCCAATGCTCTGCCCGATGATGATGCATCTGAAGAGACAGCTTTGCCTTCGGCTTAACTGTAATACGCTTTACTTGAAAACGCTCTCCAATATCAATCGAATCATAACTTCCCCATGGGCGACTAACCTCTCGATGAATCGTGGCTTCAGGACGCTTTTGCTCTTTAAGCAACTTAACAATCTGTTTTACTTCCTGTACACGTGATTTTGAACTAACCATTACCGCATCTTGCGTATCTACAATAACAAGATTATCCACCCCCACTGCGGCAATCAACTTATTATCACTAAAAAACAAATTATTATGCGAGTCGTGACTAATCACGTCGCCGCGATTTACATTTCCTTTTAAATCTTGTTCCGACTCTTCCCATAATGAAGACCAAGAACCTACATCACTCCACCCAGCATCTAAAGGTACAACCATCGCGAGATCCGTCTTCTCCATTATCGCGTAATCAATCGAGTCATCTGGGCAGGCTTTAAATTCCACCTCTCCAACCCGTGTAAAATCAAGATCCTTCGCTTTAGCCTCAAATGACTTAGTCACAGCCTTTAATATGTCGTTTTGGTATTTTTCTAGCTCTGCCAAATAAACAGAAGCTTTAAACATAAACATACCACTGTTCCAGTAGTAACTGCCCGAAGCTAAGTACTCTTTGGCTGTACCCAAATCGGGTTTTTCTACAAATTGCTCTACACATGCAGCACCAGACACTAGGTCTCCTGCTTTAATATACCCATAACCAACCTCAGGACTACGAGGCACAATGCCGAAAGTTACCAGTTTCCCCTGTTCTGCTAAAACTGCTGCGGACGAAATAGATGCATGAAAAGCAGTCGAATCTTTAATCACATGGTCCGCAGCTAATACAAGTAATAATGGGTCTTCGCCCTCTGCCATTGCATCTAATGCCGCGAGTGCTACAGCAGGCGCTGTATTACGACCTACAGGTTCAAGAATTATAGACTTGGCTTTTCTGTCATCCTTACGTAATTGTTCAGCAACAATAAAACGGTGCTCTTCATTACAAACGACAATGGAATTCAAAATAGTAAACGTAGGCGAGCCATTCTTAGCATCTAAAGACAATCGCGATAACGTGTCCTGAAACATTGTGCTGTCACCCATCAAAGGCAAAAACTGCTTAGGAAATAATTTTCGAGACAAAGGCCATAAACGTGTACCACTTCCACCGGCCATTACTACCGGAATAATATTTTGCATTGAAATTTTTCACCTTTTCAAAAAAGAAATTATTATTTATATCCACCAATAATATTGAAAATATTATTTCACGCTTCTCTGATATCACACTGGTTAACCAAAAACCATTCATAAGCTTTCACTAAACCGGCATGCAATTCGATACTCGCCTGCCAACCCATACGCCCAAGTACAGTAACATCCAGTAATTTACGCGGTGCACCGTCAGGCTTATCAGCATTAAAATGTATATCGCCTTGATAACCCACAACATTTTTTATTGCCTCAGCTAGCTGCTTAATGCTTACATCCTGCCCTGTACCAACATTTATATGGCTTCGCATTGGACTTGTTTCAGTTTTATATGTATCAATATCTAATCCCATTACATGAATACTCGCTGCTGCCATATCATCAACATATAGAAATTCTCGTTTCGGCGTACCTGTTCCCCATATCTCAACAGATGATAAGTCTGTTAATTTAGCCTCATGAAAACGCCTGAGCATTGCAGGTATCACATGACTGTTTTCTGGATGAAAATTATCTCCTGGTCCATATAAATTAGTAGGCATCACCGAACGAAAGTCACACTGGTGTTGCCGATTATAAGACTCACACAATTTAATTCCTGCAATTTTCGCCAAGGCATACGGCTCATTTGTTGGTTCCAATTCACCTGTCAGCAATGCTGATTCAGCCATCGGCTGTAATGCCAGCTTAGGGTAGATACACGAGCTGCCCAAGAATAAGAGGCGCTTCACTTTAGCTGTATAAGCCGAATGTATAACATTACTTTCAATCATTAAATTTTGGTATATGAAATCTGCTGGGTATTCATTATTTGCATGTATCCCCCCAACTTTTGCCGCTGCCAAAAAAACATAATCGGGTTGATTATTATCAAAAAACGCTTGGACCTGAGCCTGATTAACTAAATCTAACTCATTGTGGCTTGCTTCTATAAACTTACGATAACCCTGTTGCTTTAACAGTCGAGTGATCGCACTACCCACCATGCCGTTATGGCCAGCAATAAATATTTTTGCCTCTTTATCCGTATCAAAAGAATTCATTTTAGCTCACAACCGCCATTATGTAAGTGTTGCAATTTATGACTCATTATGTGAAAAAGTCTGATAACCATGCTGTTGAATCAATGCATCACGACAAGCAATCTCTAAATCAACCTCAATCATTTCTTTAACCAACTCATCTAAAGTAATTTTTGGCTCCCAGCCAAGGTCAGTCTTCGCCTTAGTTGGATCACCTAATAAAGTTTCAACCTCTGCTGGCCGATAATACCGCGGGTCAACTGCCACAATACGCTTACCAACCAAGTCAAAGCCATTTTTTACAAATCCAGAAGTTTGTGCACTTACAAACCCTTCTTCACTTTCAGCCTCACCACGCCACTCAATAGTTATACCTAGACATGCAGCCGACTTATTTACAAAATCGCGAACGCTATACTGCACGCCTGTAGCAATCACAAAATCATCAGGTTTATCCTGCTGAAGCATTAACCACTGCATTTCAACATAATCTTTTGCATGCCCCCAATCTCTTAAGGCATCTATATTCCCTAGATACAAACACTCTTGAAGCCCTTGTGAAATTCGTGCAAGTGCCCGAGTAATTTTACGCGTAACGAATGTTTCTCCACGCCGCGGGGACTCATGATTAAATAAAATCCCATTACATGCATACATGCCGTAAGCTTCACGATAATTAACCGCAATCCAATAAGCATACATTTTTGCGACGGCATAAGGAGATCTAGGGTGGAAAGGCGTTTTTTCAGTTTGAGGAATTTCTTGAACTAAGCCGTATAACTCAGACGTCGAAGCTTGATAAAAGCGTGTTTTATTTTCTAGTTTCAAAAAACGAATCGCCTCAAGCAAACGCAAGGTCCCGATGGCATCAACATCGGCCGTATATTCAGGCGACTCAAATGACACAGCAACATGACTTTGAGCGCCTAAGTTATAAATTTCATCCGGCTGAATTTCACTAATAAGGCGCACTAGATTTGATGTATCGGTTAGATCTCCATAGTGCAAAAAAAATTGAGGATTAGTTTCATGCGGATCTTGGTAGATATGATCGACACGCTCAGTATTAAAAGAAGAGGACCGACGCTTGATGCCATGCACCACATAACCTTTCGTTAATAAAAACTCAGCTAGATAAGAACCATCTTGCCCAGTAATACCCGTAATCAGTGCAACTTTTGCCATTATACTTATTTGAAACCCCATTCATTGTGTCGACCGACAATAAAATTGCAATCTACGAACACTTATTTTTTATAATGTTGCCCATTCTATAGTAAACATATCCGTCATAAAAGTGCATACTATAGGCAACTTTCAGTAAGAATCTGACTTAAGATAAATAAAAATGAGTGATGACATACAGATAGAAGACAAAATTAATGAGTTAGAAATTAAGCTCGCCTTTCAAGACGACCTTCTTAATTCTCTTAATGACATTGTCACGAGACAAGACAAAGAAATTCTGAATTTATGGTCAGCCAATCGTCTACTAAAACAAAGTATGAGTGATATGAAGAATGATACCATTGAAACAAACAATGAAGAGGCACCGCCCCCCCATTATTAAACCTGTTAACGAACTCTAAGCGAGTTTTTTTGACCCTTCAGAAATAGGCACAACAACTCTTTTTGATTTGGGGTCCTCGCTTTTTAACAATGTAGACTTTTCTTCAACAAAATCACTCTGAGACTGAAGCCATACTGCATCATTAATTTCACTTGAAGGCGTATACCCAAGCGGCGCATTAATCAAAACATCACGTACTGACTGGCAATCAAACAAATAGCTATATTGATCAATTTTCCCTAAAATCGCCTCAACATCAGCCCAGGGTAAAGAAGTCTCACGCGCTTTCATTATTCTAGGGTGAGAGGTTGCAGATGGGCTATCACCAATCAAAAGCTCTTCGTATAATTTTTCCCCTGGACGTAAGCCGGTATAATGTATCTCAATATCGCCATCAGGGTTACTTTCACCTTTAACATCTAAACCCATTAAGTGTACGAGTTTCTCAGCCAAATCTGAAATTCGTACTTGCTCTCCCATATCTAATAAAAACACATCACCACCCTCACCCATCGATCCGGCTTGCAATACAAGCTGAGCCGCCTCAGGAATCGTCATAAAGTAACGCGTGATATCTCGATGAGTAACCGTTACAGGTCCGCCTTCCTTTATCTGGCGTCTAAATAACGGAACGACAGAACCAGAAGAACCCAAAACATTACCAAAGCGCACCATACAGAAACGGGTTTGAACCTGACGTTGAGCCAAGCCTTGCAATACCAATTCTGAAAGTCGCTTAGTTGCGCCCATCACATTCGTAGGTCGAACAGCTTTATCTGTTGAAATTAGAACAAATGTTTCTACGCCTGAATTGATCGCAGCTTCAGCACAATACCAAGTACCAAAAACGTTATTCCTAACACCTTCGATAACATTCTGCTCAACAAGCGGCACATGCTTATAAGCCGCGGCATGATATACAGTATTTACCTCAAAACTCTTCATAATAACTTCCATGCGGTGGCGCTTTTGAACAGACCCCATCACACCATGGACTTCGATCGCTAGGCCTCGTTTAGACACATATCGACTAATTTCTTGTTCAATTTTGTATAAAGCAAATTCTGAAAGTTCAAACAAAATAATTTTACTTGGCTTCAAGCGAATAATTTGCCGACAAAGCTCCGAACCAATTGATCCACCCGCCCCCGTTATCATTACGGTTTTATTATGAATACAATCCGACAATAATTCTTTGTCCGCAGAAACCTCATCACGACCTAACAGATCTTCAATTTCTACATCTCGTATTTCTTCTATTCGCGCTTTACCACTGACAACATCATTAATTTGAGGAATAGTTTGGACAACGACAGGGTGCAATTCAAGCTGTCGAATTATAAAACTGCGCTTAGAGCGTGAAGCATGCCCTAGCGCCAGCAACACTCGCTTAGCACCGTATTTACTAATCACATCGGCCATAGCACGAGGAGGATAAACACGAATACCATTCAGTATACTTCCTTGCTTAGAAACATCATCATCAATAAATGCAATTGGTTGTAATTGTTTAGCATGAAATAAAATTGAACTTAACTGTAAACCTGACTTTCCTGCACCATAAATAATCACTCTTTCTTTTTCTTTCATTATTTTTCGGTGCACAACTGAGCGAACAACCATTCGAGTGCCGCCTACAAATATCAGTGCCAAACACCAATATATAACTGGGACTGAACGAGGAATAGGTGCTTGAAAAGCAAACCCAAGCGCTGAAAGCACTAACGCAGAAAGAGAAACACCCCAAATAATTGCGATCATTGCATGATTACTCATGTAACGTATAACCGCCCGATAAAGCCCTAAACGAGCAAAAACAAATATACTAGAGAGAACAGTTACGACGGCAACAACCCAAACTGTTGGTTCACTTGGTACATAAAAAGTATCAAACCTTAGACTTAAAGCCAACCAAATCGCAAAAGGTAAACAAATTGAATCAGTGAGTACTGATACAATACGCTTTTGATAGCGAGGTAAATACAGCAATTGTTTTAGCAAGTCCAAATCATCCTTATATTTTCTAGGAAACAACATTATTCACGGCGCAAATAATGTGTATTTTAATCGAATATAGCGTAATTACCAGCATTTCAAACACATAGTCCCTTCTTTCTTTCACATAAAAGCAATATTTTATTAAATTGCTCGTACTATTCACAGCTAACATTATTAACTAGCCTTAATTCGACCAGCATTCCAAATAGCTAAAAAGTTACGTAAAATTAGAGTTGCAAGGATGCAAAGTGAACATAAAAATTATAAAGAGTTTTATTTATTCTTAATATTTTAAATAATTCACTTTCCCCTGCGTTAAATTCATTCAAGACAAGGAAAGCACATAATGACAACCTCAAGAGTAAAACTTTTTCTTAAACCAAGCTTAAACACAAACATACTGATGCAAATAGCATTAGTTTTTTTATTACTATGTAACGCCTTAGTATCCCATGCGACTGAAGAAACATCTTCATCAAACCAAGAAAGCACTATTTCATCTGAAATAAATAAAATAGATATAAATACAGCAAATGCAGAGCTACTCTCTAGTACTCTAAAGGGTATCGGCTTAAAAAAAGCAACTGCGATTGTTGAATACAGAGAAGCCTATGGCCCTTTCCACCACTCTGATGAACTGGCATCTGTTTCAGGCATCGGAAGCTCGACCGTACAAAAGAACGCGCATTTAATTACCATTAAATAACCTAATCGATGAGCGCTGGTTAACTAGCGCTCATCGCCTCATCAAACACTAATCACACTTCATCCCCCCGGCCCGTAACCACCAAAAAACAAAAATGTAAGAGATCTCTCACAACTTTTGCAATAAAGGCTTACATACCACATAAGCTCATTTGCGTAACATTCATTTTGTCAGGAAGACACTAGAACATAAGGATATGGACAAGGAAGTAAACAAGGAAGGCAGGTTACCTAAGGAATGGTAAAGGAAGCTCTAAATACAAAGGCGCTGCATGGATGCAGCGCCTTTTTTGTTAAGTTTTCAGTAAATTTTAGGCAGCACTCTTGAATTACTAGTGATCACAGCAATGCCACTTCAAGACTACCTAGTTAGCCAATAAAATTCTCGTCATGTATAACTCATGCGGAACACTACATAATCTACTCCATGTTTCAGGGTATTCAGTTTTTCCCACAACATCAGCCAAGTCGACCTCACACAAATCAAATTCCTTCACAACCTTTATCTTTCTACCTAGATATTCGCGATGACAGTAAAGACTGCTGACAGATCTATTTCTTAAAGAAATATCCGCTAACGATGAAAACCTAACAACAATTGGGTTTGACATACCTGCTTCGACACATTCAAGTCCAAGTTCTTCAGAAAATAGAACTCGTAAAACTATGTCACTAAATTGAAAAAGTGTAATTGCCTTTCGTGAGAGGAATAATAAAAATGGGTTTAAACAAAAACAATCTCGCCAACCTTCAGTAATTTGTTAATCTCAGTAACAACAACCCATGGCATTACAAAATGCTTAAAGCAAGAGCTTGTAAAAATAATATCAAATTCCGCCCCCTCTCCAAAATAAGAGGATAGCTTATGGACGCCCCACAACTGTTATTGAACAAGCGCTATGGAGACTCTTCCACGCCTACTTAACTTAATCAAAGGATTCCCACATCATATATTTTTAAATTAGCTCATTGATAACGCTACTAATATTTCTGGCGTATCACGCAATCGTAAGCTATTCTCATCATAGAGATATTTCAATGAACTCACTATAAAAAGCAATAAGGAAAAGTCCTTTTTGTATAACTACCCCAGCCAAAAATGAATCAGCGGCCTTATATATCATCTATGGGTTTCCTTTTTATTGTTAAATATGAGTTTCAAAATATATTGACATTACGGCAACCAAGACTAACCCTTATGTTTGATGTTTGATGTTTGATGTTTGATGTTTGATGTTTGATGTTTGATGTTTGATGTTTGATGTTTGATGTTTGATGTTTGATGTTTGATGTTTGAACAGAAGGACGCCCTCTAAAACATTGATCTGATCAGCCGTTGTTTTGTATGGTTAGATGCAGGTAGTCATAAAAATACTGTACGAAGTTTGAAACTTTATTCAAACAATCCAACATTCACAAAGACTTAAAGTGGAGTATATTTAAGGAATAAGCCTAAAGTAATAGTTGGCCAAGTTAAGTGTAACTCGCAAGCACTATAACGCCAAAGAAAGGTATTCTTCCTGAGCTTCACTTTCAACCAGAAAACACTCAAGGCAAGTTAGCCCCCAATTGGTGGTTCACTATTATTATCAGAAAAAGTTGAGACAATGACTTAAGTTTTAAAAAATAGAGGCAGTTAAATGGACATTAAGTTTATACAGTTTCAAAGTCATGGAGATGAACGGGGCTCTTTAGTTTCCCTAGAAGACCATAAAAACATCCCCTTTACGATAAAACGCGTATATTACATTTTCAATACTCAAGATCAAGTTAGACGTGGGTTTCATGCGCATAAACAATTGAAGCAATTAGCCATAGTCCTAAAAGGTTCCTGTCGTTTTCTGTTGGATGACGGCAAAGAAAAAATAGATCTATTATTGGATAATCCAGAACAAGGTTTGTACATAGAATCACTTTTATGGAGAGAGATGTATGACTTTTCAGAAGACTGCGTATTATTAGTTTTAACTGATTCATTTTATGATGAGACGGATTATATTCGTGATTATGAAGAGTTTTTAAAGGAGATTAAATGAACATTCATCCGATGTCACTTATATCAGAAAAGGCTGAAATTGGTGAAAATGTATGTATTGGTGCATATACAATTATTCATGATAATGTTGTTATTCATTCAAATACCATCATTGAATCATATTGTGAATTAGGTGTATCCAATCATTTATCTCAAGGTGAAAAGCTTATTATTGGCGCTGAATCGCATATTCGTTCAAGAAGCACTTTTTATGAAGGTTCTAGTTTCGGTCGCGGTCTTATCACTGGCCACAACGTAACAGTCAGAGAGAGAACCATTGCTGGTGAAAATCTGCAATTAGGGACTCTGAGTGATGTACAGGGACATTGTAAAATTGGGGACTTTGTTAGGGCTCATAGTAATGTTCATATAGGGCAACATAGCCATATAGGTAACTATGTTTGGATCTTTCCTTATGTTGTACTTACCAATGACCCTCACCCTCCAAGTAACGTCATGCAAGGTGTTATTATAGATGATTATGCAGTCATTGCCACGATGACCGTGGTTCTTCCTGGTGCCAAAATAGCAGAAGGTGTATTTATCGGCGCTCATTCATTAGTCGGCGGAAGCACAGAAAAAGATATGCTTTATTCTGGTTCTCCTGCTAAAAAAATTGGCCTAACATCTAAAATAAAACTCAAAGATGGAACCGGACAGCCAGCTTACCCTTGGAGAAAGCATTTCCATAGAGGGTACCCTCGAGATGTAATTGAACAATGGAATAAGGAACAGCTGGGCGATGACTGATATTGATGAATTAACAGTAGGAAAGCAAAAGGTGATTACTGGCCAAGCCGAGATTTATATTCCAGAGAAAAAATAAATTGATACCATTCTTAGACTTAAAAGCAATAAATCAACAGCACCAAGCTGAACTCAAAAAGGCCTGCGCTCGAGTAATTGATTCGGGCTGGTACATTTTAGGTAAAGAGTTAGAGGCTTTTGAGCAAGAGTTTGCTGACTATTGTGGAAGTAAAAAAGCCATTGGCGTGGCAAATGGTTTAGATGCATTAGTGCTCACATTAAGAGCATGGAAAGAGCTCGGTAAACTAAAAGATGGTGATGAAGTTATTGTACCGGCTAATACTTACATTGCCTCAACCCTTGCCATATCAGAGAACAAACTAACACCAGTTCTATTAGAGCCAGATCCAGCAACCTTCAATTTAACCGCAGAGAATATTGTTAAATGTATTACGCCTCAAACAAAGGTGATATTACCGGTTCACCTTTATGGCAAAATATCACCGATGAAAGAGATTATGCAGTTAGCGAAACAGCATAATCTTTTGGTATTAGAAGATTGCGCCCAAGCCCATGGTGCAATGCTTGACGAAAAAAAGGCCGGAACATGGGGAGATGCTGGGGCGTTTAGTTTTTATCCGGGTAAAAACCTTGGAGCCTTAGGTGACGCAGGTGCAGTAACAACAGATGATGAAGAACTTTTCGAAGTACTTAGTGCATTACGCAACTATGGCTCTCATGAGAAATACAAAAATAAGTATAAGGGGGTTAATAGTCGCTTAGATGAAATACAAGCAGCCATGCTAAGGGTGAAATTAAAACATTTAGATAACGAGACAAAAGCTCGCCGATACGTAGCAAAGCGATATTTATATGGCATTAATAACCCTCTTATTGAATTACCAGTGGTTACAGATGAAAGTTCGCACGTTTGGCATCTATTTGTCATTAAAACGTCGCAACGTGAAAAGTTAGTTAGCCACCTAACAGCAAATGGTGTGCAGACATTAATCCATTACCCAATACCTCTGCATAGGCAAAATGCCTATAAAGAATTCAGCGGCGACTCCTTCCCTATTTCAGAGAAAATACATGAACAGGTTTTAAGCATTCCACTGAGTTCTGTTTTAAGCTCGGTTGAAGTTGAGTCTGTTATTAACATTATAAATGCATTTAAGTAAGATGCTAGCGTTCACTCAACTTGCTCTTACCAAGCAATATCTTAGTTTTATAAATCGAAGTTAATATGAGCGCTGATAATAATTCAAAGAAGCAAGCCTTAAAGTCTAGCGCCATTGTCGGTAGCGCTTCATTCTTAGCCATTCTCATCCGTTTAGTAAATGTTAAAGTACTGTCAGAACTATTAGGGCCTACTGGTATTGGTTTAATGGGTATATTAGCCACCATGATGGGGCTAGGAGGAACACTATTTGGCATGGGACTTTCCGCGAGCGGGGTAAGAGAGTTAGCGATTAATAACAGTATCGAAAAATTAGCCCTAGTTCGAAAAGCGCTATTCTCCGCTAATTTATTACTCGGCTTGCTTGCTATATTCCTTATTGTTTTTTTTAAACAAGCGCTATCCTTATGGTTTTTTGAAACTTCAGATTATCAGTATGCCATCTTGATTATCGCCTTTGGCGTATTTTTGTCTTTAATTTCAGGCTCACAAACTGCACTACTGCAAGGCTTACGTAAAATTAGCGAATTGGCTAAGGTGAATGTTATTGGTGCCTTAGTTACAACCTTTATCGGTTTGTTAACAGTGTGGTTTTGGGGTCAATCGGGCATTCCATTTTTAGTTATTACACTGCCTTTAGTAACATGCCTGACCTCTTTTTATTATATTCGACAATTGCCCAAAGTAACCTCTGCATCTATAAACCTTATACAGCTCAGCCCACAGTGGCGCAGCATGCTTAAGGTAGGTTTTGCATTTATGCTGGCAGGTCTAATGGGTGTTGGCTGTCAATTAATTGTACGCTACATCATTAATCAACAATTAAACTTAGAGTCTGTAGGTTACTTTCAAGCTGCATGGCAAATATCCATGACCTATATTTCATTTGTATTAGGGGCCATGGCAGTAGACTACTACCCAAGGCTAACCCAACAGATACACAACAAGAATGAAGCAAATCGTTTAGTCAATGAACAAACAGAGCTCGCCATTGCTTTTGCAGCGCCAGTGTTAATCTCCATGCTCGCTTTTGCACCCTTTGTCATAAATTTACTTTATTCTAGTGAGTTTGGTAATTCGGTAGAAATATTACGCTGGCAAGTGTTTGGTGATGCTTTAAAAATAATGAGCTGGCCATTAGGTTTTATTATGTTGGCAAAAGGCCGTAGTAAACTGTTTTTTTGGACAGAATTTCTGTGGAATGCTAGTTATATAACTTTTGTTTATAGTGGTATCGAACTATTTGGCATAGAAATTACAGGCTATGCCTTTGCTGCAAGCTACGTGATCTATTTACTTACAGTTTATGCTGTAAGCCGAAGCATTAACGATTTTAGGTGGGAAAAAAGCAATATTAGATTAATGATGTCATTAACACTTGCCACTGCAAGCTTATTATTAGCCTCTTATTTTTCTATACTCGGCACTATAGTCTTAGGAATTTTTCTATTATTTATTTCTATTATTTATGCCCTTAAGTTAATTTCAGGATTAGGAGTACAGAATCGAAAGTTAAAAAAAATACTATACATCTATAAAAGATGCGCTTCTGCTTTAGGTTTTAAAGGCTTTGCATAACGTTAAAGGGAATTTTTATGGCATTAAAGTACGGTTTTTGTAGTCTATTATTTCCCATGACACGCTAAATATAACTAATGAACAAATTTGTATCATGCGAAAAATAAAAAACATCTATAATACTTTTAACATATAAAAATCGGCGGTTGCTTAATTTTCGGATAAGATCCAAACGATTGTAAAGTACAACTTATTAAAGAAAGGTTAATACGGTGTGATTTATTTAATAAATTTTTTTACGAGAGAGCTACACAAGACAACAAATAAAGTGAAATTAGAAATATTAATTTATTTCGCTAATTTATTATTAAACAATAATAAAAAAATATGTAGTAAAAAGGTTAAATTTCTTGATTTAGCAACTTTTCTTAATAAAAAGGTTATATTACCTGAAATATTAACGAGAACTTATTTACCTAATTATACGTCTACTAAGTTGTTTAATTTCGTTAAAGTTAACTCTCCTGAAGTTCAACTTTTAGAGTTTGAGAACTTTATAATTTCAGGCGCTAGTACCAGCTTTATCAATGATAATAGTCTGTATATAGAGCGTTATTGCAATGAGGTAAATGCAAACGCCGTTTATGATTCTGGTAGTGTTTTATCACATAACAATAAATATGCTTTAGTGCGGCAAAGTGATTTAAACTATGTTGATAACGGTTTCTTCTTAGCAGGGAATGGTTCTTGGAATTATTACCACTGGTTAATTGAAATTCTGCCAAAATTACAGGTTTATTTAGAGCTTGGTTTGTATAAAAAAGGGATTAAGCTTTTAGTACCTGATACTGTGAAAGACAACGTAAATTTAAAATTTTTATTAGACTGTATTCTAGACGGTATCAAAATTGATATCATTTTTGTCTCTCGGAAATTTAGCCTTCATGTAAAACACTTGTATCATTTAACCCCGATAAATAATATATTATTTAACGAGAGAAAAGTTGGACTTTCGGCTAATATCTTACACTTAAGATATGATTCTTTAACCTTTCTTACATCTAAAATTGAACACTTTATTTCTTCAAATGAAAATGAAATGTTTAGTTCGGAAAAAATTTTTCTTGCTAGAAAAGAAGGAGGAGGCAGAGGCTATAACCAGAGTGAAATTCTTCCTTTTTTGATGAAACATAACTTTCAAATAATATATATGGAAGAGCATGATATTAGGCAGCAGATTTTTCTTTTTAAAAATGCTAAATATATTGTCGGTGCTAGCGGTGCAGCTTGGACCAATCTAATATTTTGTAATAACTCGTGTAAAGCATTAACTTGGTTACCAGAGTCGATTCAAAAATTTCCTGCATTTTCAACATTAGCTAATTTTGCAAATGTTGAATTATCTTTTTTTAATACTTCATCAAATCATTATAAAAATATACACGATAACTATATTATTGACCTTAATATTTTTGAAATGCATTTAAATAAATTATTGGAATAAGTTATATATCTTAAGTTAATTTCAGAGTTAGGGGTACAGAATCGAAAGTTAAAAAACACCATTTCATCTATAAAGGGTGTGTTTCTTGCTTTGGGTTTTAACGGTTTTTCGTCGCATGAAAATGCAATTTTATCGACATTACAATACGATTTTCGTAGTGCACTATGAATATTAAATGTAACTTATGAATAAACTTCCATTATGCGGAAAATAAAAAAAATATCTATTATCACTTTAACATATAAAAATTGGCGGTTACTTGATAGAGCTATTGATTCTGTTAAGTTACAAATAATTGAAAATAAATATGAAGTTGAGTACTTTATTGTAGACGATGGAACTGAAGATTTTGATCAAACTCAGGTTCAAAATAAACTAATAAACTTTCCTTATAAAAACAATATTTTTGCCAATCATAAGAATAGTGGAACGGTTAAATCATTCAATAACGCTATATTAAGAACATCTGGGGAATTAATTATCCCCCTTTCCGCTGATGATGAATTTTATGATGAAAATGTAGTTAGTGATATTATCACTAAATTTGAAAATACTAATAATTTAATAATAACAGGTATAAGAATACCAATTACTTTAGATAAAGAGCTAGAAGGTCTACCTTTAATACGTCATAGACATTTATTTTCTGATAGAGAAGCCCTATTAAATAGAATAGCGTTGAAAGGTAATATAATTTCAGGATCCTCAACTTACTATCATCGTGAAATATTTAAAAGGATTGGATTGTTTGACGAAAATTACCGTTTATTGGAAGACTTTCCATTTTATATAAAAGCACTTAAAAATGATATTGATATTGGGCTCTTTGAACGGAAAACAATTAGATATGGAATGGAAGGCACAAGTAGCAATGGAGTTATAAACCTTATGCTTGATAATGATTTTATAAAGCTATATCGATCTATATTAGAGTCAGATATTCTTGGCTTTTTTGGGAAATGCTATGTTTATATTAGAGTATGTAAACGAAAGCTTAGATCACTAGGGCTATTCACAAACAGCTAAAGTCACCAGTTTAAAATTTGCTATACGTTCGGCCAAGTTAGTTGTCGTTTAATAATCAAGTACATTTATAACCCGAAGTTGGAGAACAAGTTCAGTCGAGAAAGGGCCCTTCAAGCAATGATTTTGTTACGGATGTATTAATTATAAGGCTAATTATTTAGTTAAAATAATGCATTAAACTCTGAACTAGCTTTAGCATTTGATAAAGTAAGTTCATAAAACTTAGCTGCTCCCTCTGCTAGCATGCCTCTTTTTGACTCATCACCAACAAGTTCTTTAATTGCAACAGCTAATAGTTCGTCGTTTCCAACAGGTATGGTTTCAAAGGCTTGAGCCGCCCCCAAGTCCAAAGCACTACGTGTCCAGTCGGACTCTCCTGTAATAATTGCACGGCCACATAACGCATATGAATATATCTTATAGGGGCAGACTCGCTGAGCTTTCGCCCCATCCCCAAAAATACCAAGGCATATATCTGCCTCATAAATGTATTTTGCTATTTGGCTCGCGCTCTGCCAAGTTTTGACCCATGTAATACTATCCGGATGTTCTTTTAAGTACTCTTCTACAAGTCGGCCCTCTTGACCGTCGCCTATAATCGTAAATTCAATATTATTATCCTTCAAAAAGGTCATAGCCCGTAATATTGTCTCGATTCCATGCAATGGAACAAGCGTCCCAACAAACAAAACTTTAACAGCCTTGATACTAGACCTATAAGGAGTAGCCTTCATATCATTTTCATTTGTAGCTAGGGGAATGGCTACAAACTTGTGTAATGGTAACTCGAAAACCTGGCTGTAATACTCGCTATTTTGATCGGTATCTGTAACAACGATATCTGCAAACTCAAACGCCCTCCTCTCTATTTTCTTTAAGAACTTGGCTCCTATCGACCTGCTAGTAACGAGTTTACGGTCATGCACTATCGTGTCATAAAGAGAAATAAATGCATCGATTACCACCTTTTTAGGTCGATACCTTTTGGGTAAAAAAGACAGAATAACGGCGACAAAAACTGCTGGATAAGGAACATATACGTTTTGAGAGGGACAAGCTCTTATGTAACGATACAGCACGACCCAATGTGAAAATAATAATTGCCAAGCACTCAAGATCAACTTTCTCCATATACCTCTCCTTCCGACTTGTTTATCAGACCACATGGATAGATTCACTTCAGTCACGTCAAACCCGCTCGCTTCCTTCAAAGCTTGTACTCGATACTTTACGTTGGGATAGCCCTCTGACTTAAGGTATACCCCAAGTATAAGCAATTTAACATCTGCTGCGCTACGAGCACTCACAAAGCACCAGACTGTTGTTTAATGCCATCACTAAGACCTCTTAACATTGCCCTAAGCTTTTTCCGCTTATCATCCTCAAGCAAGATAACGGAGATTATCTCGACAACAATACGAACAAGTTGCTTAGACCCCCACATTTTTTCTGTGGACCAATATTCTTTCGCCGTCAATAATGCATTACGAGTCATGTAATATTTTCGAATCGAATTATGCCTTGGAATCAAAGAAGTGAAACGATTCGAGCCTAGCTCATTAGCTCCTATCAAGTGAGACATAGCCACTTCGCGGGTCATTAGAACTGGATATTTATTTCTGCGTGCTCTAAGACAGTATTCATGATCTACTGAATCAATAAAGTAGTCAGCACGAAAGCCTCCGATCAAATCTGCCACAGGCATAGGAACCAGCATTCCGGAAGTGATAACTGTTTTACGATGAACCAATTCACACTGCCCCCCCCGTTTGCATAAGGGTATTCTTGGTGTATTACTTTTGGCATTAATGTAATTACAGCCAAGTAGGAAGTAGTTGTTTGTTTGTAACGATACGGCACGACTCATTATGCCAAAAAAATCAGATCTAATTTGACTGTCTTGATCAAAGCAAAAAAGCCACGCAGCACCTATTTTTTTTGAATACTCTACACCTTGATTAAGCGCTTCACCAATACCCATGTTCTTATCATTTTTTATGACAGTAATATTGCAGGTTTTAACAATGGCTTCAAGGCGTTTATCAACATTCTCATTTGCAGAATTATCTACAATAATAACATTGGGAATTTGTTGATGAATAAGTGCTAAATTTTTTTCAAAATTTTCATCTGGAAAAAAAGTTACTACAACACCGCAACAATTTTTAGCTTCTAGTTTCAAACTCATTTAAGATCTATACACTCACGATAGAAATCATTTCCGCCAACCTAAAAAACAACACTTAGTTAAGATATTCGCAACAGAATAACCTAAGCGCTAGCCCTTTCCCTAAGAATTAATGCCAGAAGTATTGCGAGATTCTTCTTGTGGTTCGGCAACATCTGACTCTATGCGCCCTCCCTTAGACATAAACATTAATGTAGTAACTTGCTCAGAAATCAACCCCATTAGGAAAATGAGTACGGATGTTGATAATAACAACGCGCTCATATTTGTAAATCGGCCTACTGTAAAATAAGTGAATACATAATACAAAAAGCCCGTAAGAAAGAAAGTAAAACTAATCGGTGTAAATAATTTTAATGGGGAATATAAAGTACCTACCTTGAATATAATTAGTAAAAATCGAACTCCATCCTTAAGCAAATTAATATGACTTTTGCCAATACGGTCTTTAACATTTATATCTACATAACAAACAGAATAACCATACCGAAAGAATGCCATCGTAGAGGTGGTTGGGTATGAAAAACCATTGGGAAGTAGATGCAGAATTTCTTTAAAAAAATTTGCTCTAACAATTCGAAAGCCTGACGTTAGGTCTCTTATTTCTCTATCTACCATCCAACTACTAAATTTATTATAAAAAGTGTTCGCCAGCCAGCGCCCTTTAGATGCCTGAGAGCTTCGTGAACGTGCGCCTACAACCAAATCATACCCTTCTGCCATCTTAGCAAGTAACTTACCAACATCTTCAGGTTGGTGCTGACCATCACCATCCATAAAAACTAATATATCACCTGTTGCGGCTCTTGCCCCTGTTTTAATTGAAGCGCCATTTCCTTTTGAGTAAGGGTGATCGATAACCTTTGCCCAAGGTTCTGCAATTTCCTTAGTTCTGTCAGTTGAACCATCATTAACTACAATGATTTCCGCTTCAGGATACAGATCTTTAAGTACAGAAAGTTTTCCCAAGCCTTTTTCTTCATTTTTTGCAGGTATAATAATTGATAATTTATTCATAAAAACTCTTTTTGGTTAAAAACAACCGTATATTACCGATGTAACTTAGTAAGGTACTTTTTTCTCATATAAAGATTTATATGCGTAGAACTTCTCTATAGCAAGTGCGGATACACGTGTTTTTTCTATCAATTCACGCCCACGCTTTATATAAAAAGGAATTTCATTATCTAGCCCATTTTCAAATAGTACAGATAATTGAAGATTAAGTAAGTTTAGATTTGGATATATCTTATAAGTATTTTCTAAGGCATTCATATAGCCCAACAAATCTCCTTTCATCCCATATAACTGAGATATCTGAAATGCAAGGTTATATTGGCTTGCACGCCCTGACAATTTCCCAGAATGCAAGATTGATAGATACAAGTCAATTAAGTCAATTTCGGCATACCCAGAGCACACCTTTGCTTGAAGCATCTGAACTAAAACGTCTGCAGCATCGGACATACCTAAACTATATTTTTGTGATTTTTTGATATTATGAGTCAGAAGTTCGTAACTACCGTTCTCAAGTGTACTCTGGCTAAAGCATTGATGTACTGCCAATTGAAGATGCTTGGTTCCATCTAACGGTGCAAGAGAAACCGCTCGCTCTATAGCCTTAAGAGACTCAGAAAAGTGCCCTGAACGATCATAATAATTAGCTAAAAAGACTTGAGCTCTGGGTGATTGCGGATTTTCGTTGGCCCATGATTGAGCCATTCTGCTTAATCCACCCCAAGTATAAGCATTATAAGCCCCTAAGATACTAACAAGAACTATATACACCAACATAAAAAGTCGATAGACCTTACTAAGCCTTACAAAACCATATCCTGCTAATATAGCTAAACCAATAGATGGTAAGTAATTTCTATGTTCAAAATACAACTCTAAATTTAAAGCTGTAGATTCTATTAAATGCCCCGCAAAATAAAACAGCACAGCAAAAGAAGCAACAGGCCAAACGCGACGCTTTGCAACAAAAATAATTAAAGCTAAAAACAGCACAAAAACACACAATATTGTACTTAAAGGATTCCAAGGTGATTTTGAAACCTGATAATCATCATGAAATAGCCCAGAACCACTGAGTTGAGGAATCACTATTTGAAACAAATAATCTACAATGACTCTAGGCTGAGTCAATAATCTTTCCAACATAGTAAAATCACGATTAACGAAATCAGGATTTGTTTTAAATAAAACCCAATACAAAAAAGCAACAATGACTATAAATGATGGCAAATAAACGACTAGCCAACTAACCACTTTAGATATTTGATTACCATTCTGACTTGAAAATTTGTATTGGGAAAAAATTGTTGCCTGAATTACAAACAATAAAATCGGTAAAATTACGCCTGACTCTTTTGAAAAAAGAGAAAAAACACCTAAAACACCAATTACGAGAACCACTAAAAATGAGCGGCTTTTCAATGGAGCCTTGAGTAGCGGCCTATATTTTAAAAAAACACAAATCGAAGCTAAAGAAAAAAAAGTCATGAGAAGCGTCATTCTTTGAATGACTAAAAAAACAGCAGATTGGTTTATTGGGTGAACACCCCAGAAAAGCATCGCTACCAAGCCTGCAATGCTGGCTTGAGACTTACTTAAACCAACTTCTTTAAGAATCAGCGTTGCTATAACGTAAACAAGCAGAACATTTAATAAGTGTATTGCAAGATTAATAATTTTGAATAGCAAAGGTTTGTCTGGAAAACTATCTGAAGACCATAAAAAAGTAGCAAGCGCCACCGGCCGTCCTGTAGGCCCTGCATCCCCATCAAGCACAAAATCTAAACCGGTTTTAGTGCCCTCATTGATACTAATCAGACCATCAAGATTTGGAAAGTCGTCAAATAAGAAAGGCCCTGTTACTGCGGGTAAGTTTAATAAACCTACCAGCAGTAACAAAGCAGGCCAACTAATTAAAATTCTATTCACGGCAAAGACTCATTACTTTTTTTTGATTATTCATTTAAACGAAAAAAAGGCCGCATAAGCGGCCTTTTAATTTAGCTACCCATATTTATGGAGTAACTGTTTGATCACCAGTACAACCTGAAGGGGTTAATTTATCGGCAATATCTGTTGTACATGTCCAGATACCAGCTGCAGATCTATCATAACGAATAACTCCGTCAATTAAACCTGAGTTAAGTCCTGTCCCCACCAAAGTGAACGAGAAATGGCCTTGACCTGCTGCAGCGCCAACTGCACTATTTTTTGTTGTAATAGAAGAAGCACGACCGATATCGATAAGTTCAGTTAGCGAACTATCTTGAGGAAACACTCCATTTGTCGCAACAAATTCTTCAATTGGTGTTTTCGCAGCACCACCAAACGAAATTGGCTCAGCCATTTGTGCTCGTCCGATATAATCCTGATACGCAGGAATTGCGACTGCTGCTAGAATACCGATGATCGCAACAACGATCATTAATTCAATTAAGGTAAAGCCTGATTGCTTAGTTTGCATATTCTTCATTATTAATTCTCCAGTTTAAAAAAAGTATGACCGCTTCGTCTACCGCTAGTAAGCGTGTCTGACTTAAACAATAGCAGAGCTTGTGCCAAGTGCAATTTATTTTTTTAATTAGTTTATTTTTCATAGCCTTAGCATTACTACTTCATATCATTTATAGTGATGAGCGCAGTAAATAAAGCTTATCGCCTAAGTCATAAACTGACATTTTTTGTCACATACATACACAAACACGTTAAGACTTTTAAATTCTGGAACTTACACTACACTCTTTATATTACGTATATAAAGACGCAACTTACTACACAAGCATTCCTCTATATTTAGATAGAAGCACAAGAATATAAACAGTCACTAAACTAAAAGACATTCAATGGCATCACAAGACAACATTACATTAACAGGGTTAGCACGAAAATTTGTGCACGATCAGCTGTTAGATGAAGATACTGCTAAAAAGGCGCAAGCCCACGCGCAAGACAATCGCATCTCGCTCATTACTCACCTGGTATCAAATAGCATTGCAAAAGCTCATGATCTAGCCTTTTCAGCTGCGCAAGAATTTGGCATGCCGGTGATGGATCTCAGCGCTTTCATGACGGAATCGCTCCCTGAAAAGCTAGTTGACGAGAAACTAGTCCGTAAGCATCACGCTCTTCCTTTATTCGTTCGTGGTAACCGTCTGTTTATCGCCGTATCTGATCCAACAAATATTTTAGCTCAAGATGAAATTAAGTTTCATACAGGCTTAAGTGTGGATACCGTATTAGTTGAAGACGATAAATTAAGCTCATCTATCGATAAGTATCTCGAAGCTCAAGACACCACGATGGGGGATTTAGACGACTCAGACCTTGAAGATTTGGATGTTGAGAACCCAGATGAAAAAGACAATGACGGCGCGGCGAATGAGATAGACGATGCGCCGATCGTTAAATATGTAAATAAAATGTTGCTTGATGCAATTAAAGGTGGCGCTTCAGATTTACACTTTGAACCTTATGAGAAGACTTATCGGGTTCGATATCGTACCGACGGTATTTTGCATGAAGTCTCAAAACCTTCGGTTAAACTTGCGCCTAAAATTTCAGCGCGCTTAAAAGTTATGTCTCAATTAGACATCTCTGAGCGACGAA
>Ga0209290_1000168_pt1 | contig 60494 bp, 31 predicted proteins | sample EN1Hudsemesocosm_2_FD_184632 | JGI IMG/M metagenome (GOLD analysis project Ga0209290, IMG submission 184632) | Methane-oxidizing microbial communities from mesocosms in the Hudson Canyon - EN10B Hudson Canyon (SPAdes) (version 2) | ecosystem: Environmental > Aquatic > Marine > Cold seeps... | reverse complement strand
TGTCTTAAAGCTTAGTGGGTGTCTTAAATCTTAGTAATAGCAATCAATAATCAGCGGGCACAGTTTTACTCAACAAAAAACCTGTGACTTGCTTAGGAAGAGTGCGCGCTAAGCGTGTTAATGTTCCAGTAATGAAAGGAAACATGTAATCGCTGCGCTCCTTGGTCATGGCTTTTATTATGTGAGTTGCTGCTAGCTGTTCGCTTATTTCAAATGGGGCAGGAATGCTATCGTCGGCCACGCGTGCGGTGGCTACGAACCCAGGATAAACCGAAACAAATTTAATGCCAAAAGGTTTGAGTTCGATTCGACATGCGTCGATTAAAATCCGACAGGCTGCCTTGGCAGAGGAATACGGCCCTTGCATGGGCAAACCTAAAAAACCGGCTAAGGAGTTTGTGTGGACAATTAATCCGGTTTTATTTTCTTTCATATGGGCAATTAAGGGAACCAAGAAATTCACCATGGTGGCGTAATTCAAGTTCATGTTATCTATGATTTCTTTTGCTGTCGACTTGCTCATATTAAAGCTGGGCCCTTCGCCCACATTTAATAATGCCGCATCAATTTCTCCAAACTTGTCTACACACGTTTCAATGGCTTGCTTGGCTTGGTCTTCAATTAAGGCGTCACAGCAAAGGGTTAAGCATTGAGAACCCTGAGACAAAATTTCTTCTTGTAGCCTGTCTAGCTTAGTTTGTTGACGTGCGCAGACTATGATTCGATTATTCGACTTAGACAATTCAAGGGCCACGCAGCGACCAATTCCACTACTCGCGCCAACAATTAAGATAGTTTTATTCTGTAATTTCATGGCCCATTCCTATTTCTTTTCCTTTTTATGCACCAATCAATCAACTTATGCTCCAATCAACCAACGTGATAGATTTGCCACTAAAATTCCTAGGTAATTTCCCACCGCATAGCCAATAATGGCGGCAGCAAAACCAGGTAATAAAATCTCTCTGTTTTTTAGCGCGCCAGCTATAACGGGAATAAATGGCACCGACATAATGGCCGCCGAAGATGTAATTAAAAATGTGTCGGTATCCACATTGGTGATTTTGCACAGTACCGCCTGCATCAACAATGAGCCTAGTAAAATAAAACACACATAAGACGCCAGAGATACATCAAAGGTATTAAAAATGTCGGTATCAATCATGGTCCCCGTGGTGAAGCAAAATACTAATATCAAATACATACCTAATTGAAAGCTATTGGCCAGCGCACGTACTTTGGGAATAAACGATGCAAGTAAACCCAAGGTGGTAATGGAGATAATTGTCATTACTGATGCTAAAGATTCAGGTAGTAGTTTGGCAAAGGCAAGCGATATACCTACCACCATCAACGATAAGGTTAAGGCTGTAACAGTTTGCAGAATGAGCTTGGGTTGTAGCAATTTTTTGTAGGCTTGTGAGCTTTCATCTGACATATGCTCCATGCCTGCATAATCTAGGGTACTAGGGTTCTGCTTACCTTCGTAAGGGCGCAGAAACTTGCCGAATAGACTTTTAGCTATGCTCATTACAAAAACCAAATACACCGCCGAAAAAATAATATCGTAGGTCACCATGGTTAAAAAGATGGATTCATCCCCTTGAATGGCGGTTTTAATGGCGCCCATATTTGGCCCCCCACCTGTATACGCGCCGACCGACATGCCAGCTACTTGCCAAACCTTATCAACTTCTTCGGTAAATATAAGTGCGCCAATAGTACTCATCACCATGACCGACAATAAGGCTAAACCCATTCCCTTAAGCGTATCTTTAGCCATGTACAGTGTGCTTTTTACATCGATAGAAAACATTAAAAGCGGCAGTGCGATGGCGATACTGATTTCGGAAATATTTTTTTGTACCGGCATGAATACCTCTTGTGGAAAAAAGGCCGATAGGTCTACTGTCATCGCAATCAAAATACCGGCAGCAAAGGTCAAAACCACCACGCCAATTTTTTCCATGAGCTTATTGCGCTGGCACAGAAACACTAATAGTGCCGGTGTGATTAGATAAAACAAAACCAGTAACATATTTTTAACTCCATAAATCGTTATTTTTGTTCGTTAGTTATATTGTAAGTAAACTGTAGTTTAATCACTTGGATGCTTAAAAATTGGCCACCAATCTACAATTTTGCCATCTTCATACACGGCAATATCACCAAATTGTAAAAATACTGCTTCGCTTTGGCTGGGCCTGAAATACATGAAATCGTCCACGCCGAGATCATCGTTGGCTTTGAGCTCATACATTTCCTGATTACTGGAATGTCCTAAAATATTGCTGCGTTTAGTGCCTGCCGGATAACATGGCTTTGCCAACCAGTTTCCACCGTAAATAAAACAGGCTTTAGGTGGCAGTACACTTACCTTGCGCAATAGCTTTGAGAGGCTCTTCGCCATGGGTATTTCTAGCTGGTCAACCACTTTCAATACCGGCGTGGCGATGAATGCCGCTGGTAAGTGATGGTCGAGGGTAAAAACATCAAAGTCAGTGGGTTTGACCAAAGCGGATGCAGTGGCAATTTCATTCACAAGGCCAGGCTTTTCATATAATGGATAGGTGGTACTGCCGCCGGTATTGAGTGTTAAGGTATTTAAAAATGCCTCACCAAATTGAGCACTTACTGCGTCACAAAAGCCTTGGTAAATTTCAGCAGCCTTGGTCAGGGCTTTGTTTGGCCCGCCTAAGAACCCAGGGATCTTGGTGATATGCGCTTCGTATCCCATTAAGCCGGATAGTTTGAGTTTGTCATGGGCATCAATAATTTTCAGTACCGATACAAATTCAGCGTGATCGCTAAAACCGCCACGCTGTAAACCGACGTTAATTTCTAAATTAATTTGTAACACGGTGTTTAATTTATCAGCTAATTTGGCATATTGTTTAATGCGTGCTTCACTGTCGACTAACCACTGCAATTGAGTATCAGGATCAAACTGGCACTGAGGCTGATTGCGCATAAATTTATAATAGTTTTCGACGCTGGTCACGGGCATTGGCTTACCCATTAATATATCAGCAGTAGGTATTTGTTGACTCACATGCTGTAAAAACGGGATATGAAAGCTCATGAGTCGGTTGCTACCTGATTCCTGCATTAGGTATTTCAACATGGCCACAGACGGTAGAGATTTGGCTACAATTCGAAAATCAAAACCCCGTTGGGTGATGACACTTACCGCTGATAAATTATGATCTAAGCGAGCTTTATCTACCACTAGAGTGGGGTGGTAGGCGCCGGCTTCCGCTAATGCTTTTGTTATACTGGCAAAATAGCTTTCAGATAGATAATTAGTGTTAGTGTATTCATGTGAAGTCATGTATTAAACGCCAAAGATGTCTTTTAAATGGGTGTTCATGAACTTGCCTTCTGGGTCTAAAGATAAGCGAACATCTTGAAAGTCTTGCCAGTGGCGCGAATACAATTTAACCAATTCAGGGGCTTTCATGGTATGGATCTTACCCCAGTGTGGTCGGCCACCATACTTCCAAAAAATGGGTTCAATTTCGGCAAATATTTTTTTGTAATCCAGATCACCATATTGGTGAATAGAAATAGAGCAGCCATCTTGCCCTTCAAACATCGATAACCAAATATCATCCCCTTTCACATAACGAAACTCGATGGGGAAGCTTAAGGGTAATTTTTTCTTTTTGATGGTGTCCAAAATTTCCCGTCCACAGGCTATGCCTAGCTCAGCGGGAACGGTGTATTCCATTTCACGAAAACGCACGATACGCGTATGGGCGAACACCTTATAAGAGGCGCCGGTACGAATAGTGGCCGCTTCAGAGGCTAGGGCTTGGGATAAGGTGAATCCATACAGGTCATCGCCCACAAGCGGTATCCAGCTGGTTGATTCAAACACGCTACGTAAAGTATTCACTGCGTAAGGGTCGTCCTTACCCTCATTCTTATCCCCTGGTTTAGCAAAATTGGTACTGACGGTAATACACTCGGATGAATAAGGGATGAGGAAGCACTCAAAGTGACGATTTTGTTTGCATAAAGCATCCATATTTTCAAATACGTATTCTAAGTTTTCAACACCATTGACTTCAGTTAAGTCATAGGTTTTTTGGTTTTGTAAGGTGTATTCGGTGATGACGCCTAATGATCCTACATGTGTTTTAGCTGCTTGAAATATTTCCGGATTCTGGCTTGCACTGCACTCGATTAAATCGCCCTTAGCAGTGGCCAGTTTTAGACTCTCAATGTAGCCACTCATCGATTTAAAATCGACGCCCGTAGCATGAACCGAGTTAGCCAAGGCGCCGCCCAATGAGGGGTAATCCATGTCTGGCATATTCGGCACAGCCTGGCCGATGGACTCTAAAATCGGGCCGCAAGCGTTCAACCGGGTGCCAGCACGCAGTGTGGCTTGAAGTGTTTTTGGGTTGTGGCTGACTAATCCTGATAATAAATCGGTGGAGATCAGCGTATCGTTAGTGGGAACCACTGCACTGAAAGAGTGACCCGCCCCTACGGCGCGTACATTACCTTTAGCAGACTTTAATATTTCTAATAATTGATCTTCGGTGGCGGGTGCATGACGCCACTTTGGTAAGCAGGACTGATTACCGGCCCAATTCACCCAGGGAACTGGATCCCCTGATTTAAACGGGATAGGGGTTTGAGGTTCGGTGCTTTTGGGGCCACAACCGGCCATGCCGCCAAAAGTCGCTGTAGCGCCTATTGCCAAGGATCCTTTAATAAACTGACGGCGTTTCATAGTGACTCTCCTGACGGAATTGTAGAATCTGGTAAACCGGTAATCAGATAAATGAGCTGGCGTAAATCTTGTTCATCACAGGCACTGCAATAACCTAATGGCGGCATACCACCGATGCCTTCCACGACGTGTTTTAAAATAATGTCTTCTCCTTGATCGATAATGTCTTGCCAATGCTCTTGATTGCCCAGCTGTGGAGCACCGGTGTGGGGTGCAGCATGACATTGTAAGCAATTGTTGGAAAACAGTTGCATCTGACGCTGGTTAGGTTGAGCTGATACGGCACTGACTACGCTTAGAAACAGGGCTGTTATCCTTAGCAAGGCCATTAGCCGTGAGTTTATTTTGTTAGAATGCATCATGATATTGCAGTCCCTAGTACCTTAGTTTTTAGAGTTAACTTGAATGACTTAAAGGAATATATCTCAAGTGTCTTGTTTAGAGTTGGCATTTGAAGACAGGATCAGTAGAATCTATTTTAAACTCTGTTGCATTGAGGACTCTTCTTGTCTATTCCATCTGATCTACAAACTGAATATGGCTCTCTGGTGTACTTTGAACAGCAGGTTGAGGACTTGGGCGGTCATGCACAAGAAATTGCTCTGAGTGTTAATTTTGATTTGAATGATTTAACTAATCCCCACTCGGGGCTAAGTCATGAACTCTATTGTGACTTATTAGAAGCTGCGGCCGCTGCCACAAACTGTGCTCACTTCGGTCTATTATTGGGGCAGCGTAATGATATCTCTATGCTTGGAATGTTGGGGCAGTTAACCCTTAATTGTTCAACGCTAGAAGAGGCGGCCAAGACCTTTATTCGGTATTTTAATATGGTCTCGCAAGGGGAGTTCTTTCGTATAGAAGTTGGCGCAAAAGATCATTTTTTAATTCGCGAAGTCTTTTTGCCAGAGCCGTATTTCAGTGTGCAAGCGCAAGATATATCGCTTTATGAGATCATTAAAATCGCCCATTCTATTTTTGGTGATGAATGGCAACCCAGTGGCGTATATTTCACTCACAGTCCTGCCAACAAACAACCCTATTACAATACCTTTAATTGCCCTGTGTATTTTAATCAAGAATTTCAGGGCGTAGCTATTGCCACTAACGATGTGAAAATGCCTATAAATCACGCCGATGAAAATAGTCGGCAAGCTTTAGAGAAACAGGTGGCTGAAGTGTATATGCAGAATAAGAAGTCTATTATTGAGCAAACTCAACAAGCCATTACCTTAGGTATGATCACTGGGGATTGTAGTATTGTATCTGTGGCGCATAATCTCGTTATGCACAGTCGTACTCTGCACAGAAAACTAGACTCTCAAGGCACGAGCTTTACACAAATTTTAGAAGATACACGGCGAACATTCTCCGAATATTTTGTCACTAATACCTCCATTAGTATTTTTGAAGTGAGCCAGATGTTGGGGTATAAGGATTCGACCTCATTTTCCCGTTCTTACAAACGTTGGCATGGGCAGTCTCCCTCAAATCATCGAAAACAATCTCTTCAGCTCAAGGAATAGCTGTTTTCAACGCTAATTGCTGATTACAAGGCAAAAAAAACGGTAATGGATATCGAAATATCCATTACCGCTATAATGTATTAACTCTAAATTAGGAAGAAGCAGAAAACGGCCTGAAGGTTTACTGTCTCAAAATTCAATAAAGCAATTATAGAGTGGGTAGGGGCGTAACGTAATCGTTCATAGGGCGTAGTAGGTCAACTTTTTGGGGTAATCTTGGTCAAGTCAAGCGTGCCTTAAACTATTGTATGACTTCTGATTGCCAAGAACGTTACGTTTCAGTCTAAAAAAGTTCTTTAAATTATGCTTAAATAAGTAACTGAGAGTTTTGCACTAAAGCCGTTTTACTGAACAATGACAGAGGGTGATTCGTGCATAGATCTCTAACTATATCAAATAACAATAATTACAAACCAAGTAGTCAGTCGAAATGATCCGTAAAATCTTTCTAAAGAGTCTTTATCTCGCCCTGTGCCTGTTAAATGTGGTTGATGCTTTTGCTCAGCAATCCGGTTCAGACAATCAAGCTGTATTTGAAAATACTGCCATTATCGATTTACGGCTAAATGCTTGGGGAAACGGTGAAGTTCATAGCCTGAAAGGCGCCTGGCCTTTTGCCTGGAACTCTTTTACTCATAATTTAGCTGATAAACATACGCATACATGGCGAAGCGTATATGTACCTGGGGCATGGAATCAGGATACTAAGGCTCTACCTGAATCAGGTAAACCAATTTCACCTATGGGTTATGGAACATATTACAAACAAATATTAGTGCCGATGAGTTTGGAGAAGGTCTATGTTTATCTTCCTGACATGGCAAGCGCGTATGAGTTGTGGAGCCATGACATTAGGCGAGGTGGCAATGGCACCATTGCTACTAACAAAGAACACGAACGACCCGCTTACTTACCTCATGTTTATGAATTTACGCCTCAAAATGGAAAAGTAGAATTATTCATTAAAACGTCAAATTTCCATTACCAATGGGGCGGTATATGGTATGCCCCGAGAATTACCGATGCCAGCGGTGTCCACTTAATTCGAGATTTGCCTATTCTCAAAGCGGTAACGTCGGGCACGATACTGCTTGGAACCGCCATATTTTGTTTGCTGATATTTTTATCTCGACCTAAGGATAAGAAAATCTTGTTCTTTAGCCTATTTTGTTTTGCCATAGGTATTCGACGTTTGAGCATGGATGAGCGCGTGCTTTATCTGTTCAATAGTTTTGACTGGCAAACGCTTCAAGCAACTGAAAATATTACGATGTATCTCATGCTGCCTTTCTTTTTAAGTTATTTTCAATTGATTTTCCCTCAAGCGACTTCAAAGAAATTACCTTTGTTGGCTTGGTTATGCGCCGTTCCTTTCAGCATTGCTGCCTTAAGCCTGGATGTGGAAACTTACTCTGGCTTGAATCTTTACTTTCAAGCTTTACTGCTGTTATTCGTACCTTTTATCTTATATAGCTGGGGGCGGGCTCTAAAAGCTAAGCTAAAGCATGCGAAAATTTTTGGTTTGAGTTTGTTCGTTTTTCTATTTGCTGTTATCAACGATATGCTCAATTACAGCTACCTTATTGATACAACTAATTTGACACATCTAGGCGTTTTAGCTTTTGTATTGTTTCAATTAACGGGACTCGTCAGGCGCTACTTAAAAAACTTCCGTTCAATTGAGTCTTTATCCAAGACGCTACAAGAACAGAATAAAGAACTTATTAAGCTGGATGAATTTAAAAATGACTTTCTGGCTAGCACTTCTCATGAATTAAGGATGCCCTTGCATGGCATCGCGGGCCTGGCTAAAACCATAAAGCAGGAATCAACTAGTTTATCTAAAGGGGCGCAAAATCGAGTTAACCTGATTGAAGCAAGTGCAAAGCGTTTAGGGAACTTAGTCAACGATATTCTGGATATAGCCAGCATGAAGCACGATAAGTTGAGTATTCATGTGTCAGCCAGTTATCTAAAACCGCTTGTTGAAAGTACGATTCAAAGTCTTAATCCATTGATCAAAAATAAACCGATCAAACTTGATTTCAATATCGATGAAAACGCGAATCAAGTACTGGCCGACGAACAGCGCTTACAACAAATCCTCTACAACCTGATTGGTAACGCCATTAAATTTACCGAGAAAGGCTTTATTCATATTACTGCTCGTCGCCAAAATGAGAAAATTCTGATTCAAGTGAGTGATAGTGGAATTGGTCTTTCTTCGGAACAATTAGATAGGGCATTAAAACCGTACGAGACTAACGTTAATCAGTCTCATAATGAGATTAGAGGCACTGGCTTAGGGTTACCTATCACAAGAATGCTCGTTGAATTACATCAAGGGACTTTAACGCTTAAGTCAAATGAGGGAGAAGGTACAGTCGCTGAGTTTACCTTGCCCTGGGCAGGGCACATACCAGAGAGCAAAAGTACGGAGAGTGATGCAAAAGACTATGAACAAGCGGTCCTGGGTAAAAATGAAGTACCAAGTACCTCGAGCGATAATCATGTTTTTACAGCGGTGGTAGATAAAAACAAACTCACAGATAATGCACAGATTTTTTATGCTGATGATGAAGAAGTGAACCGAGAGCTTGTTAGCAGTCAATTAGTGGCGGCTGGTTATCAAGTTAAAGTTTTTCCTGACGGACAGTCTTTGATAGATCATTTACCTCAGGTCTTACCTGATCTTATCTTGCTTGATTGGATGATGCCCGGGAAAAATGGCTTAGAAGTTTGCAAAGAAATACGACAACAACACGATGCCTATAATCTTCCTATTATCATGCTCACCGCACGCCACCAGATACACGATATTGTGCAGGCACTCAATGCGGGTGCCAATGATTACCTGACTAAACCCTACCATGAGCAAGAACTTACTGCGCGCGTTTATAGTCAGGTCAGTGTTAAGCGCCTTCTGCTGTCTTCCTTGGAAAATGAACAGCTGAAAAATGAGATTCAGCACCAACAACGCCAGAAACAGCAACTCAATCTTGCCAACTTACGTCTCGCCAATGCTTTGGATACCACTCAAGAAAGTATTTTAATATTGAATGAAGATTTGGATATTGAATTTGCCAATAAGGGGGCAAGATCCTTGATAGAGATGGACGATATCGACCAGTCTGAATTAGACCAAGTTGATACCTCAATCTCTCGTTATCTGGATGAAACATCAACTAAGCAGCTTAGAGTGCACCTTAATACAGGGCAAAGGATGAGCCAGTTTCCGCTTCAATTTAGTTCTCAGGCAATCGCAATAAATGCCTCTATTCAGACAACTGGCTACGAAGATGAACGTTATTTATCCATCATACTTCATGGCAAGGACATCAATGCCAGTACGAATACTCAAACGCTACTCACAAGCCTTACTCAGGAAATAGCCGAAAATCGACAACGTATGGAGCAGATCGAATCAACATTGATACAACTTAATGTCGAAGAAGTTAATGTCAAAGAAGCGATAATTCAGCCTGAAGTATCTACTTACTTACCTCAGGAGCCAATGCCGCCTAGCAAGACTGACTCAAAAGAGTTAGTTGTTAAAACTTTACTTACAACACTAATTGCATGGGAGCGGTATACCCATAAAACTAAAGCCGATCTGGCAGAAGCAAGCCATTGTTGGCGAGTGTATATTGATGGTGCAACCGCGAAAACGCGTACCTTGGATAAGTACTTAAGTGTGAATACCTTGCCCGCTAAACCCAGATGGCGCGCCGTGATTAAAACCGCTAACTATGTAATGGATCATTGTGACTTGAATGAAGAAGATCAGCTGGAATTAAGTGAGTTGATTCAACAGGTAAATGAGGCTTATTCATAAACCTCATTTACCTAAACTGAGAACTAGTCCCTCAAATAGCCCCGATATAGACACTTTTCAACACGTTTTGACCTGAAATTGCACTGCAAACTAGCTCCGCTCAAGCCAGCATAGGTACAGCGCATCTTTCTCCCAATGAGATGCCATACAAAAATAATGAAAGTAAAACTAAATTACTTAAAGCGGAGCACATCATGAAACTATCTATGAAAGACACGAGTCATATGAAAAAGATGGGAGCCTTATTACTAGGCGCCTCTATGCTGACAAGCCAAATGGCAGCAGCGAGTTCAGATACTGATAAAATTAAAGTTATGTCTCGTAACATTTACTTAGGTGCTGACATATTTCCAGTTATTGCAACTGCCCAGCAGCAAGCTGAGTTACCTCCAGAAGAGCAAAATCCCATTGCGATTCCTCTGGCAGTAAGTGAAGTATTCCAAACTGTTCAAGCCACTAACTTCCCTGAGCGTGCACAAGCATTAGCGGATGAGATTGAACGTCGTCGCCCTCACGTCATTGGTTTGCAAGAAGTGTCTCAGTGGTTCATTGGGCCTGCAGACTCATTGGTTGGCGGTACAAGCCCTGCATCAGACGTTGTTTATGATTATTTAGATATTCTGATGGCGGCACTTGCAGAACGTGATTTGGATTACACAGTTGCTGCTAGCGTCGATAATGCTGACCTTGAATTGCCTATGGTTACGGGTGCAGACGAAACAGGTTACCCTACCTTTGCCGATATTCGCTTGCATGACCGTGATGTCATTCTTGTAAAGAATAACGATAATGTTAGTTTCTCAAATGAATACAGCGCTAACTTTACAACTAACGGTACAACAAACGTTGGTGGTACAGAGGTTGAATTTACCCGCGGTTACAACATGATTGATGTAAACGTTAAAGGTGCTGACTATCGCTTTGTAAACACGCATTTGGAAGTCGGTGGGTCTGAGCCTTACATGACGCTACAAGCTGTTCAGATGAATGAGCTGACGCAAGTCATAACTGCGACAACTGCACCTGAAATGCCTGTTATTTTAGTCGGTGATTTTAACAGTGCGCCAGAAGATGGACCATTTGAGTCTGCGTTTGGTCTAGGTACTTTGTACCCTCCTTACTTACAGGCTGTTGGCACGGGTTATAACGACCTTTGGTTATCTAAGAAGAAGCCTAAAGATGGCTTTACTTGCTGTTTTGCGGCAGATGTATCTGATGAAGATGCTGAATTGTATCAGCGTATAGATCACATCTTCTTCGATCCAAAAGCGCGTGAAATTGCTAAATTGAAGGCTAAAGTTGTTGGTGATAGCAATGCCGATATGACAGACCTCAGTGGTTTGAACCCTTCTGATCACGCCGGTGTGTTTGGTAAGATCAAACTAGAGAAATAACTCTCTCAGTTAAAATAAAGGGGCCTGAATTATGATTCCGGCCCCTTTTTTAATGGCATACAAAAGCTTGGGAAGCAGAGTGAGGGGCTTAATGCAACAGAAGCGCCTAGTCAACAATTTTCATCCTTTATCCTGTCTATGCATTGATTGATGAGGAGGGTTAGCGATATCAGCTTAGCAGTAAATAGTGGCGTCGCTTTTTCCTTTGTCGTTATCTTTCCCATGATGCGCCATATAATGTTGTAAATTACATGTTTGACTTGTTTCGAAATGAATATTCAGACAATCCAGTTTGTTTATTCGGTCTAGGCGGAACATACGGTAATCATTACGTTTTTGACACCAAGCGATGAGTGTCCAGGTTTTTCCCCAATATACCATGCCTAATGGCCATACCTTTCGATGTGATTCCTCGCTGTCTTCTCTGGTATAGTGAATCTGTAGTACATATTTGTTTTTGATCGCATTACGGAGTTGGTCGCTATATTTTGCGCTTTTTATGCGCTGCAAGTTCGGCACAATAAGCCATTCAGATTGCTGAACGTGTTTATGGTGTAATCGATCAGGAATGACTGCGTGAATTTTCTGTAGCGCACTGTCGGCTGACCGGCCCATTTCTTCACCACTCCAGCCTTGTACCATGCGGGCACCCAATAAAAGTGCTTCCAGTTCGCTCTCATCAAACATTAAAGGTGGAATGCTGAAGCTGGGCTTCAAGCGATAGCCTACACCTACTTCAGACTCAATGGGCATCCCGGAAAGCGAAAGCGCCTGAATATCTCGATATATCGTTCGTTCGGAGACTTCAAGTTTCTCAGCCAGCTCATGTGCCGTGATGACAGATCGACGACTACGTAGCAAGGTGAGTATTTGAAACAGGCGTTCCGCTTTACGCATTATCTTATTTGCCCAGGGTTCTATTTATACTGCATCAGTACAAGTATTGGTTTCTGTTAAGGCTTCCATATGTTGCATACTAATAGTATTTTCATCGCATAAAGCAACGAGTGCCTGGCCGGCTTTATGTGCCATAAAAGCTTCGCCAGCATTTTTTGCATTTTCCATGCCTTGCCAGTAAACAATATCATATAACAAGCCGTTGCTATCTTCACTGAGTGAGCGATGTATAAATCCAGGCTGTTCGGCTAAAAATGCATTTACATCAGAGTGAGTGGCTGCCAGTTGTTCTTTAGTACTGTCTGCTTTGAGTTTGTAGCTTACTAGCTCGATTACTGAATTGTTCATTGTTTTATCCTGTTTTAGGTTTTGATTTATGAGCTTGTGTTCGAACGAGAGCAAGAATAAAACAACCCTACTGACAGCATTGTGTCAGTAGGGTTTTAAGTTATATATATTTAAAACTGTAAGCCGTAGTATGCGTGGCTCAAATCGCAGGCAATAAAACAGCCGCGCTTCTTTCGATGATCAGTTCTTTTGTAAAAGAAATACTTAATATGTCTCCTTTTTTCGAGGATACTTTAAATACCGATTATGACTCGTCTGTGTTTGAAGAACGTTGCAATAGTTTCAATATCTCAGCTAGATGTTGATCAGTAAGTCTACCTTGATCGTAGTTTTTCTGTTCTTTCTCTGCAGTTGCACTGACTAAATCGAGCAGCTTGTCTTCTTGCTCTTCGTCTAAACCCAGGGTTACGAATGAGCCTGCTAACTCTTCTTGTAACTGCTGCATGATGGAGTCACTAGTGAGACGTTGCTGTTTCTGGCGTTTGTCTATGTCGTTCAATGCTTTTTCCGTGACGCCTATCAGGGAATTTAAGGCCTGTTGTTTTTCGTGCACCTTTCTCTCGGTTTCTATTCCACCAATGCGCACACTGGCACCTTCTACCAGCAAGGCAAGATTATCTTTTATTCGGCCATAAAGCTCGGCATCATCGAGAGGCATATTCTTAATTAATAAGGATATGCCCGGGTAGTTGATGATGGTACGTTTACCAAAATCATAAATAGTCTCTTTAACCTTTAATTTGTCAATAACCGCGACTTCCAAGGGGCTCACTGGGGCGCCCAGGGCTTTATAAATTTTTTGTATCTGGGTGTTAAGCATTACCACACAGTTAAGTTGGCTGCTAGCCAGGTTGTTGAGTAATAACTCGGCCATGTCTTCCAAAGAGCGACAGGAAAAACTTCTTCGGAAAAAATCGATGACTTGCCCCATTTCACCAGCACTGGTCATGGCGGTCATAGCTGTCTTGGTCGCGTAGTTAACATCTGTTTTCAGTTGTTTCATGACCTTGATACTTTCAATCAATAGCTTAACTTTATTGAGTATTTCATCGATTGAGAAAGGTTTGACAACATAATCATTGGCACCGGCTTCGTAACCCTTGAGTTTTTCCTCAAGTGTGTCAGCAGCGGAAACAAAAACTACCGGTACAAACTGATTACTTTGGTCTTCTCTAATCTGACGGCAGACTTCATAGCCATCCATACCTGGCATCATTACATCAAGCAAAACGATATCTGGTTTGTCGTCAGAGTCGATGATTTCCAATGCCCGCTCTCCCGTGGGCGCAACACTGACCTCGTAGTCATCTTTGAGCGCATCGGCTAACACTCTAATATTTTCTGGTAGGTCATCAACGACTAATACCTTATATTCTGTATTATTCATGATCGAAATCACTCTGAGTGTTTAAGCTAAATCTTTTGATTAACTTCTCTACTAATAATAGCGCATGTTCAAAGTTATAGTGGCTGACCAACTTGTTCAGCTCTAAGCCATCTTGACCTAGTGATGCTTCACCTAAATGCTGCTGATGGCATTCAATAAAATCCACAGCACTTGCACTATTTTTCTTTAGCAAGGCGAACAACTGCTGTAATAGAGGGGGGATTTCATCTTGTTTAGCCACTGTCTGCTGGTCATTGATTGCTGAATGTTCTAATTGCTCGGAATACTGATTTTGCGTCATCGATACTGCTTGCCTGATGCCCGAAAGGACAGATGTTAATTGCTGTTCCAACTCATTTATTACCTTGTCAGTTGACTCTTCGTTTCGCAATAAACTCTCCAGAGAGGAAGCGGTTTCAAAAATTTCGTCTGCAGATATGGTACCGGCTAAGCCTTTAAGGGTATGGATCATCCGAGACGCTTCTTCATGATGCTCTTGTTGTAGAGATTGGCGGAACGTTTCAATAAAAGTAGTTTGGTTTTGTACAAATTTCAATAATGATTTGTGGTAAGCAGCATGGTTATTACTAAAGCGTTGCAATCCTTTATTCGTATCAATACCCGCTATTTTGGGGACTTTAAACGCTTCAATAGTCGGTGTGTGTTGAACAGGCAATAACTGTGCAGCAGGTGCAGGGGATATCCACTTGGCGAGTGTCGTATAAAAGTTAAATGTATCGATGGGCTTGCCAATACAGTCATTCATACCGCTATCAAGCGTGAGTTGTTTGTCATCGATCATGACATTTGCAGTTAGCGCAATGATCGGAAGGGTTTGATACTGTGCTTGTTTGCGGATTTCGCGAGTGGCTGTTAGTCCATCCATCACGGGCATTTGCACATCCATTAGTACGCCATCAAATTGCTGTTCTTTCAATATATCTAGAGCAATTTTACCGTTATTGGCGACGGTGACTTTTATCTCCGCCATTGTGAGCAGATCGGTAGCGAGTTCCTGGTTAAATTCATTATCTTCGACCAATAATATGTGAGCACCTGATAATTGCAGCATCGCGTGTTGCTCTAGCGCGTTGGGGCTTGATATAGATTGTCCGATGCTCTTGGATCCGAGAGCCGTCATAAGTGTATTCAACAAGGTAGAGGGATTGACTGGTTTGGTTAAAAGTGCGGTGATTGATTCATGTGTAAATTGTCGAGATAGTTCTTCAGCGTTGTATGCCGTGACCATTATGATAATGACCTTTTCAGGAGAATCACCATAGCGCTGTTTGATGGCCCTTATCGTTTCGATACCATCCATCTTGGGCATTTTCCAATCAACCAGGATAACTTGATAGGGCTCATTCCGCTTATAGGCGGCATCTACCGCCTCCAATGCATTTGACCCCGATATCGCCGTATCTACGATGAACCCTAAATTGAGTAACATCTCGGTCAGAATCGTTTGGGCACTTTCGTTATCGTCGATGACCAATGCCTGCATGTCTTTAAGCATCTCAGTGGAGGTATGTTTGCTGGTGTCTTTTTTGTTATGGCTATAAGCGAAGGTGAGGGTGAAATAGAAACAACTGCCTACACCTTCTTCACTCTCTAACCAAATCTCCCCTCCCATCATTTTAATCAGTTGTTGGGTGATTGATAAGCCAAGTCCGGTACCACCATATTGCCGGGTAGTAGAGGCGTCAGCCTGGGAAAATGCCTTGAATAGTTTGTTTTGGTTTTCAGGTGGAATGCCAATGCCGGTGTCTCTGACTGAAAACTGAACTTTGACTTGCTTGCCGCTTAAACTCAGTACTTCTGAGCTCACGACGATTTCACCTTTACGAGTGAATTTAATGGCGTTACTGACTAGATTTAAAAGAATCTGCCCCAAACGTAATGGGTCGCCTACTAAGGTTTCAGGCATCGTGGGTGCGATTGAAAACATAAACTCCAGTTCTTTTTCGCCTGCTTTTAAGGAGGTGAGATTGGCGAGATTGTTGAGTACTTCATTAAATTCAAACTCGATTGATTCCAGGTTTAATTGACCCGCTTCAATTTTCGAGAAGTCGAGAATATCGTTTATAATGGTTAATAAGTTTTCCGAGGAAATGCTTACTTTCTCCAGATAATTACGCTGTTGTTTGCTTAGTTCTGTTTGTAATGCTAAGTGAGACATGCCGATAATTGAATTCATTGGGGTGCGTATTTCATGGCTCATCGTGGCCAGAAATTCGGATTTTGCTTTGTTGGCTGCATCGGCCTCTTCACGGGCAAGCTTCAAACGGGTTCGCTCATTAGCCAGTTCAAGTTCGTTTTTCTTTCGTTCAGTAATGTCCTCTTTTACGGCAATGTAATGGGTGATTTTGCCCTGGTTGTTTCTGAGTGGGCCTATAGATGTTGATTCCCAGAATAGATCACCGTTTTTCTTGCGATTATTAAACTCGCCAGTCCATTTCTTGCCTTTGGTGATGGCCGCCCAAAGTGCCTGATAATCCTCTTTCGGCGTGTGCCCTGAACTTAAAATCCGGTTAGTGTTGCCAATGATCTCGACCAGTGAATACCCGGTTTTTTTTAGAAAGATCGGGTTGACATACTCTATTGTCCCTTTGGTATCGGTGATCACTACCGATGCTGGGCTTTGCTCTACTGCTAAGGCTAATTTGGTTCGTTCCTGTTCTGATTCGGCCAGTTCCTGAAGCGCGTGTTCGGCGCGGAGTTTTTCATTGTTAGCCTCCCGCATCAGACTAAGCGCCTCTTTCTGAGACCTTTCCAAGGCATGTTGCCTGAGTTGTAAGTCAGCCATAGCCCGCGTTTGAGCAGAGATATCTTCGACCATGAGCGAGACATATTTTGCTTGGCTATGTTCTTGTCGGTGAACACTTATTGTTGAGTTTACGCGCGCGGATGACCCGTCTTTTCTGAGGTGAGAGACATCATTGAAGTTAAAGAAATCAGCGCCTTCTAATAGGGAATTAAACGAAGCTATAATTTTGTTTTCATCGTCTGCTGGTATCAATCTATTGAAATTCAGGTTCAAAAATTGTTTCTTTGAGTACTGAAATATTTCGCATAATCGATTATTCATTTCGATAAATTGCCCATCTGGCGATATTTTCGCGATGCCTACTGAGGCATTGTCAAACGTACTTCGGTACCAGTCCTCCTTATCCTGAAGTTCACACAGCATTCTTTTAAATTCAGTTTGGTCGTGCAATACCCCAATAAATATTTTTTGATTTAGATGCTGGGTTTCGCCTACAGAAAGGTGGAAGGGCACAATGCTGCCGTCTTTACGCACCCCGTCAATATCGCGGCCAACGCCGACGACTTTGCCTGGTCCGCCATGCATATAGTCGCTTAAATAATGATTATGATGTGATCGCTCGGGTTCAGGCATTAACATGGAGACATTGTTACCTATTATCTCTTCCGCTTCATAACCAAATAAAGTGATGGCTGAATCATTGAAAGTGGTCACAATGCCATGTTCGGTGATGGTGATAATAGCATCAGCCGCATTGTCCATGACGGCCCTAAGGAAAAGCTCACTTTGCTGTAGTTTTAAAGCCGATTTACGGCTGAGGTGCTGGATTATCACGATGAGTGTGAGTGCTAATGCAAGGCCACCAAACAATAAAAATAATATGACGTTTCGGCTGCGGGTGTAGGGTAGCAATACTTCATCTTCATCAATTTCGGATGCAAATCCCATGTTCAGTTCTTTATCCCATAACCAGGCACCTAAGACAGGTACGCCTCGATAGTCATTATAAGCAAGGGTCGATTTTCCGGTGCCATTAATGAGTGCTTGCTGAGCCATGAATGTTAAAGGTTGAAATTCCCTAGCTAGTTTACTGCTAGTGCCTTGCGTTAAATTAATGCCAGGATTGCGAATATCGATGGATAACATACTTGATTGATCAGGCTTGAGCAGCCCTATATCAACTAGTTGCGGTTCAAAACGACTTTCTGTGAGCATTTTTCCTTGGCTCGAAAACAGATAGGTTTCACCGCTATAGCCGAGGCGACCCAATTTGGCGAGCCGGGAAAAATTGTGTAATGGTTCGATACGAACTGACAAGGCTGCAATAATATTTCCATCACTATCCTTAATGGGGCTCAAGGCAAACATAGTTGGGTAGTGGTTTACCAAAATACCCGATTTATTACGTAAGGCAACATCCGAAGGTATGGGGTGACTGATTTTAGCCTGGCCATCAAAAACTTCCCTTAATAGCGTCTTTTGCTGTTTGGCTAGAGGATTGGTCAGCCCGATATTGGCATCCCGCATTGAAGCAATATTCTGAAAGTTTTGGGAGATGATAAATATGCCGATAGCATCGTGTTGTTTTAATTTTTCGCGAAAATACTCCCTGATCTGAGTTAAAGCTTTGCTTTTAGAGAGAGTGATGCCTTGCTTGGGGTTTCTTAATTGTTTTTTGACCGCTTGGACTAATCGAGGATCACTGGCCCATATCTTGGCATCCAATAAGTGGCCTTCAGCCCAAATTTCACGAATACTGCTATTGGTGAAACTGACCATGGTCTCCAGGGATTTAACTGCCTGCCGACGGGTTTCCAACTCGATATTATTCAGTACACTCCAGACGACGATAATCACCGCAACAAGGAGAATCCCTATAGCGGGGACACTAATGAAAGTTACATTTCGGTTTAAAAGCGGGGGGGTGATTTCTTCAGACATAAAAAATCCCGATTTACCATTAACGCATGGAATGTACTCTAAAATGTAGTTTGTTTTGAAGCAAAACTCTAGTTAATGAGGCTAGATTCTTTGCCTGAGGCCAACAAGGCCACTTGCTAGGGCGTTGCTCAGCATTTGCCATTTGGATTTTAAGTTTTGTCTGTGTCAGATCTAATCAAACTCTATATTCAGGTGTTCAAGCAGAGTATTCAATGTGCGAGTAGCGTTCTCAAAATCATAGTTATAGATTTGATTTGTTAAGATCTTCATTTCAGGTAACGACTGGATCTTGGTTGGTGCATTCTGGGCAATGGCCTCCATTACTTTTCTGGCACCGGTATTACCTTCGGCTAGCAATTGTACTAATTGTTGGTAGTCGCTTATTAGTGCTTTTTCATCGTTAGCAAATGTCTTCTCAACAGATTTAGACTCTTTTAAAACGAAAGGCTTTAGCTCTTCTATCACCGGCCCCAAGCTTGATTCAATGAGTTTTAACTTCACCTCAATCGTTTCATAACCTGTACCTTGCTCTCGCCATTGAGTGCAAGCTAGTTCCAGCTCTTTTGCAGTCTCTGCTATGGTTTCTAGCCCCATTGTGCCTGCGACACTCTTGAGAGTATGCGCTTCAAGGCCTGTCGTTTGATAATCTTGGTTTGCCAAGGCAGTTCTAAATTTAGTCGTGAAGTTTTTTTGGTTGTTGTAAAACAGGATTAGCAGGTTACGGTAATGGTTTCGGTCGCCCTCTAAACGTGCGAGTCCCGACATGATATCAATACTAGACATCTCAGGTAACGACACAGTTGTATCTGTGGGGGCATCGAATTCCGCTAAGGTTTGATGAGCTTGTCTCTTAGAATCTAGCGGAGAGTGTTTAACTGTGACCCAGTGTGCCATGGTTGAAAACATTTCCATTACTTTAATAGGCTTTGAAATATAAGCATTCATGCCCGCGGCCAAGCATTTTTCTTGGTCGCCGACCATCGCATTGGCGGTCATGGCTATAACAGGCAAATCTTTGAAACGTTTATTTAGACGCAAGGTACGTGTGGCCTCATAACCATCCATGACTGGCATTTGAATATCCATTAATACACAGTCATATTTTTCATCTAGCATGCTTAGTGCTTCCTTGCCGTTAACAGCAATATCTACATCCATATGTGAATTTTCTAATAGATCTCGTGCTACTTCTTGGTTGAATTCATTATCTTCAACTAGCAAAATCCGTGCACCATACAGCTTGGCTGCTGCCTCAGAACTCGATATTTGATTACGTGCCGTCCTCAGGTATGTTTGTGTTGCGAAACCCATTCCGGCCATAATCGTATCGTGTAGCGTGGAAGGCGTGACTGGTTTTGAAATAAACCCATCTACTACCGCTTTACTGTTATCGTCGAAGATCTCGTTTTGTTGTAAGGCGCTGACCATAATAATATTGGTAGATCGCGGTATACTGTTATCTGCTCTGACCTGGCTAGCCACTTGCAGGCCGTTTAGCCCCGGCATCTTATAATCCAGTATCAGTAAACTGAACGGAGTGTCATTTTTGCTCGCAGCATCAATCATACCAAGGGCTTGCTCACCACTTTTTGCAGTAAATACCTCACACCCGAAAGTGGACATCATCTCACTTAGTATTTGTCGGGCAGCTGAGTTGTCATCCACCACTAACACTGGCAAATCTTTTAGTGTCTCAAAGGCTTTATTTTTTGACTCGCCACCTAATTTAGACATAGCCATAGAGGGGTCCAATTTAAATAAGGCGGTAAATACAAATACACTGCCTTCATTGGCTTGACTACGGATACTGATTTCTCCTCCCATTAACTCTACTAGCTGTTTGCATATAGCCAAACCTAAACCAGTGCCTCCGTATTCACGCGTTGTAGAGCTATCGGCTTGAATGAAAGGCTTAAACAAACCGGCCTGCTGAGACTGAGTCAGACCAATACCGGTATCACGTAGTGAAAACTCAATTCTTACCTGTTCTGTTAAGGGGGCGGCATCTATTGCCTGTTCAACATCATTATTTTGCTTGCGCTCTATAGGTATCGGTATAGGAGGTATAGGTAAAGGCACAGGTTTGACCGATATTTCAATCTCGCCATGCTCAGTGAATTTGGTGGCATTACCTGCTAGGTTGATTAATATCTGACTTAAACGAGAAGGGTCACCTATCAATGAATTTGGGGTGAGTGGATCAATTCTAAACAGAAACTCCAAGTCTTTTTGCTGAGCTTTAATACCGACAATATCAGCTACTCTGGCTAATACATCCTCCAATTGGAAGGGGATTTTATCTATACCCAATTCTCCGGCTTCGATTTTAGAGAAATCCAGAATGTCGTTAATTATATTGAGTAGTGATTTAGCCGAGCTATCTATTTTCTCAAGGTAGTTTTGCTGTTTATTTGTCAGCTCAGATTGTTGCATTAACTGCGTCATGCCTATAACAGCATTCATCGGCGTTCGAATTTCGTGTGACATATTCGCGAGGAAAGTACTTTTTGCCTGATTCGCGGCTTCAGATACTTTCTCTGATTTTGCTGCTTTCTCTCGCGAATCTTCCGCAATACGTTGAGACTTTTCCGCAATACGTTGAGACTCTTCTGCATTGTCTTTTGCTTGTTCTTTTTCACTTATTTCAAGTGCAAGTGTGTTGTTCAGAGTGATGAGTTCTTCCGTACTGGGTATCGCTAATGCTTTTGGAATCAACGGCCAAACAATGACTGCGGTTGCAAAAGAGGCAATAGCCGTAATGGCCTTGATGGCACCACTTAACCAATAAGCCCCATGCCATACGTTGTAAATCGACATGGCATGCGTTGCGCTGCATGCCAGAATAAATACCCCGAAAAGCAAGATGACATGACTAAAGGCCAAGTCTTTACGCTTATAAACGAAATAAGTCAGAGCGATAGGTATAGATAGGTAGGATAAAAAAATAACTGAATCACTGACAACGTGTAGAAATACCAGGTCATCATTCCAAAGATAACAATGGCCATGAGGCGGCATTGAAGGGTCAAGCAACGAACTAAATAAATCTGCAATTGTTCCCATAATATTATTGGCCTATTTGCGTTGCTTTATTGTATATAGTTATAGCAAATAAACTTATAAAAACCACTCTTGCTAATATTGAAAGTTTATAAAGATAGAGGTTTTAGTTTTATTCGGTTTTAAGGCTAATGTAGGCGGAGTTAGCGTTAGAAGAGGCTACTTATAGGAAATATTTCAATGCTTATATAAGAAGGGGCTAGGGAGAACACGTTAACTTACGCGGCCTTTGGTGGCGAATTGTTCATGATAAAAATATGCTTTTTCTTTTTGCTGGTGTTTATAACACCTCGCTATAACGCTCCTTGATAGCCAGAATGTCGGGTAAGCAGTTTCTGAATGCTTCAACTAAGTGTGGGTCAAAATGTTTACCTGCGCCGTCTTCTATAAGTGCCACTGCTTTTTCAGTACTCCAGGCTTCTTTATAGGGGCGTTCAGAAGTAAGTGCATCAAATACATCAGAGATCGCAACAATACGGCCCGATAGTGGAATGTTTTCGCCAACTAGGCCGTTGGGATAACCTGTTCCATCAAATTTTTCGTGATGGCTCTTTGCTATTTCTTTGGCCATTTTTAAGAGATCTGACTCGTGACCTTCGAGAATTTCAACGCCATAGCTTACATGTTTCTTCATGATCTCCCATTCCTCATCATCGAGTTTGCCTGGTTTTAGCAGGATGTGATCAGGGATGCCAATTTTACCAATATCATGCATAGGGGCGGCGTTATATAGCATATCTACCCATTCGCTGTTGAGATTAAGTGAGTCTGCTATTATTCGGCTATAGTAACTCATGCGAATAACATGCATGCCTGTTTCGTTATCTTTAAATTCGGCGGCACGTCCAAGACAGCTGATAACTTCAAGTTTTGCTTCTTTTAATTGCTGTGTTCGCTCTTCTACTTTTTTTTCTAATTCTCGGTTTTGGTTATATAAGGCTAGGTGTGTTTTGACGCGAGCGCGTACAATAGATGGACTTATGGGTTTTGTAATATAATCAACAGCCCCCAGTTTCAGACCTTTTTCCTCATCAGCTGCGTCTGATTTACCGGTTATGAATATCACCGGAATATTAACCGTGGCAGGGTTAGATTGTAAGCGGCTGATAACGTCATAACCATCCATGCCTGGCATCATAATGTCTAACAGGATCATGTCCGGCTGAGGGATCGCCTCAACTAGCTCTAGGGCCCGTTCGCCGCTTAGGGCAACTTTTACGCTGTATTGAGAGTTTAATATACTGTCGAGTACTTCAATATTTTCAGGAGTATCATCTACCACAAGAATGGTGATTTTTTCTGTATCATATTTCATTGGTTACCCCCCCCTTTAACGCAGTATTTCTTCAATTAAGCATTACTAGTACTCGGTTTTCCCTCCTTGTTATCATAAGTCACAATACGGAATATCGCCACTATAGGCCTATCGAAGACCAACTGAAGACCTGCTGATATTCCACTATTTGTTTCGAATATTGACTTCGACAGATAGTGAGGTGATGGCTCTTTCTTTTAATAATACTACAAGGCATATTGGAGGAATGGCACTTAAATATAATCTGGTCATAAAATAGACAAATACTTTAAAGCAGGCTATTAATTAACGGTAGAATTACACTCTTATTTTGTAGGGAGGCTGAATGATGACAATAGTAGTTCAAAATTCTGTTTGGCTGCAGCGGTATATTCATTTGGATACATCAAATAGCCAATAGCAACACTATCTCAGCCTCCGTATAAATGAGCCAAAAAAACGATTTTCAGGCATCGTGAATAAACGGCATTGCATAGTTTATAACAAGGCTAAGCTCGTTGAACTATCCATTATAGAAATTAAAGAGCGGCTGGGTATCATATTGTCCATATTGGTAAAGCTTGTCTCTTTGAAATATTCCTCATAGAAAGTGATTCTTCGCCTAAACCACCAGAGGCATTCACTTCGGCAACGTTAATAAATACTGTAAGCACTGAGAGTGTCGAAGTTGATAATACAGAGTTTGAACGTTTTTAACCTACACAATGAAAAAGAGGTGAGTAAGATGTTTGGTAATCTGAAGTTTAGAACGAAACTACTTTCAGGTTATGGCCTGATTTTATCTTTAATGTTGGTCATAACATTAGTCGTTTATGTCAGCGTAAAGTCATTAGTAGAAAATTTTGGTTGGGTAGATCATACCCATGTTGTGCTGGCAGAGGCCTCAAGTATTGAAGCAGCTGCGGTCGATATGGAAACCGGAATGAGAGGTTATCTACTCGCGGGTAAAAGTGAGTTCTTAGACCCTTACAGTAATGGTAATGAAGCCTTCAATTCGTTGGTTAAAAGCCTCTCAAATACCGTTTCGGATAACCCTGATCAAGTTAAATTATTGGAGGGTATTTCTTCGACAATTGCCCAGTGGCAAAGCAAGGTAACTGAACCTGTTATCGCATTGAGAGCAGAAATTGGCGAAGCAAAATCTATGAATGATATGGCGAAAGTCATCAAGCAAGCCAAAGGCAAGCAGTATTTTGACCGGTTTAGAGGACAATTAAAGACCTTTATTGGCCGGGAAAGAGTGCTGATGAAAAAGCGTCAGGAAAAAGCCAAAACCAGTAAAAATATTGAGGAGCTTAAGCAACTGACTCGTTGGGTTGATCATACCTATAACGTTATAGCAACTGCACAAGCGATTGTCGCATCGGCGGTGGATATGGAAACAGGTATGAGAGGTTTTTTACTTGCCGGGCAGGAGCAATTTCTTGAACCTTATAATGGCGGTAAAACACGTTTTGCTCAGTTGATTAATGAATTATCTCAAACAGTATCTGATAACCCTGCTCAAGTTGCTCTGTTAAGTGAAAGTAAGAAAACGATTGATGACTGGGTCGCACTTGTTGTAGAAGGGCAAATTGCTTTACGCCGTGAAATCGGTAATGCAAAAACAATGGATGACATGGCTGATCTTGTGGGGGAAGCAAAGGGAAAAGTATATTTTGATAAATTTCGTAAGCAGATACAAACCTTTAAGGATAGAGAAAGTAGCTTAATGGGCGCGCGTATGGACTCATTAAAAAGTACCGAGTCCGTTGTGATTAATACCACTATATTTGGTACCTTAACCGCTATAATCGCTGGCATAGGCATTGCCTTATGGCTGACACGTCATATGGTGTCTATTTTGGGGGGGGAGCCCAATGAAATACTCAAGATTGCTAAAGCCATAGCATTAGGAGACTTGAAGTTACAATTAGATGAGACAAAACGAATTGGTGTTTTTGGTGCGATGGTTACTATGCAGCAGAAGTTAGTGGATGTAGTTCAGCAAATTCAAGGTAACTCTGACCAGATATCTTCTGCAGCGGCTCAGGTTAGTGGTACGGCTGGTTCGCTGAGTGAGGCAGCCAGTGAGCAAGCATCAAGCGTAGAGCAAGTCGGCTCTTCTGTGGAGGAGATGGGCGCATCGGTTAGCCAGAATAGTGAAAATTCCCAGATGACAGACAAAATTGCTAGTGACTCGGCTAGTGCCGCAGCGGATGGGGGTAATGCTGTTGCTGAGACGGTTAGAGCGATGACACAGATCGCTGAGAAAATTTCCATCATTGAGGATATCGCATACCAAACCAACATGTTGGCACTCAATGCGGCTATAGAAGCGGCACGCGCTGGTGAGCATGGTAAAGGTTTTGCCGTGGTTGCGGCAGAAGTAAGAAAACTGGCCGAGCGCAGTCAAGTAGCCGCTTCAGAAATTAGCAGCCTGACAGGTGATAGTGTAAAAGTGGCTGAGCGGGCTGGAAAGTTGCTTGAGAAAATGGTGCCCGATATTACCAAAACTGCTGAGCTGGTTCAGGAAATTACTGCGGCTTCGGAAGAGCAGTCAAGCGGTATAGGGCAAATTACTGGTGCTATGCAGCAGCTCGATAAAGTAACCCAGCAGAATGCGGCTGGTTCCGAGGAGCTCGCAGCAACGGCTGAGGAAATGCAATCTCAGTCTGAGAATTTACAAAATGTTGTATCATTTTTTCAGCTGGCATCGGGTACTGGTGTAAGGGATGTGGGTGAATCAATGTATTCGTCTAGCTCATCAAGCTCTTCTGCGTCGTCAACAACAGAGCTTGATGAAGGGTCCAGATTTGGGAGTTCCTAACCATCTGAGTGAGGCAGAAAAGATATAGCAGTGAAGTGTAAACGGCAAAGCCAAAGCTGATCTGGAAGGGTCATTAAATAATTCTGGGTAGGGCTGTAAATCTGCATTCTGCGCGGCTTAAATTGCAGTCAATAGAAAAGCCGAACATCTTACAATGATCAGCTTTTTAATATAAATGGTGTCCGGTTTCTGGTTCTGATCAGGGATGCGAGTGTTTTCAATTCATTGATATATAAAGTATTTATTGTGGTAAGGCGCTTTTATTGCGGAGTTTGTTTAGCTGATAAAAAACATCTGAAAACTTTCTTGAATTGTATATAGAGCATCAGAGCAGATGTATAGGTGGACAGATATGTTCAGAAAGTTTCGCTATTATTATTAGTGCTGATAATAATTTTTTTTATACTAACACGATCTAATAATGTGATGGAGCATTCCATTTTTTCTACTAGAGTTTAAACACAGCAGAATGATATTGCTTGTCAGAAACCGAATAAGTTTATTAGTTATAATAACCCTCTTTTCATAACTTGAATAGCGGTGGGGGCTAGGATTGCTTCGGAGAACATAGGATGTGTGCAGCGCCACTTGAAAAGAAAATACCCGATATTGAAGAGTCTATCTTTTTGCCATCGAAAGATGGAAAACTGGGTATAATTGGAGCGGTTTCCAGAGCCCCTGCGCCCTCTAAATCTTCTGCTTTGTCTGCGATGTCTTTTACGCATAGTCGGCATGAACTGATATCTCACCTATGCCATGCTTTGGCTGACAGGTTTGGCATTACACCTAATCAGCAAATGGTCTTGAAGCTGCAGCGAACCTTCGTTGATATGGACTCAGTTGATTTGTATCAACGAGTGAATGAGCTATCATCGTTACCCGCCGGACATCGATCTTGGCTTGATCTGGTGGCCAAACTTACCGTTCACGAAACCTATTTTTTCCGTGATGAACCGCAGCTAAATATGTTACGAAATAGGCTGCTGCCTCATTTGATTGAAAAGGCCGCTCACGATACCTCACCTACACTTCGTATTTTGTCCGCAGGCTGCTCCACTGGTGAAGAAGTCTATAGTCTTACCATGTTGGTACTTGATGCATTATTGGAAGCTGGTTACGCTTTTGGTCATGCCAAAGCAGATATAAAAGTTATGCCGGGTTGGCAAGTACAAATACTCGGTGTCGACGTATCAGGGGATGCACTGAAAATTGCCAAAAAGGCAAAGTATACCAATGAAGGGCTAGGTTCTTTCAGAAACATGGCGCCTCACTGGCAGCATTGGTTCGACGACGTAAGAGCCGACTATTCTTCTGCCTTGGACTCCGGCTTATACACCAATACTGAATCACAAACCTATCGCCAGCCGAAAGCATTTATTCGTAATATTACTGACTTTTCACAGCACAACTTACTTCAGAATGGTGCCTATTTTGGGTCTTTTGACATGGTTATTTGTCGTAATACGATGATCTACTTTAATGATGTCAATAAAACTACTGCCCAGAATTATCTTTTTGATCGACTAAAACCAGAGGGCATATTGCTATTGGGTGCAACGGATCCTTTGCTTTGCCCTGAGCGTTGTATGCAGCATCGCAGCCTTGGCATGGCTTATTACACGGGTAAACAATTTAGCCGAGTAATTCTTTAAAGAAATAAATCGCTAATTTCATTAATCAATAAAAATAAGAGGGATCTTCGTTATGGATATAAACCTTATATCATTAAATGGCAGTATTTATGGTTTGCCAACAAGTGCTGTACGTGAGGTTCTCGATCCGGTTCCTATTACCCCCATGCCCTTCTCCCCAGGCTATGTAGATGGCATTGTTAATATTGGGGGCTCTGTTCTTGTACAGTTAGACCTTTCGATTCAACTGGAAAATGCACCCGCAATATCGGCAAATTCAGGCCAACTGATCGTTATTGAAAATGATGGTGAGCAAATTGCTTTGCATGTGGACCAGGCGTTATTGATGGTTAGTATTCCTGATGATGACATCCACGATGTTCAGTCACAGGATGTGCCTGAAGGCATGGACCAGAATTTACTTTTAGGCCTGTTTCAGTGGCAGAATAAGTCAGTAATGTTACTGGCTGAAGAGCAGCTTGGGCTTAAAAAAATAGCGCAATTAAATCCGGAAGATGGCATTGGCGGTTTCGTTGCGACGATGGAAGCGGGTACCTCCACAGATGCTGACAGTCAAAAAGAAGTAACTGAGCATCAGAATAATTATTTGGTTATCGAAGTGAATAATGAGCGTTACGCGCTAACGATGGAGAGTGTCTGTTTTGTCGAAGATTTAGATACTATCACCACTTTACCCTTAGCCCCGCCTGAAGTGGTGGGCATGGCGTATACTCACCAATCACCGATACTCGTATTGAGTTTAGGGGTACTGATGGGCAAGCCTCAAAGTGCAGCTTGCAAATTAGTGGTAGTTCAGCACCAGGACTTTCGTTGCGCGCTTAGTGTCGATCATATACATGGAATTCACCGCTTAGCATGTCACGATAACCATGAGGCTTTGGCTAAGGATGGCGAACTAGCGGGTTATTTGCTAGGAGCTGAGGAAAGTCTGATCGGTGTTCTGAATTTTCATGCCTTATTTTCTTCCTCGCGCATAGAATCACTGAAACGTTTTCTGGTGGATGACAAAAAACAAACCTCTAAAAAAGAGCGAATTCCTACACGTCGATTGCTCACCTTTAATGTTGGTCATGAACGATGTGCCTTGCCTTTAGCTTTGGTAGAACAAGTTGTGGAGTATCAACAGCTCGAGGCATTGCCTGAGGGCGGAGGAGGTCATTTACATGGTGCTGTACAGATTCATGGTGATATTTTTCCGGTGGTCGACCTTAGAATTCAGATGGATGTCATCACACGAAATACACCCCTGACCGCTTATGTCATAGCTGGAGAGGAGAGTAATCGCTGGGCGCTTGTGGTAGATCAAGTCAATCAAGTGGTTGAAATACCTGAAACAGATATTGAGCCTGCCAGCACTCAGCAACAGCAGTATGTAGAAGAAATCGGCCGTATTGATAATGGCCTACTCAGTGTCATGAGTCTAAGTGCTCTAACGATGGGTTCAGAACAAATGAAAAGCACAGTGAGCGTGTAGGATGATAAAACTTCTAGTAGTTGATGACTCCGCATTCATGCGGATGGCGATCTCGAAAATGGTTGAGAATGACTCCGGAATAGAAATTGTTGGTGACGCGCATAATGGAGAAATAGCGGTACAAATGGCACAACGTCTTCGCCCGGATGTGATCACCATGGATGTAGAAATGCCAGTGGTCAATGGTCTTCAGGCTGTACAAAGAATTATGGAAAGTACGCCGTGTCCAATCATTATGGTTAGTAGTCTAACTACTCAAAGTGCCGATATTACCGTCAGAGCCTTGGAGTTAGGCGCAGTAGATTATATCGCTAAGAGTTCTTCTTTTGTACAGTTGGATATCGTCAAAATTGAAAAGGCCTTACAGGAAAAAATATATTACTGGGCAAAGCAAAAACTAAATTTGAACTTGAAAAGTCCGCGGCGAACTCAGTTTCAGAGTTTGCCTGAAAAACACCCCGCAATGGCAAAGCGGCAGCCTAAGAAACCCATAGACTTTGTTCTAATAGGTGTTTCTACTGGTGGCCCCAGAACAGTGTTAGAACTCCTGGCTAGCATGGGGGCGTTAAGTTGCCCCATGGTTATTGCCCAGCATATGCCGAAAGAATTTACACCAGGTTTCGCTGAGCATTTAGCCGCTGCGACAGGCTTGAACGTTGTAGAAGGCTACCACGGAATGGCTCTTTCACCTGGGCAAATAGTTATTGCTCCTGGTGGGACAGATAGCCAGATACGCCGGCCTTTTGAAAATCATTTTGCATTGGATGTCAAAGTTCATGAACAAAGCACAATACACCCTTCAGCAGATTTGCTATTTCAGTCAGCAGCGAGGGCGTGCGAAAGTCCGGTTGCCGTGATCCTGACTGGAATGGGGGATGATGGTTCTATAGGAGCAGCTGAATTTTCCCAACGACACTATCCCGTGATGGCGCAAGACCCGGCAACATGCGTAGTAGATGGCATGCCTGGGGCAGTCATTGCATCTGGATCTGTTTCTGAAGTCTTGGATGTAGAGAAAATCGCAAGGCAGCTTAGGCTTTGGTGTGGGGAGCAGAAAACTTTTGCGCCTACTCAAGCAATTGGCGTCAATTGAGAATAAACAACACAAGAAAAAGAGGTTTCAAAATGACTAAACGAGTAATGGTAGTAGATGATTCGATGATTATGCGTACATTGTTGAAAGATATTGTATCTGCAGATTCAGACTTGAATGTTGTGGGTGATGCTTGTGACGGAGAAATGGCCTTACAAAAGGCGAAAGAGCTAAAACCCGACTTGATTTTATTAGATATTGAAATGCCAAAAATGAATGGTGTGGAGTGTCTTAAACGCCTAAGGCTAACCAGCCCGGCCAAGGTCATAATTATTTCTTCCGTGGCTCAAGCGGGTTCTTCCATGGCTTCGGATGTCAGAAGCCTAGGGGCTGCGGATGTCATACCAAAGCCATCTGGTGCAACCAGTCTCGATATTAAAACGAAGAAAGGCCATGAAATAACCCAAACAGCACGAAGAGTGCTTGGTCTTGCATGCTGACGCGAAGTTAAGCTAGCAGAAAGTTAAGGCCGTACTAAATAAAAATAAACTACATCAGTAGTAAATTAACAACCGTAGTTGCAAATAAACAGTTGCAAATAAACCGTAGTAGTAAATAAACCGTAGTAGTAAATAAACCGTAGTAGTAAATAAACCGTAGTAGTAAATAAACCGTAGTAGTAAATAAACCGTAGTAGTAAATAAACCGTAGTAGTAAATAAACCGTAGTAGTAAATCAACACAGGGCAGCTTTAGCTGGGTAATTGATTATGTCTGACTATATTGAAACTCTATGGGCTCAATTTGTAATTGAAACCGAAGAGCATCTAGAACTTATTGAACCCGTCCTTGTAGAGGCAGAATTCAATGCACCTACAAGGGAAGATGTAGATCAACTATTTCGTTCTTTTCACTCTATAAAGGGCTTGTCAAAGGCGATGGATTTGTTGGGAATGGAAGCGATTTCTCATCGTGCGGAAGATATCTTGGGCTTGGTGCGTGATGAGATTATCTCTGTTGGCTCGGAATTAGCGGATCTTTTGCTAAACGCTATTGATGCACTAAAACAACATCTTCGTATTGCTGAAAATAAACGTGAAGACCATCCCCCTCCTAGCGAGTTACTAAAAAAGCTTGAGCTCATATTCAATCAGGGAAGTGGGGCCCAGGGACAGGCCGTGCCAGAAAGTAATATTGAAGCCTGTGATGAGCCTGATGATAACGGTTCTCAGGCCTTGGACGTGAAAACAGTTGATGAACTTGAAACAGAAGCAAGCTCCAGTTTTCATTGCGATCCAGATATGCTGATCTTTTTTTCGGAATTGTTGCAAGCAAATATTCCTAAGTTTACTCACTTTCTTGCACCAGAGTTTGATGCTGATTCAGCTCAAGTAAAAGAGCTTGCGAGTGAGCTCGAAACCTTAATTCATGCGTCTGGCACGATGGAAATGACGCAGCTAGCCGATCAATTTTCTACCATATTGGAGGCGGTTTCTGACAATAAGATCGAGCCAGTTATTCAACGGAACACTGTTGCCGAAGCCTTAATGACTCTCGTGGAAATGATTCAGATTATTGAATCTGAAGTTAAGCAAGAGTGCGGGACTTCCCAACTGGTTGGAGAACTTAGACTTTATGCCGCTGAAAAAATTGACCAACTCTTCTTGGAGCTCGCGAGTCAATTGCGGGTTATATCAGAAAACTCAGCAGATCAGCCCTTGAGTGATTCACCCGAGGTAATTGAGCTTGCCGTACAAACTGCTGAAAAGGCTTTTGCTTTAAATAACCATTTACACCTTCTTGAAGGCAGCGATTCTAGTCAGCGCTTATTACTAACGGTCAGTGATGTCTGTAAGCAAATTAATCAAGGTCATGCGGTACCTGAATCGGGACTCCTCAACTTATTACTCAACGCTGTCAGTGTCGCGGAAAGTGAGTATCGACAAGTAACAGACAATGGCGAAGTGGGTTCAAGCGCAGTTGATTGGAATGCACTCCATCACAAAATATGGGATGTCATTAAACAACAGAGAGATGAGAGTGATGACGGACTTGTTACCTTTGAAGATCTAACCAATAAGGTAGCGATAAACCCTTTATTTGAAGATTGTATGTCAAGCGATAGCATTAAACTGCTTCTAGATGGTTTGAACAATGGCGCAACAGTATTTGAAGCTTTTGTAAACCTCGAAGAATCGGAAGAGTTTACGGTCTGCTTTTTACAGTGGGTAGAGAAAGATGTCCAATTAGTGACCAATAGTACCGTTTTTATTGATGATAAGCCTTGGAGTGATTGCCTTTTATTAACGGAGCAAGCAGAAAGTCTTATCAGAGATTCAATTAAAGAACTGGATCCAGAGCGCCGTTTTTTGAAACTGGAAACCTGTGTCAAGGTTGCAAGCACAGAAGAATATGACGCTTCAGCGGCAGTCAATGCGCCTGAAAAAGAGTCACCAAACAGTAATAAAAGCTCAAATATGTTGCGTGTGAGTGGCGAAACTTTAGATCAATTTATGAGTCAGATCGGTGAAATGGTGTCCATCCGTGGCATGTTGAATCATAGCATTCATCTTGATGGGGGCAATGAGGCGCTGGTCGCGTTAAAACAGATGGCGGGCGCGAAACATGTTGACATTAACAACGAATTACTCATGGCTCAGCTTGAAGTGCTAGAGCAACAGTTGGCGCGTTTCGATCAAGTAGACCAAAAGCTCCATACCGTACTAAGTCAGGTACAAGACAGCGCTTTAGCGCTTCGTGTGGTCCCCATGGAAACGGTTTTTAAACGTTTACCTCGTCCCGTTAGAGATCTCGCTCAAACATTAGGCAAGCAAGTAAAGCTTGAAATGACAGGCCAGGATGTGCGTATCGATAAAGCAATGGTCGATGTCTTGAGTGATCCTTTGATGCATATGGTGCGAAATAGTGTAGATCACGGTATTGAGCTTCCTGAAGAGCGACTTGCGGTAGGTAAACCCGAGCGCGCAGTGGTTGAGCTTGGCGCTCGACAGCAGGGGAACACTGTAAAAGTGACGATTAGAGATGATGGCCAGGGGATTAACTCTGAGGCGGTGAAAGCGAAAGCACTTGCGAAGGGTTTGGTAACGGAGGATGAATTAAGTCGCATGAGTCAAAAAGACATTATGCAATTCATTTTTGCGCCAGGGTTTTCTACTGCTGAACAGATCACCGAGACCTCGGGTCGAGGTGTTGGAATGGATGTCGCTCGTACGAATGTGGTGAAAATGGGAGGCAATATCTCGGTTGAATCTGAGCCCGGTAAAGGCTCTCGTTTTACCCTGGAATTGCCTTTGTCAGCTGCTATTCAAGATACGGTCTTAGTTAGAACCTCAGGCCAAATGATGGCGATACCAGAACGCTATGTGGCTGAGATGATTGAAATAAATTGCTCTGATGTGCAGTCTGTAAAAGGCTGTCAGGCAATCGTATTACGCGACAACTTCTTACCTATTTACAGGCTGGGGCCACTGCTAGGTTACTACTCGGAACAGAGTGAAGATAAGGTGCTGGTGGTCGCGGTGATCTCTGATGGTAAACAGCGTATTGGAGTGGTGATTGATCGTTCCTATCAGCGGCAGGAACTATTCATCAAAGATATTCACAAACAGTTGACTGCCTTACCTGGTGTAAGCGGTGCCGCTATCCTGGGTGATGGCAAAGTTGTGCTGATTGTTGAAGTAGAAGACTTGTTTATTTTAGCGAATAAACAAGGAAAAACTGCTTTGCTGACGCTTGATTTTGATTCAGGGAAGGATAGCGACCTGGACTCTCAATCCATTGAATCTGAATGTCCAATTTCAGTAAAGGCTGGGGTGATGGATGAAGTGATGGACGGGGGGCGCGTCGCATGAAAAGTTTTCTCTATGTCATGGTAGAAGATATACCTATGCTGTTAGATAGCGATGCGGTGTATGAGGTTATGCCCTTAGCCAAGGATCTTCCAAAGGGGAAGTATGATGCAGCTGCTGGCTACCAGGATTGGCGAAATCAACTGCTGCCCATTGTTAATGCTCGAGAGCTGTTAGAGCTGCCCTTGGTGAGCGCTAATAATAAGGGTGCTGGTATTGTCTATCGTGCTGTGGCAGATCAGCCTCCGATCTTTTTGGTTGTAGATGAAATCGTACGGATAATTAAGTTGGGCCTGGACGCGTTTGTACCACTACCTCAGGTGCCTATTCGGATTCGTGACTTCTTTGACCTGGTCTATATGGATAGCAATCAAGATCGACAGGCATACCGTTTTAGAAACCCCTTACAGGGTCATGTTTTTTGTGATCTTGTCTCGGTACTTGATAAGGGGCCTAACGACTGTTTCAGGAGTGAAAAATGAATGTTGCAGAAATACTAATTATTGATGATAGCCGTCTCGAGTTGATGAAAATGGAACACTTTCTTTCCGAAATGGATGACTGCCAGACGACCTTCATCGAAAATCCAAATCACGCTCTGAATTGGTGTATTGGTAATGATCCGGATTTGGTTGTAGTTGATTATCAGATGCCATATTTAGATGGCTTGGGGTTTATCAAAGCATTTAGAGAAATCAAAGGGCGTGAGGATACGCCGCTGGTGATGATTACCGCATCAAATACTGAGACAGTTTGTGTAGAAGCATTAAATGGTGGTGCCAATGATTTCATCTGTAAACCTGTCCGTAAAGCTGAATTTCTGGCCAGGGTCTCAAATATGCTTACCTTGAGACGAAAGCAGAGAAATACCGGCAACATGATTCACAAACTGAACAAAGAGGTGGACGACACTGCGAAGGTTGTGACGGAGCGGGAGGCAGAGATAGTGAATCGACTGGCGCTCGCTGCGGAACATCGTGATAACGATACTGGCATGCATATTATCCGAATGGCATATTACTCCTTGATCATTGCCCGAAACCTTGAGCTGCCACATGAACAACAACAAATGATTTTCAGGGCTGCTCCCTTACACGACGTGGGAAAACTAGGGATTGCGGATGAGATCTTGTTGAAACCCGGAAAACTGACTCCTGAGGAGTTTCAGATTATGCAGAGTCATACCACTATCGGGGATCAAATACTCAGTAACAGCGCTTCAGTATTAATTCAAACCGCGCAAGAGATTGCCGTGAGTCATCATGAAAAATTCGATGGTAGCGGATATCCGAAAGGTTTAGTCGGTGATGCTATCCCCTTGTCTGGAAGAATTATTGCCGTTGCAGATGTGTTTGATGCATTGACATCAGTGCGCCCCTATAAAAAAGCCTGGTCATTCGAACGAGCAATCAGCTATCTCAGAGAGCATTCCGGTACTTCGTTTGACCCTTCTTGCGTGGAAGCTTTTCTTGAAAATCTGGATGAAATCGAAGGTGTCTATTCAAATAAAGAAGACATATCGGGTTTTATGAGTGGTGAACTCGAGTACTGAATCCATTTAAATTCTGAATTGGAACTTTTTGTTAATAGGGATGAATTTTAGACGACAGTTGAATTGATAGTTGAAATGATAACTGTGGTGGAGCTTAGGTCAACTGATATCGAATTCTAAGGAGTGGTAATCAAAATGAAAACAACCAGATCAAGTATAAGAAAACAACTAAATACATTGTCGACTACGACTAAGACCTGTTTCTTAATGGCAGGGCTGCTAGCTCTGTTGGTTGTTGTGGCAGGCTTGTCGTATATAAACCTGGACTCTTTGGGGGCCAGGCCGGTGATCTTACTTAATGTCTTCGTTGCCAGTGCTTGTCTCCTGCTTAGCGGTATTTACCTGCTTAAAATACAAAAAAGATCACTTGCTCGCTTTTCTGATTTGAGAGCGAGCATTGTCACGGGGGAGTTTTCTAGGTCTAAGTTAGAGTCGATCGAAGGCGTTAAAGATGAAGCTATCTTGACATACTATCACTTAGAAAAAGCGGTTATTGCACTACAGGAAATGATGGCGAAAGTGCTGGAAAGTGTTAAGCCTGCCGTAGCCTCCGCTGACAGCATCCACTCTACCGGTGAGGCTCTAAGCAACATTGTGGCGAAGCAGTTAAACAATGCGGCTGAAGTACAAAAAGCTATCGAAGAAATGGTGTATGTCATTGTCGGTAATGCCGCAGTAAATGCACAAGCTGCAGAATGCTCGAAGCAAAGTGGTTACACCGCAAGAAATGGTGGTGAAGTAGTGGAGCGCACGATTAATAAAATTCAGTGTATTTCAGAGGTAGTGGATAACTCAATAAATATGGTCGAGAAACTAAATCAATCTTGCACTGACATTGAAGAAATGGTGGCTATGATTGGCAGCATTGCCTCTCAAACTAACTTACTGGCTTTGAATGCCGCTATCGAAGCGGCGCGAGCGGGAGAGCATGGTCGGGGATTTGCTGTGGTAGCAGATGAAGTTAGAAGTCTGGCTAATAATACTACTCATGCGACTCAGAAAATCGAAGGTATTGTCGAGACCATACAGCGTGGTGTAATAGATACAGCCTCAACGATGAAGAAAGCACATAGTGAAGTAGCGGCGGGAATTGAGTTGGCAGACGAAGCCGGTCAGTCATTAGAAAAGATAGTGAGTGAAACGCAAAACGTATTGGATATGATGCACGATATTGCTTCAGCAAGTGATGAATCAGCGGTTACAGCGACGGACCAAACTGCCTTTCATCTTGACCGTGTTTCGACCGTGACAGGTGAAAGCGCCTTGTTTGTTGATGATGCCAATGAAAAAGTTAGTGATTTAAAAACCGGTCTCGCGAGTTGGCAGGAAACTGTCAAAGCTTTGCCTTCAGTTCTGACCGAATTAGAAGAGGGCGAGGTGACACATCAGAAACTTCGTGCTTAATAATTAGTATCTAGAATATTTTTTGAAACAAGTTCTGAGCTGTGAACGGTATATTCCGGAAAACGGGTGACGTCGGTAGTGAGGTCACCAAGTTGTAAATATACGTTGTATTGGGAAAATTTAAACCATTTTTTCAAGGAAGTAATGGAAGGTTTAATTTTGAAAATTTGGTTAGAGAAGGGGAAAAACTATGACCGAAACTAATATCAAAACCACAAACAGGAGCACAAAGGCAGCTGCATTATTTGGGACGTTAACTGTTGGAAAAAAATTGGCCCTTGGTTTTGGTTCTATCTTGCTGATATTAGCCATACTGGTAGCCTTTATTGAATTGAAATTAAACACCTTGTATGAGGTACAAGAGCGTGTGGTTGAGTTAAGAATGCCGACGAAAGTTGCTGGCCACGATTTGATTAATGGCATCAATTATTCACTTGCGGCCTTGCGTGGCTACATGATTCTAAACAAGGATTCCTTCAGACAACAGCGACAAGAAGCATGGTCACAGATAGATCATAACCTGGATGTGCTGACTGAATTGTCGAAGAGTTGGACAGTGTCAGAAAATGTAAGGGTGCTAACTGAGCTGAAGGCTACATTAAAGTCATTCAGGGCTGCGCAGAAAAAGACAGAAATCTTGAGCCATTCGGCAGATGAACAGCCAGCAATGAGAGTTTTATTCACAGAAGCCGCGCCGAAAGCGTCTCGAATAGTACTGGCAATTTCAGCCATCATTGATGAAGAAAAAAAGCTGGCGTCAAGCAAAGAACGAAAAAAGCTATTGGCAGTTTTGGCGGATACACGAGGTTCTTTTGCCATGGGCTTGGCCTCTATAAGAGCTTATCTGCTCAGCGGTGAAAAAGTATGGGCAGATAAATTTAGTGCCCAGTGGCTTACCAATACCGCCCGTTTTAAAACCCTAAACAAAATGACTTCTTTGTTTAACCGAAAGCAATTAGCGCAGTTTAAAATTTATGCCGAGTTACGCCAGAAATTTGCCCCTCTGCCAGAACGTATGTTCTCTATTCGCAGTTCTGACAAGTGGAACATGGCGGACTATGTGCTAGGTGTTGAAGCTGCACCACAGGCAGAAAAAGCGATGAGACTTCTCAAAAAAATGGTGAAAAGCCAAGACCAGTTGGTCGTTCTTGATGAGAAACTGATGGAAGAGGAGAGCGCGGGTATTCAATCTGGAGCTCTGTTTGCTGCATTACTTGCCTTAGTTCTTGGTAGCTTTGTCGGTGTCATTATTTCTAGGTCGGTGACCCGTCCATTAAGCAACTTAACGAAGACACTCCATGGTGTGAAGAATACCGGTAACTTTGCCTTACGTGCTGATCTTAATGGTGAAGATGAAGTTGGGCAAAGCAGCAGGGCCTTGAATGAGTTATTGAGTGCTAATCAGAGCGCTATTAGTGAAGTTAACCGTGTCATGGCGGCCGTTTCAGAAGGTAACTTTGATGAACGCGTTAGCATCGAGTTGAAAGGCGATTTAAATTCGCTTAAGCAAACCACGAATAGCTCTGCCTCTAGTGTCGAGGACACCATGTCTGCTTTAAGTGAGGTCATGACTGCACTTTCACAAGGTGATTTTGCTCAACGCATGAACGGTAATGTGAAGGGCGAATTTAAACGCACGGTTGACAATGCCATGGCAACAATGGAGCAGGCAATAGGTGAAATTAGCAGGGTTATGCAACAAGTGGCAAGCAATGATCTTTCTGACCGTATTGACGTAGAGCTCAAAGGGGGGCTGAACATTCTTAAACAATCGATTAACCAAGCGATTGAGCTACAGGGCCAGACCATGTCACAGATTGCGGTAAATGCCAACCAAGTTGCTTCAGCATCGGGTGAAACTTCAAGTGCCATTGGGCAGATCTCTGATGGCGCTCAAAACCAACTTCATGCCATGAACCAGGTTGCAACCGCCGTTTCTCAGGCAGGTCAAGCCATTAGTGATGTTGCCAAAGACACGGCTCAAGCTAGTTCAAGTGCTCAAAGATCCGTTCAATTAGTGACCGGTGGCCAGGCGAAAATGGCGAGGATGGTTGAGGTGGTGAATGTCATTGCTCAGAACAGTACCAAGATAAACAAAATAACCGAAGTAATCGCTGCCATCGCCAATCAAACGAATATGTTGTCATTAAATGCTGCAATTGAAGCGGCGCGGGCGGGCGAGCATGGTGCCGGATTCGCTGTGGTCGCAGAGGAGGTTCGCAAGCTAGCTGAACATTCAGCAAATTCTGCTCAGGAGATAACCGCGTTAGTGGATCAGGCGGTGAGGGAAGCCAGAAACGCTGTAAATACCGCTGATGAAGCGCGTACTGATATGGACGCTATTTTGGGGTCTTCAGGAGAGATTAACGATATGTTGTGTCGGGTTTCAGCCGCGATGGCACAGCAGAGCACGTCTACAAACGAGATAAGCCAAAATGTGGACTCGATGAAACGTGTTGCTGAGAACAACGCTTCAGCTTCGGAGGAAATAACCGCGACGGTGGTTGAGGTATCCCGCCTGGCAGAAGGTGTTCGGGGGCAGGTAGATAAATTTCAATTGAGTAAAAAGGCCGATTTTCTTGCTGCGGGATAGGCCGCTTCAATGTAATCGTTTGATAAGGTTCAAGGGGCTTAGCCCGATATAAAGAATGACTTGTGTAGCTCCAAGTAGATGTAATCGCTACCAAAGATATTTACAAAAAGAGCAGCCCATCTGTTTTGTATGCTCTTCTAACTAATAATTATGAGGTTTGTTATGGTTCTCAAAAATCTAAGTTTGTTCTGGAAAATGTTCATACCCATGTTGTTTGTTTTTACGCTCGTCATGCTGGTACTTTTGTGGTTTATACCGACAAGTACACGTGCTAATGCAGAGCAAGAAGCTATCAATATGGCACAAAGCACTGTGCAACAATATAAACAATTGCGGAGTTACTACACCAAAAATGTAGTTAAAAAAGTTTTGGCAGGATCTCAGCTCAAACCTTCAATAGAGCACGCAGATAATCCAAATGCTATTCCCTTGCCTGCTACCATGATTCATGATCTTAGTGCAGCAATGGGCCAAGGAAATGTTAGCCTTTCTCTTTATAGTGATTTTCCGTTTCCCAATCGTAATACCAGGAAACTGGACTCGTTTCAGCAGGCGGCATGGCAAAACCTTTCTAACGAAAATAATCAATTTTATTCAGCCAGTACTGAACTAAATGGATTGCCTGTGGTACGCGTCGCTGTACCCGACAGAATGACCTCTCAAGTTTGTGTCGGATGTCATAACTCCCGCCCTGATACGCCCAAGAATGATTGGAGACTAGGAGACCTGCGTGGCGTCTTAGAGGTAGTGGTGCCTATAGAGTCACAATTAGCCGCAGGCTCATCAATGGCTTATAACATTATAGCTGTCTTATTGGGGGCATTTATCATCGTGGGTGTGGTTTTGGCTTTGGTTTTCAAACGTACCGTTCGAGATAAACTATTGAGCTTCAATAAGACTATTTCGCTTATCGCCAGTGGCGACCTTGAGAAGCGAGTGGAAGAGGAGGGTCAAGATGAAATTGCCGTAACTGGTAAGGTAATCAATGGTTTTGTGACTAAATTACAATCAGCAATCAAGGAAATTAACACTTCAATGAGTGCCTTGGCGCAAGGGGATTTGCGTAAACGGGTTGTAGTCGAACTAGACGGAGACTTGGACTCACTGAAACAGGCAACCAATAATTCGCTTGATAGTGTAGAGCAGGCAATGACTGCCTTAAGCAAGGTGACCGCTGCACTGGTTGAAGGTGATTTTGCTCAACGTATGGAGGGCAACTTCAGTGGTGAATTTAAGGTGATCCAAGGCAGTGTTAATGACTCCATGACAGAGTTGGATCGAGCCATGAATGAAATCAATCGTGTGATGATGCAGGTTGCCAATAATAACCTCTCTGACCGAGTCACTGTCGAGCTGAAAGGTGACTTGGAGGTGCTTAAGCAAGCTGTTAATCAGACGGTTATGGAGCTTGGCCGTACCTTAACTCAGATTGCCACTAATGCTAATCAAGTGGCCGCTGCATCGGGTGAGACATCCACAGCCATTGGTCAGATCTCGGATGGTGCTCAAAATCAGTTACACGCCATGTCACAAGTTGCCACAGCCTTGACTCAGTCAGGTCAAGCAGTTAGTGAAGTAGCGAGTGATACCGCGCAAGCGAGTCTCGGTTCTCAACAATCAGTCGACTTGGTTAGCGGCGGGCAAGAAAAAGTCGCGCAAATGGTCGATGTAGTCAATGTGATCGCACAGAACAGCACTAAGATCAACAAGATCACAGAAGTAATTGGTTCAATTGCCAATCAAACCAATATGTTGTCACTGAATGCGGCTATCGAAGCAGCCCGAGCAGGTGAGCATGGCGCTGGTTTCGCTGTGGTCGCTGAAGAGGTACGTAAATTAGCTGAACATTCAGCTAACTCGGCTCAAGAAATTACTGCTTTAGTCGATGAAGCGGTGCGAGAGGCGGGCAATGCAGTGAGTACGGCAAATGAGGTTAGTGAAGACATGGTCGCTATTCTGAAATCCTCAGGCGAGATCGATGATATGTTGCGTCGGGTTGCTTCAGCGATGGAGCAACAAAGTGCCACCACTCAGGAAATTACCAGCAATGTCGATTCGATGAAGCGAGTTGCGGAAAATAATGCTGCTGCCTCTGAAGAAATAACCGCTACCGTCATCGAAGTGTCTCGTTTGGCAGATGGCGTTCGTGGACAAGTTAGTAATTTTCAACTTGAAGGTGAACAAGCTGCTAACGCCTTAGAAGGAGATCAATTAAAGCCATTTGAAAAAAAGGACAGACGAGGTGAGCTAAGTAACCAACAATTAGACCCGCATTGGGAGCGACGTTCAGGCCCAGAAATCAATAATACTTCTGGTCAAAAATAGTGTATTGGAGGTTTTGCTTAGGTGACCGTTCTTGGAAAGGTACCAAGATGGGGAATTGATTAAAGGGATGTTTGATTGGTCACGGAGTTGGTTGGCTGACAGTGTAAGTGGGCAACTGGATAGATTCAAAATGGATATAGGCTAAGTCATTATAATGACTTAGCCAGGGTAGTACAGGGTAGTAGGCAGGTTAGGCAATAAAGTTAAATTTGATGTAAATCGATCAACGAGCGCGCCGCAGTAGTTTGTTTTTGTGGATATTTATACCCACCTAGCATTGTGCTAGAGATAACTTACTTAGAGGTAGTTTAAAAATGAGCGAAAATGAAAATGGTGAATCGACAAGCAGCACTAATGTGATTACTTCACTGTTGGGCCGCTTTTCTGTTGGAAAAAAACTGGCAATTGGATTTGGTGGCATTTTATTGATATTGGTGGTGCTGATTACTTTTGTTGAATTCCGGATGGCCAAGTTACAAGGGATTCAAAATCGCGTTGTTGAACTGAGGATGCCTACTAATCTTGCCGGCCATGACCTGGTCAATGGTATTAACCATTCACTCGCGGCATTGCGCGGTTATATGATACTCGGCAAGGACTCTTTTAAAGAGCAAAGACAAAAAGCCTGGTCGCAGATCGATGCAAACCTAGCGGTGATGACAAAGATGTCTAAAAGTTGGACCGTGCCGGCAAATATTGAAAAGCTCAACACCTTGAAGCAAACGCTGGCGGACTTTAAAAAGGCGCAACAAAAGGTTGAAAATGTGAGCCATTCAGCTGAAGAACAACCGGCAATGAAAATTCTATTGACCGACGCAGCGCCTCGGGCTGGCAAGGTGACGAAGGCGATAACGGCCCTTATCAACGAGGAGAAAAAACGCGGGGCAACAGAACAACGTAAAGCACTACTCGCGACCCTGGCAGATTCGCGGGGCTCCTTCGCCATGGGCTTGGCGTCAATTCGCGCATTTTTGATCAGTGGTGACAAAACTTGGCAGGAAAAGTTTGAGGCGCAATGGGCAACCAATGAATCTCGCTTTAAGACCTTGAAGAAGAGTAGCTATCTTTTCAATCGTAAACAGATGACACAATTTAAAATCTATTCTGATATGCGTAAAGAATTTGCGCCATTTCCTCCCAAGATGTTTGAAATTCGTGGTTCTAATAAGTGGAATATGGCGAATTACATACTGGGAAATGAGGCAGCGCCTAAGGCAAAACAGGCCCTGACTATTCTTAATGACATGGTTGCGAATCAGGACAATTTGGTCGCGATGGATAAACAAGTCATGCAGGACGAGAGTAATGAAATTAAGTTTGTTTCTTTGTTAGCGACTATTTTCGCTCTTATCGTGGGGGCAGGTATCGGCGTCTTGATTAGCCGGGCCATTACTCGTCCACTAGGTAATCTAACCCAGGCTATTATCCAAGTGGAACAGCGTGGGGATCTGTCAGCGCGTTCTGAAATTAGTGGTACTGACGAGGTGAGCCAAAGTGGACGTGCCTTTAATAATCTGATGGTTTCACTGGAAGCCGCGATTGCCAATATCAACACAGTAATGGGGGCGATGGCCAATGGTGACCTGAGTGAGCGTGTAGTGGTTGAACTGCAGGGCGATCTGGAGGTTTTGAAAACAGCAACTAACAGCTCACTGAATAGTGTCGGAGCTGCCATGGAAAGCATGGGTACTGTGATTGGTGCGTTAGGCGAGGGTAATTTTAGCCAGCGTATGACAGGAGAGTTCAAGGGCGATTTTCAGCAGATTCAAGGGGGTGTTAACGGAGCGCTTGATGGATTGGAACAGGCACTCAATGAAATTAACCGGGTGATGGGGCAGGTATCATCGAATAACCTAACTGAACTTGTTACTGCAGATCTTAAGGGCGACCTCAATGACCTGAAAAAAGCTGTTAATCAGTCTGTCGAAGTTTTGGGAAATGCATTATCACAGATTGCTACCAATGCCAATCAGGTGGCTGCAGCATCTGGAGAGACTTCCAACGCCATTGGCCAGATTTCCGATGGTGCGCAGAACCAGCTGCATGCGATATCACAAGTGGCTACGGCGGTAACTCAGTCTGGACAGGCGGTAAACGGAGTCGCTAATGATACCAGTCAGGCTAGCGATAGTTCTAGGGAATCGGTAGATCTTGTTAAAAGTGGCCAGGAAAAAGTCGTACAGATGGTTGATGTAGTGAAAGTGATTGCCCAAAACAGTACCAAGATCAATAAGATTACCGAAGTGATAGGTGCAATCGCCAATCAAACCAATATGTTGTCACTCAATGCAGCGATTGAAGCTGCTCGTGCTGGTGAGCATGGTGCAGGTTTTGCCATTGTGGCGGAAGAAGTGCGCAAGTTGGCAGAGCACTCAGGTAATTCAGCCCAGGAGATTACCGCATTGGTGGATGAGGCCGTACGTGAGGCCAACAATGCAGTAGGTACGGCAGAGGAGGTTAAGGTAGATATGGATGCCATCTTAAAATCCTCAGGCGAGATCGATGATATGTTGCGTCGGGTTGCGAGTGCCATGGAACAGCAGAGCGCCACCACTCAGGAGATCTCTAGCAATGTCGATTCGATGAAGCGTGTTGCGGAAAATAATGCTGCTGCATCTGAAGAAATAACCGCTACTGTCGTCGAAGTGTCTCGTTTGGCGGATGGCGTTCGAGGACAAGTTAGTAATTTTCAACTTGAAGGTGAACAAGGCGTTAACGCCTTAGAAGGAGATCAACTAATGCCATTTGAAAAAAAGGACAGACGAGGTGAGCTAAGTAGCCAACAATTAGACCCGCATTGGGAGAGACGCCATAGCTAAGGTGAGAATCATGGCTAGTTAATACCTAAACAAAAAGGATTTAGTACCAGGGAAGGTTCTAATAAAAAAAGCACTCATAGTAATAGCTGAGTGCTTATAAGGTTATTTTTTAATACAAGATAAGCATGGGATTTGTCGTTCTGAGTGAGGTACTTCAGAAAATTTCCATTATTAATACCACACTAGACTAAAAAATAAATTGAGGGAATCTTCAATGGAAAAATTAATTTCTCAGTATTCACTTAAATCAAAATTGATAGCAGCATTCTTAGTATTGGGGCTTTTCCCCGCACTACTTATCACTTGGCAGTCATTGTCAAACAGCTCAGACAATTTCGTTCGAGAGGCCAGCATTAAACTTAGTGCGATCCGAGACATCAAGTCTGTTCAAATAGAAAGTTTGTTTAAGATGATGGAGGGCCAAATTCGTGTTTTATCAAGTAATGCACTTACGATAGACGCAACGAAGTCATTTAGTCAGGCATTCATATCTCACGCCAGGGAGAATAAAAATCTCGGCAGTGAGTCTAAAACGGATGACTCACTAAACAATTATTACCTTAAGCAATATGGTGAAGAATATAAACGAACAAATGGAGGGAATCAGGCTAATAATTTACTGCAGAATCTTTCGGGGTTGAGTAAAAATGCCAAGTCACTTCAATACAGTTATATTAGTGCGAATAAACATCCTTTGGGGGAAAAAGATAGTTTAATGATTCAGGATGACAGAAGCAGCTGGTCTGGTTTACATGAAAAGTTTCACCCGAGTTTCAAGGACTACCTTTATGAGTTTGGCTATTATGATATTTTTCTGGTGGATGCCGAAAATGGCAATATTGTTTACTCTGTATTTAAGGAACTTGATTTTGCCACATCGTTGAAAACAGGCCCATTTGCTAAGTCTGGAATAGGGGAAGCATTTAATAAGGCCGTCAATTCTTCATCTCGTGATGATGTCTCTATTACCGATATGGAGCGTTATTTCCCCAGCTATGATGCCCCTGCCGCTTTCATATCATCACCAATTTATGATGGTAAAGCGCTTGTAGGTGTGCTTATTTTTCAGATACCGGTAGAAAAAATTAATGCAATTATGACGAATGAGCAACAATGGAAGGAAACGGGATTTGGCGATACGGGCGAAACTTATTTGGTCGGAAAAGACAGGAAAATGCGCAGTTTGTCGCGATTTCTGGCTGAAGATGAAAAAGGCTATTTTGCCTCAATGAATGACAAATTAAGCAAGGAAGATCTCGCTTATATCAAAGTAAAAAATACCACTGCGATTGCACAAACAGTCGAAACCAAAGGTGTGAATTCGGTGATCAATAGTGGTGCTGGCTTCCAGATATTTACAGACTATCGTGATGTGGATGTGTTGAGTGCCTATAAACCACTACAGATAAAAGGCCTGGACTGGTATTTAATGGCAGAGATGGACGAAAGAGAAGCCTTGGCTTCAGTTGCGCACCTGAGAAACCTAATGCTTGGTATTCTCTTTGTTAGTATTGCCGTTATTGTCGCCTTTTCTCTGTTCTTTTCAAATAGACTCACACGTCCTATTAGACAATTGACTCAAGTCATGAAACAGGTTGAGGAGGATGGTGACTTTTCGCTCCGAACGGAAATTACCAGTACCGATGAAGTTGGTCAAAGTGCAAGTGCATTTAATAGCTTGGTGCAGTCTATTCAAACCGCTGTGAATGATGTGAATGCTGTCATGGGTGAAATGGCTGTCGGTAACTTTAGCAGACGGATTAATGTCGAGTTGAAAGGCGATCTAGCTAGTTTGAAATTAGCAACTAATAGCTCACTCGACAGTGTCGAATTTGCCATGACAGCTCTAAGCGAAGTGATTTCTGCTCTGAGAGACGGTAATTTTAGTCAGCGTATGAAGGGTGATTTTAAAGGAGAATTTCAGACTATCCAGGGCAGTGTAAATAGCGCTATGGATGAGTTAGAACGGGCAATGAATGAAATTAATCGTGTGATGACTCTAGTTGCTGAGAATAACCTTTCTGATCTAATTAGTGTGAAACTTAATGGTGATCTGGATACCCTAAAACTAGCGGTTAATAAGACTATTCAGCAGCTTGGACGGACCTTGTCACAGGTATCCATAAATGCAAATCAGGTTGCAGCTGCATCAGGTGAAACTTCAAATGCTATTGGCCAAATTTCTGATGGGGCACAGAACCAGTTACATGCAATATCCCAGGTAGCAACGGCACTAACTCAATCGGGGCAGGCTGTGAGTGATGTTGCAAATGATACGGCACAAGCTAGCGAGGGCGCGCAAAAATCTGTCGCCCTCGTGACGGGAGGGCAAGAGAAAGTGGCTCAAATGGTGGATGTCGTTAATGTGATAGCCCAAAACAGTACCAAGATCAATAAGATCACAGAAGTAATCGGCTCAATTGCTAATCAAACTAATATGCTCTCGTTGAATGCGGCTATCGAAGCCGCCCGAGCAGGCGAACATGGTGCTGGTTTTGCTGTGGTCGCAGAAGAAGTGCGTAAGTTAGCGGAACATTCAGCGAACTCGGCTCAAGAGATTACCACGCTGGTCGACGAAGCAGTACTTGAAGCTAATAACGCGGTTAATACTGCTGAAGAAGTACGCGAAGACATGAGTTCAATACAGGAGTCCTCTGGAGATATCGATGATATGTTACGCCGGGTTGCGACTGCCATGGAACAACAGAGCGCTACTACTCAGGAGATTACGAGTAACGTTGACTCAATGAAGCGAGTAGCGGAAAACAATGCAGCTGCCTCAGAAGAGATAACGGCGACTGTTATTGAGGTATCACGCATAGCGGATAATGTCCGAGGACAAGTGGATAAATTTCAACTTGAAGGTGATGGGCAGGAAGTACCGCTTCTGGATGTAGCAAGTGGAGGCCGTTTATAAATGATTGTGAGAGAGCACTTAAGGCTTATTGTGGTTTTAAATAGAAAGCTCACCTTTATGTTGGTGACAAAAAATTTATCAGAAAAGTTTTAAGTACAAAATCCCGAAGGCAGAACAAACGACAAGCCTACAAATTTAAGAGGCGATGATTAAAGGTTTTCATTAATCATCGCCTCTTTTTTGATTTATGTTTTAATTTACCCCCCTTTAGGAGTTTTCAATGGCAAGCCTTAGGCTATTTGCAAGTTCAGTGACATGGGGACTGAATACAATGGTTTCATGCGTTCCAGAAATTTCATGGATTTGAATCGGTTTTGACGATAATTCGCCCCAGCCGTAAGTGAGATCCTGAGTAGTATGACGGTCTTCTTCTAATGCAGGGAAATTCTCATGATACTGAGAAACTTCGCTTGCACGAAAATAGTGAAAGGCCTTCACATTTAATGATTTTTCTTTATGTTGAGCTTGCATTTCAAAGGCATGCTGGAAGCTAGTAATAAAGTTTTTCACAACCTCTTCAATTGCATCTATCCCAGACAAGTTGTGTTTTTTTAGCTCTGCCTTTAAATAAGCAAATTGCTCCACTTTAGTTAAGGGCTTCAGCACTTCATAGGATAGCTTAAATTCTTTGCCAACCAGGTTTTGAAAGTAGCGGCCCAATAGCGAAAGGATCTCTGCATGATCTGAAATCATATGCTTTATATAAGTAAATTGCTGCTGATTTGATACTGGTCGGCTATCGATCATTGCTAATAAGGCAACTTCCTTCCCTTGAGCCTGAAGTTGATGAGCTATCTCAAATGCAATCGAGCCACCAAATGACCATCCTCCAATAAAGTAAGGTCCCTGAGTTTGGATTTCTAATATGCCTTGTAGGTATTTGGACGCCATTGTTGGAATGTCTAAGCCCTCATAGCCATACACACTATCTACGCCGTAAAAGGGCTGGTCTTGGCCTAAAGCGAGTGCCAATTCACGATAACTATAAGCACTGCCACCTGCCGGATGGATACAAAAGAAGGGGGGCTTAGTACCTTTCTTTTGAAGGCAAATAATGGGGGATGGAGGTGATTCTTGATTGTTTGTTTGTTGAGATGAGCTGCCAACGGTGACACTTTCGCTAATACTGTAAATTTCCTCATTGGTTTTTTGAGTGGCATCAGAGTCTTTCAAGACGAGTTGTTTAAGTTCCTGCAAGTGCGCAAGAAGAAACGAATCATTATTTCGAGATGCATGATCAAATAGCTCTTCAAATATGGCTAAACCCCGATCAGATATAGGACGCTGATGTGAAAGGCTGCATAAGGTTTGTTTTTCAGTTTCGTTACTTTCTGATTTCGACGTCCTGTTAGAATTAATCTTCGAAGTAGCGCTTGTAGAGGGCGTGACTACTTTTACCAGTTCCGCTATGGTCGGGAACTGTGAAATTTGTCTCGGTGCTATTTTTAGGCCTTGTTGGTCGGCAAGACTGACTACCTGAATGCTCAGAATTGATTCCCCTCCAAGCATGAAAAAATCATCGTGAATACTGATGTTGTTAACCCCAAGCAAGTTTTCCCAGATGCGAGCGAGTGTTTTTTCTATCGCCGTTCTTGGTGCAACATGATTACTTTTATTATTGCTCAATGATAGCTGTTCCAGATGAACGGCGTGATGCTGACAATCTGCCCCGTGAATATGATTTTTTTCGATCACCAGCAAACTTTTTTTATCAATCTTTCCGTTTGTTGTTAGCGGGAAATGGCTGACGACACAAAATCTGGAGGGGATCATATATTCGGGTAATTCTTGTGCAACAAAGTGCTTTAACTCATCCACAGTGGGGTAAAGCTCATTATCTTGAATTATCAGGTAGCAGACTAATTTTTTAGCATGACCTTGTTGGCCAACCCAAGCTACGGCATCATCAATTATTGGATGTCGTCTCAAGACATTTTCAATTTCACCTAACTCTATACGAAACCCTCTGATCTTCACTTGGAAGTCTACTCGCCCCACAAATTCAATATTGCCATCGGGAAGATAGCGTCCTACATCACCTGACTTGTATAAGGTTTCATTTTCAAAGAAGGGAGAAGGAATAAATTTCTCATGGGTTAATTCAGGCTTGTTTAAATAACCACGACCGACACCAGCACCACCAATAAAAATTTCTCCTGAACCTCCGATACGAACAGGTAAAAGATTATGATCCAAAATATATACTTTTACATTTTCAATTGGTCGGCCGATATGGGGTGTGGTCAACTCTTTTGACTGGAACGAGGCGTTTGACTGGAGTAAGGTTTTAGACAGGGGAGCGACAAGGGCAGTAGTTGCCCAAATCGTTGTTTCTGTTGGACCGTATAGATTATATAAGGCAAAGGGTAAGTCAGACTTAGGAAAGTGGTTTAAACGATCACCTGCAACATATAGTGTTTTGAGGGCAATCTTTTCGGGCCAGTTATAGCTTATAAGAATCTCACCAATAGGCGTAGGTTGATAGCTAATAGTGATTTCATTATTAATGAGCCAATGTTGCAAACTCATTGTATCTTGACGTAATTCATCGTCCACAAAATATAAGGTAGAGCCCGTTGCCAGACACGGCCAAATTTCGCAGGCTGAGCCGTCAAACCCAGGGCTGGAAACCTGTGTTAGACGGTCGCCATGAGTTTGCCCAAATAAGCGTTGATGCGCAAAAATGACATTTACTAAACCCTGGTGTTCAATCAATGCACCTTTGGGTTTGCCTGTCGAACCGGATGTGTAGATTACGTAAATAAGATTTTTTGAATGAATGTCTCTTTTGTGATTTTCAGGGCTTTCTTTAGCGATTACATCCCATTGTGAATCCAAACAGTAGGTGCCCAGATTGTTATCAGGAAACTTAGCTTTCAAACTTTCCTGGGTTAATAAAATTTTTGACCGGGAATCATCAAAAATATGGGCAATGCGCTCTGATGGATAAGTCGGGTCGATTGGAATATACGCGCCACCTGCTTTCATCACGCCTAACATGGCGATGACCATTTCAATTGAGCGTTCAAAACCGGTGCAGACTAAATCTTCCGTCTTTAGCCCTGATTTAATTAAAAAGGCGGCAAGTTGATTGGCTTTGCTGTTTAATTCTCTATAGCTACATGGCTGTTCTTTATAGACCAATGCGATTGATTCTGGGTACTTTTCTGCGATATCTTCAATTAATTCATGTACGCACACATTGTTGGGAAAATGCGTATCTGTCTTGTTCCATTCGATGAGTATCTTATTGGTTTCATCTTCTGAAAGCACAATGTCTGTCGGTTGTTGGAAGCTTGAAAGTCGGAATGTTTGTATGGTTTGATCGGGCTTAGAAATAACCTTCTCAAGCAGGGATTGATATTGTTCTACCATCAGTTTGATGCTTTCTTCCTTAAATAACTCGGTGCTATATTCAACCCGACCAAAGAAGCCATCGCCTCTTTCGTCAAGTTCAAAGGTGAGATCAAATTTGCTGGTGCCGTTATGAATATCAAGTTGTTCCATCTCCCAGCCTTTCTCGCTATCTGCTAATGCAGGCTCAAGTACAAACGCGACTTGGAAAGGCGAACCTAATGCATTTCTGCGTCCTGAATTTAGTGCTTTGCTTACTGTATGGAGAGGGCAGTCTTGATGTGCAAAGGCTTCTAACATCATTTCTCGGACTTGCTGTATAAGTTGGGTGAAACTTATATCACCGGTCACTTGGGTACGTAGAATAAGGGTGTTTAAAAAATCCCCGATAAGATTGTTCAGTCCGGGGTGATTACGCCCGGCCACTACGGTACCTACCGCTAAATCTTCTTGCTGTGTATTAAAGTGGAGCAGCATATAGAAGGTGCTTAGCAGTGTCGTGAACGGTGTAGCGCCTTCTTTTTGGCTGAATTTTTTTAACGCTATGGAGGTTTCAGTTGATATTGAAAAACAATACCGTGTGCCTTGATGCTGAGTATGGGATGGTCGAGGAAAGTCAGTAGGTATTTCAAGTAAGGGTAAACTAACCAGTTTTCTTTTCCAGTACTCCAGTTGTTCCAGTTGAAGGTTTTCGTTCTCTTGCTGCCAAATAATGTAATCACTATATTGGAAGGGCAATTCAGGAAGAGATGATTTTTTGCCCGCTAAAAAAGTTTGATACAAAGACTCTAATTCAGGCTTAAAAACCTGATACATGGCGACGCCATCAACACTAATATGATGTAGCACCACAAATAGTTTGTAGTGCTTGGCCTCCATTTTGAAGAGCATACAGCGTAGGGGAACTTCGTTCTCCAGATCAAAATATTTCTTTGCTTGCGCCATCACTATTTCATTTAATTGAGATTCTCTATCTTCTTTTCGTTCAGAGGATAAGTCGTAGTAAGGCAGATTCACAGTTTCGAAAGGTAAAATATTCTGATGAGGTACGCCATTGACGACGATCACACGAGCCCTTAATACTTCGTGGCGATTAACTATTTCATTGAGAGCTTTTCGAATGATTTCGTATTCAATTGGTTCCTCTATGGTAAAACTCAGCGTTTCATTATAAATCGGAACCCCTTGTATAAGTTGCTCATGCAACCAGATTTGTTCTTGTGAAAAAGAAAGCGGGATACGCTCTGTTTCGCCTCTAGCTATAATGGGTAGGACTTCAGATATTGAAGAGTGCTCAACCTTTTGAGCCACTTTCGATATTTGGGTGTTTTTCAAAAAATCTTCAATCGATAAGGCGATATTAAATAATGCGTTAATCTCCAACACTAGCTGTGCAGCCCTTAAGGAGTCTCCACCTAATTCGAAGAAATCAAAATGTAGGCCTATCTTATCGAGGTCTTCTTTCAGAACGCGGGCATAAATTTGCGCAATTTTTTTCTCAGTTGCACTCTCAGGGGCAGTGAAATCAGGGGCTGAAAGTAATTGTTTGTTCCCAAGCTCCAATAATTTGTTTTTATCAATTTTGCCATTGTGATTAAGAGGGATGCTGTCTACAAAATGAAAATGGGTCGGTATCATATATTGTGGCAGTTCTTTGGAAAGGAAATCGCGTAACTCTATGACAGACGGGGCCTTATCTTTTTCCTCTAAAATCAGAAACGCAACTAGACTTTTTGTTAGATCACTCTGTTTCAAAAGTACGACAGTATCTAAAACCTCAGGGTGTTTTCTGATGGAAAATTCAACTTCTCCTAGCTCAATTCTGTGACCACGTATTTTAACCTGGCCGTAGATACGATCAACAAATTCAAAATTTCCATCAGGGAGTAAGCTAACTAAGTCGCCAGTCCTATAAATTTTTACCTTTTCACCATCATTAAAATGATGATTGATGAACATTTCATCGCTGAGTTCAGGCCTGTTCAGATAACCTAGTGCCAGGCCATCTCCACCAACATACATTTCTCCAATCTCCCCAGTTGGAACCTGTTTCATGTTGCTATCTAAAACGAAACATGAGGAATGCGTAATCGCCTTGCCTATCGGCAGCGTTTCATTCAAACCGAAAGTTCTGTTTATCTCAAAGGTGGTACTAAAAGTGGTGTTTTCCGTCGGGCCATAAACATGAAGAAGCGTCATGCGTGTATCTTTTGAAATTAGGGCGCTGATCTTGCTGACAATTTCGGGATGATAGTGTTCGCCGCCAAACAGCAGATACTTCAGGTGAAATAAATCCTCCATGCGTTGCTGAACCAGTTGATTAAACAGCGCTGTGGTCAGAAAAGTATGAGTGATCTGCTCCTCAACCAATTTGTTTGCCAGAGCATTCAGATCTAGGACGTCTGCCTTATCAAACAATATGATGCTTGCGCCATTCAGTAAGGCACCCCAAATCTCAAAAGTGGTGGCATCAAAAGCAATGTTGCCGATTTGGGAGAAAGCGTCCCCTACTTCAACCTTAAAGTAATGGGTATCTATAACGAGTCTGGTGATGCCCCGTTGAGGAATCATGACCCCTTTAGGTGTGCCGGTAGAGCCAGAGGTGTACATGACATAAGCCAGGCTATCGGCCGTGGTCATTGAGGCTAAATTAGAAGCATTTTCATCTGCGATATCACTTTTATTCGCATCGATAGCGATAAACTGGAAAGGGGCGCCCTTGGTTAATACATCGATTTTATGAATATATTTTTCTTCAGTCAGAATGATTGCGGTTTGGATATCTTCTAAAATAAATTTTATCCGCTTATCTGGGTAGGAGGGGTCAATAGGGACGTAAGCATTGCCTGATTTGAGTATGCCTAGAATACCCACCAATCGATCGATTCCTTGATCAATACATAAGGGAATCATAATGTTTGCATTAGAGTTTTTCAGTCTTTTTGAGATATACCGAGCCAGACAATTTGCTCTGTTATTGAGTTCCAAATAGCTGAGACTTAAGCTATTCGACTTAACTGCGATGTTGCCAGGGTGTTGTTTTACTTGATTTTCAAAGTGTTGAATAAGATTCAGTGATTGATCAGATAATACTTGTTCCATTGTATTCCTCTCCTTAATTGAGTGTTAGCGTGCTGATTTGTTAATTGGTTTCTCCCACATTGTCATCCTGAAGGTAGTTTGCTCAGCTAAAGGGATGTGTTCGTGGCGGTGATTGGTTGAGGGCTGGTGGATATGACGAGATATGCAGTGTTTGTTGCGTTACTAGAGCCAATGTGGAAATCCATACTGATAGCGTTCACTTACTGGAAGATAAAGTCAGTAGACAAAGTTTTATGGTGCAGGCAACTTTAAGATCTTAATGACTAGTAAAAAAACGCATATTATCAATAATTTAGTGATTAACAAATATTGGGCGAACGAAATTCGTATCCATTCTGAAAAAGTTTGGTCTGTTAGCGTTCGATAAGCTTGTAAATCAAGTCAATGCTGTATTTTTTTGTGTGATAACTCTGTGATGTTTTTTAGCCAGAGGCCAGAGTGAAGGTGGTATCGAAAGTAATTCATCGTTATTCATCGGGATAAATTAAAACTAACTGCCTCAAGTTGACCATGCCTGAAAGTAAATCTGTTGGGGTAAATTAGAAGGGGGTTCAAAGAATACTGATTAAAACTGTAAACCTGCTTTATTCGTGGCTCAGTTTGAGCTTCTGTCTACATCGATACCTTAAACGTTAAAAAGTTTACATCAGCCAACAATAATGTATTCGCTTTCCGTTATTTTATGGTCTATATATGTGATTAAATACAATTTATTGCATACATGACTTTCTTTCTTTTTCAGTATTTATGTCCTGTTAGAAGTAATTAGACATAGCTTTGTCAGTAACAAACAGCATGTATGAAATTCTCTGCTCCACCTAGGTAAACTTCTTAATTAGGATGAAGTAACGCTAAGTAAAGAGGAAGAGCGCAGCCTGTGCGTCATGTGTTTTAAACAGGTTATTTTACCAGCAATAATTAAAGGATGCTGAACCATGACCCCCCCTTCTTAATTCAGTACACGGCACAGTACTACTTATGCGTACCAAAGAGAAAATTAGGCAGGAGTGCAAAAGGCATATCGAATATTTAAAACATATCTTTAAAAAGCATGTAGTCACGCTCACACTTAACAGCTTCATAGGCTCAATAAATCAACCCACGACGCTAATGGAGGAGGGGGAATGAAAGAAAAAAAACGGATCTTAGTTGTTGACGATCAAAAGAACAATTTTGAACTGCTAGCTCTGATTTTAGATGCAGAAGACTATGAATGCATTTATGCTCAAGGAGGTGTAGAAGCCTTGGCTGCTGTTGAACAAAGCCCTCCAGAACTTCTCCTTGTCGATGTCATGATGCCAGGAATGGATGGTTTTGAACTAACCCAGAGGCTTAAATCAGATGAGAAAACGGCTAATATTCCTATCATTCTAATGACATCTTTAACTGATAGAGATTCACGCATGCGTGGATTTGAAGTAGGTGCGGAAGAATTCATTAGTAAACCGATAGACCACGTAGAATTATTGGCACGAATCCGTTCTTTACTACGAATAAAGACATTATTAGATCAAGCAAATGCCAATAACGCTTTACTGGAGTATGAGGTCAAAGTTCGAAGTGACAAATTGCTCGCCAATCATGCCGAGCTGTTAGAAACGCACCTGAAACTCAAAAATACCCAGCAACATTTAGTACAATCTGAAAAAATGGTGGCACTAGGCCAACTCGCCGCAGGTGTCGCCCATGAAATAAATAATCCTATCGGTTATATTAATTCAAACCTCAACTCCTTGGACGGTTATGTAAATGATTTATTGAGCTTGCTATCTGCCTATGAGGCTGTTGATGATCGTCTTCCTATGGATGATGAGGTACAGCAGCTTATGCGATTAAAAGAAGAAAGTGACATTGAATACATCAGAAGTGACATCAAAGAATTGTTGCTCGAGAGTCAACAAGGCACCAATCGAGTAAAGACGATCGTGCAGGATCTAAAAGACTTTGCTCACCCTGGTGCCGTAGATTGGGAGTGGGTTAACCTGCATGACGGCCTCAACAGTACGCTTAATGTGGTTCACAACGAACTAAAATACAAGACGGAAGTCATAAAAGAGTATGCCCAGCTACCCAATGTGCAGTGTCTACCCTCTCAACTAAATCAAGTGTGGATGAATTTTATGGTGAATGCCTCTCACGCCATATCCACCAAGGGTAAGATCTACTTGCGAACGGGCCTGGAGGACGATGAGCATGTTTGGATAGAGGTGGAAGACACCGGCAGTGGAATCGAAGCAGATAAATTAGAACGAATTTTTGAGCCTTTTTTTACAACTAAACCGATTGGGAAGGGGACAGGGCTAGGATTATCGATCGCTTTTAGTATCGTTGAAAAGCACCTAGGTAAGATTGATATAGACTCCGAAGTAGGGCGAGGTACGCGACTAAGAGTCACTATTCCCATCACTCACCAAGAGGAAACGGTTAGTGCTTGAAATTAGCCAGGCTGCCCCGTCCCGATACTGTTCATATATTGCTGACGGAAGTGAAAAAGTTATTTCAAAGCCTTGGAGTAATGATGAATTACTTGCTGAAATTCATCATTACTTTGATTGTGCATGAGATGTATTGACAAAGTACTGCTGCAGTACAGCATCCGATTTGAGCGATATATTGTAGTTAAAGAGATGGCGTGTGGAAGTTAGAATAAATTAATATGGCGCTAAAAGTTTGAAAAAAACTTGATTACGAAGAGTGTTCACCATGGATGATATAGGAATTTGTTATCGTTTCGATTTGTCTGATGAGACAGCTGAAATATTTGATATATATTTAGATGGCCTCACTTTAGAGGTGGTTAAGTCTGAGGATATTGAGAAACCCGAGTGGGCAAAGCTGGAATTTAAGCAGTGTTCACATTGCCCATTAACTAGCAATACACACCCATATTGTCCGGTCGCGGTAAATTTGTCGGGTGTGATTGGCCGATTGGGAAATATCTGTTCTCATGATGAGCTGGACCTTGAGGTGACCACTAAAGAGCGAAAGTTCCTAGCTCATACGACTGCTCAGCGAGCTATCAGTTCAATGCTTGGCTTATTAATTGCGACTTCCGGTTGTCCATATACTAATTTCTTGAAACCGATGGCACGATTTCACCTACCACTGGCTTCTGATGAAGATACTATTTTCAGGGCGGTCGGTATGTATCTTCAGGCTCAATATTTTTTGCGCAAAGACGGCAAAGAAGAGGATCTGAGCTTGAAAGGGCTTACCAAGATCTACGAGAACCTGCACCAACTAAATAATATGATTGCAGAACGTATCAGGTATTCTGCTTTAAAAGATGCGCCAGTGAATGCGTTAATTTTACTTGATTTGTTCACTAGTCTAATGCCTTTTGTAATTGAGGATCATCTAGATGAAATCCGTTTTTTGTATGAACCTTATTTTTCTCAGAGTTAAGTAAGACATATAAAAAATGCAGCCATCATTTTATCCTCTGCTATCCGTAATATCGATCAGGTATAGGGGCTTGGAATGCAACTAGGGTGCAAGGCGTGTAGTGAACGGCGGTCTTTATTAAATACAATTGGTCGTTTTTATGCATAGGTATACGGAACCATGCTTATTCGATCATGATGAACTCAGACTCACTGAAAATGTATTCATGACATTATGAGGAGCCCACCCATCGATAGAAGGAGGGTGCACAAAAGAGAAACTGATAAGTATTGTTATCACCTGGCTGTATTCCTAACAGTTCTCTAGATTTTTAATGCCCTTAGACTAAACTTAATTAGATTATCGCGCACATTACAGGCTGTCTAATAGCTGTAAGAACTTGTGGCACCTAAAAGGAAAGATATTTCTAATTTGCTGGACAAATACTCTATTTTCAAAGGAAACCGCTGTAATAATTGCTAGCCGATACTATTTATCTCTTTGAGGTACTGTTTTTATTTGGCTATCTATTTGAGATTCTGGAGTAGTATAAATTACAAGGAAGCTAGGTAATGAATATTTGGAACTCCATGATAGCCATGACGGTGATTGATATTATTATATTAGTCGGTGCCGTGTTGGTTATGACTGTCTTTTTCCGCAATAGAAAACTGATAAAGACCCTGCAACTTAATAAAGTGATCATGACCATATTATTTGGTCTCACTGTCATCTCCTTAGTTTATTTTGTTGATCTATATGCGATGTGGATCGCTCCTCTGTATATGCCTATGAAGCAGGCAATGATGCTAATGGAAAATCTTCATAGGCATTACAGCTGGCTATTGACTGTGATGGGCTTTTCTACTCTGACAATTGGTTTATCAGTTTTATTACATAAGTTGTTGCCTAAGCTCAGTTACCAGTTTGAAAGGCGAAAACAAAACGAATTAGTACTTCAATCTGAAAAAGAGCATCTGCAGAACACCGTTTCTGAACGTACCTTATCGTTACAAGGTATGAATAAAAATCTAGAGAAAGAGATTGAAGCGCGAGAGGAAATCGAAAGAGCGCTTGGGTATAGTGAAAATAAATACAAAGAGCTCTTCGAATGTAGTGCCGATGCCATTTTAATTATTGAAGATGGCATCTTTGTTGATTGTAATGACGCGACTGTAAAAATGTTGGGATATAAATCTAGGTCAGAACTTTTGATGACTCATCCCTCTGTACTATCCCCCCCAAATCAACCCGATAATCGGCTTTCTAGTGAAAAAGCGGATGAAATGATTGCGTTGGCTTTTAAGAATGGTAGTCATCGATTTGAATGGGATCATAAAAAAGCCAGTGGGGAGGTTTTTCCTGTAGAAGTTTTATTGACTGCCATACCCGAGAAAAATAAAAAGATACTTTATGTGGTTTGGCGAGACATCAGTGACCGAAAAAAAGCAGAAGCAGAAGTTAAGTATCGTGCTTATTACGATATGCTGACAGGGCTGCCGAATCGTCAATATCTTTATGATCGTTTACAGGAAGCGGTGAGTTTTTGTAATCGCCACCAACACCGTGGTGCTTTGATATTCTTAGATGTAGATCGATTTAAAACCATTAATGACTCGCTTGGCCACGCAGTGGGAGATGGCTTGTTACGAGCCATTGCCAAGAGTTTAAAGAAGCATTTTCGTACGGAAGACATTATTTCTCGTTTAGGCGGAGATGAGTTTGTGGTCCTAGCCTCTCCCCTTGATACGAATGAAACATCTGACCTGGCCGCTGCGAAAGCCGTCGCTGAAAGAGCGATAAAAGCTTTTGCTGAACCATTTAAAATCAACTCTCAAGAACTCAAAGTGACCTCCAGTATCGGTATCGCCCTGTTTCCAAATGAGAGTGAAACCTTGGAAGATATTGTTCAGCATGCTGATACTGCCATGTATTGTGCAAAAGCCAGAGGGCCAAATCATTACGATTATTATTTACCTAACATGGAAGAAGCTGCGATTAAACGCCTCAATATGGAAAAGGATTTGCGCAGGGCGCTTGAGCGGCAAGAACTTTTTCTATGTTACCAACCACAAGTAAATCAAAATGGTGTGATTAAAGGGGTCGAGGCCTTGATACGCTGGCAGCACCCGAGTCAGGGTTTAATCGATCCTCTGGAGTTTATACCTGTCGCCGAAGATACAGGCTTGATTTACCCCATTGGTCAGTGGGTATTAGAGCAAGCTATTGTTGATATTCAAATCATTAACAAACAATTGCCTACAAATAATCAGATTCATTTGTCTGTTAACGTCAGCCCGGTTCAGTTTCGCCAGAAACATTTTTTTTCTGAAATATCTGATATCTTGGAACGCCTTCATGTCTGCCCTGGGTTTCTTACCCTTGAAATTACTGAAAATATCGTGATTGAAAATCTTAAAGAAACATCAAATACAATAGCGCGTTTAAAGGGCTTAGGTGTGGGTACGTCATTGGACGACTTTGGTACAGGCTACTCATCCCTTAGTTATTTGAGGCAACTTCCTATTTGTGAGCTGAAAATCGATAAAGCCTTCGTACAAGATATTGAGGTCGATGAGAAAAGTGCCACTTTAGTTAATTTAATTATGACTATGGCACACCAATTTGGTTTCCAGCTTGTTGCAGAGGGCGTGGAAAGCAAAGCTCAGTTAGATTTCATGGTTGAGAGGAAATGCCAAACCTATCAGGGCTTTTACTTCAGCAAACCATTGAACATGGAACAGCTTCAGGAATATTTGACTTATCTTGAACCTCATCAAGATGCAACTAAGTTACAAGTATAGTGCTGCCCGTTCCCGGAATCGAACCAGGGGCACGAGGATTTTCAATCGGACTTACTGCACTAGCGCTTAAGGTAAATTCTACAGAATCCGTACTGTATAACTTATCGATGAAAGGGAAACTACGAATTCTAGACTTTTACACTCGCCACATGTAAAAGCATCTTTCCAAGTGCTAACTTTCCAAGTGCTA
>Ga0209290_1000167_pt1 | contig 60691 bp, 51 predicted proteins | sample EN1Hudsemesocosm_2_FD_184632 | JGI IMG/M metagenome (GOLD analysis project Ga0209290, IMG submission 184632) | Methane-oxidizing microbial communities from mesocosms in the Hudson Canyon - EN10B Hudson Canyon (SPAdes) (version 2) | ecosystem: Environmental > Aquatic > Marine > Cold seeps... | reverse complement strand
CCGAACGGGCCTGTATTGTAGGGTATGTCATATCGCTCACAAATTGCTTGTACTTTTGTCGATATTTCAGGGTAGCGATGTGACGGTAAGTCTGGAAATAAGTGATGCTCAATCTGGTAGCTCAAATGGCCACTCATGATGTGCAGCCACTTACCTCCCGAAAAGTTACTCGAACCGAGCAGCTGGCGATAATACCACTGCCCTCGGGTTTCATTTTCACACTCATCTTCTCGGAACGTTTGCGCGTCTTCAGTAAAATGCCCACAAAAGATAATCGTTGATGCCCAAAGATTTCGTGACAAATTAGCCGCCGCATTACCCACAAACACTTTTGGTGCGAACGGGCCCGCTAGCATTGGAAATACGACATAATCCTTGGTCAATTGCGTGCTCGCCTTTTTGGCGAATTCTTTCAAGAACGGAATTTTTTCCTTCAGCGGCACTTCACCACTTTTCAATTTATCGAACTCAAGCTCATGCAAGCCCACGCCCCATTCGAACAGTCCACTCAACATTCCGTACTGAATAAATTGAACTAAATGCCAAGGACGCCAAGGCGTATCGTCGGTTAGTCGCAGTACCGCATACCCGTAATCACGATCCTTACCCAAAATATTCGTGTAAGTGTGGTGCTCATAATTATGCGTTTTACGCCACGAGTCAGCGGTACACACGTTATCCCAATCGTAATTTTGTGACTGAAGTTCTGGATCGTTTGTCCAGTCATACTGGCCATGCATAATGTTGTGCCCGATTTCCATATTCTCAAGTATTTTGGAGACCGACAAAAGCCCTACCCCTGCGGCCCAGCTAACAGGACCCAGACTAAAATGTATTAGCCCTCGGCCAGCCATTTCACTTAGGGTCTGCGTATGCATCATATGACGGATATGTTGAACGTCCCTCTCACCAAGATCGGCCAACACTTCAGCCCTAATTTCATCCAGCTCTGCGCCAAATGCATCTAACTCATCGACCATTAATAGGTGTTTAGGTGATGTTTTCATGTCCATAATTTTGTCCTCTTCGACGACGATTCACTCGCCGCTCGTATCAAGCTAATTTGTTTAGCGATCAATATTGCAACTGAAGGCCTTAACAGTGAGGTGTGGCGGCCAAGTCTATTTATATCTGGGTCATTGCTACCAAGTACTAACCGTCAAGTCGCCAATCGGTGCTGATATGCAGGCCTGAATTTGGTCCTGCTCATCGGGAATAATTTTCCCTGTCATCATGTTCATCACTCGGCCCGACGTTTTCTGACACTTACATTCATGGCAGATACCTGCGCGGCAACCGTATTTCGGATTTAAGCCCGCGTCTTCAGCCAACTCCAACAAGGATTTGCTACCGCTAGACTGGACCACTTGTCCCGACGCAGAAAAGCTTACCTGTCCCGAAGTCGCGGACTGCTCAACAGTCTCACTGCCATCCTTTGCTACCTCAACAGCACCCGTTCTCGGCAATCCAAATAGCTCACGTTTAATGTGACTGGGTTCAGCGCCCATCTGCTCAGCAGACTGGCTAATAAATTCCATAAAGGCGTAAGGGCCACAAACGTATATTTGCCTTGTTTCCATGTCCGTACAATGCTGCGCAAGCTGCTCTTTTGTTAAGCGGCCACGAAGTGATGTTTCATGAATGACGAATGAAAAATTTGACTGCAGAGCCGCAATCTCAGTCAGGCGTTCAGCAAAAATAACGTCGGCCGAAGACCTGACGACATAAATTAATGTCAGGGGCTTTGCTAGTGCTGATGCTGCTGCGAGCGACTCAATCATCGACATAATCGGCGTGATACCACTGCCCGCAGCAATGAATAGCGATGAGCCGACGGCACATTCAACATCCATAACAGGTACGCTTTCATCACGGCTAGCAGCGCCATCGCTCGCCAGAAGGTCCATTACGAAGTCACCCGCTGGCGGAGAAATGTGAAGCAACTGCCCCACTGTGAAATGATCATGCAAGTAATTGGATACCCGGCCACCCGACACGCGCTTAACGGTAATGGAAATGATTCCATGTTCCTTGAACTCACTTGGCGAGCACGATAGAGAATAATGGCGATGATGACGCACACCCTTAATGTCTACTTCGACGGAGACATACTGACCCGGCAAATGTGCAGTCCAGTTAACAGAAGGACGCAATACGAAAGTCCGCACATCACTTGTTTCATCAATGATGTCTAAAATTTCCGCTGCGATTCGTTTTTTTGCCAACAGGGGTTCAAATTCATTCGCGATAAAATCAAAGTAACGTCTAAACGACTCATTTGACGAGCGGAATATAGCGCTAAGCAAACGATTCGACGCAAGTGGCTGCAGCATCGTCGCATCAAAAAAACGAGAAGATAAAGAACTAGAAAGTGGCGACATATGATTTACCTACGGATCAATTGGTGTACAAGTGTTCACTAAGTTAATCCACATCGTAGTTTCAGTCAACACTTGTACACCAAATAATCGAGCATTTTTTAGGCACGGAATGCTGAATTAGCTTTATATTACTGAATTACATCGCTATAGTTGCTTAGTATCAAATATAAAACACAGCAATATTTAGTGAACACTTAGACACACAAACTGAAAAAAAAGCAAAAGGCATCAAAACAGCAATGCAAAGCCGTGAAGACAAAAAACGACAAACGCGAAAGTCACTCATGGATGCAGCGCTAACGCTGACTGGAAATGGTGTGAATTTTTCTACAATCAGTCTGAGAGAGGTCGCTAAAAACGCAGGGGTGGTTCCAACGTCTTTCTACCGCCACTTTACGGATATGGAAGAACTTGGTCTCAACATTGTCGATGACCTAGGATTAATACTCCGAAAACTCATGCGCGCAGCACGGCAGAAGAATGACTATCTTGATACGCTCGCGCAGCAATCGATAGAGGTCTACGCGGACTTTGTTTGCGAAAATATGAATTATTTTTATTTCATGGCGCAAGTGAGAGGCGGTGGCACGTTAGTGTTGCGCAATGCCATCCGCAACGAAATCAAATTCATCGCCAACGAACTAGCGTCTGATCTAAGACCCATTAGCACCTTTGAGAAAGCAAGCGACAGCGATTTAGCCTTAGTATCGCTACTCATCGTGGAAGCGGTGTTTGATACGACTATCGACCTTCTAGACCAAATACAAACGTCGCCTCAACAGCAACAGGCCTATGTCGAAAATACCTTAAAAAAACTAAGACTGATATGGCTGGGCGCGAGTGCTTGGCATTCGCCATAGGCCGTCTTTACCAAACATCGTGCCACCTATAACGAAGCGACTAATTCCGCCAACACCGCCTCACCTTCTCTAAAAACAGGCCAGCCATCGCCCGGCAAGATTGTCTTGATCCCAGCAATGCTAGCTAAGCGCTTAACAGAGGCCTTCGCTAACTCGATGTTTTTCAATTTTGGCGCAGGCAGCATGCATAACTCTCCCGCTTTGTGCGCACGAATTAGGTCTCCCGTAATGAGCGTGTCCCCATCGATGACAAACGCTAATTCACCATCCGTTTTAGAACCCTCAAGCCGATAAACATCTAGTCCATCACAAACCGTCGAGCCCTCATCAAGCCATTTGTTACACGCTAAGGGGAAGCTGTCCCGCTCTGCCGCGGGCCCAAGAATCTCTGCGCCAGTTTTCTCAGCAAGCCACTGTGCCTCTCGAACATGATCTGAGTTCGAAATAATGATGCAACAAGTCTTTCCGAGCGAGAGTAAATGCTCGAGGTCATGCTCCGAGATCGGCAAGGGATCAAACACCACATTTCCTTTTTCGCGCACCCACACATAGCTATGGAAATCGATATTACGATCGGAATCAAACTCGCTCCAACAGAACAAATTTTCCTTGTGTAGTTTTTTCATAGCGCCCCCTCAAAAAGTTGTCCTTAAACATAGCACAGCAGCCCGCGCGAGAATCGATATAAAACACTAACCATCATTATTCTAGCCATGCAAAAGTACGCATATGTAAAACGACCCGGAACACGGGTCGCATAGAAATCCAAAAAACTTATAACGGAAAGCAATAAAACTAAGGTCTTCGTCTTTGCATCACACCTTGGGTATACACCGCTTCGCCATCGATCCAGGTTGACAATACTCTGGTTGATGGGTTCTCTGGATGACTACTAAGTATCACTAGATCTGCAACCTCGCCAACTGAAATGCCTCGGTGAGGCTTCCCATGAATTGCATGATGTCCGACCATTGAATAGCCACGGACAGCCTCAGAAATCGTAATAGCTTCTTTTTTATCCACAATCACGCCACTATCACTGCGCCGTCTAACCGCACTACGAATATTCCCCAAAGGGTCCAATGGACCGCATGGATTATCTGAGCTAAGAGCAGTGGGAATACCTGCCTCCATCAAAGATTTAGCAGGAATCACATTCATCACTTTTTCCATATTGGACGCGACAAGTTCCTCCGACTGATTCAAAAAACCTGGCTGCAAAGAGGCGATCGCACCACAGTCAGCGACGTCCTCAATATCATCATTGGTTAGCAATATGAGGTGTTCGATAGTTGAGTCTTGAGTACCGGTCTGCTTCAACGCTTGGCAGGCACACTTGACGGCCTCATTACCTATCGCATGAATTTTTGGCCGCGCATCAGCCATTCCAATTTCATCCAATATTCCACTAACCTCATCAGGAGAGAACCGTAGATAAGGCGTTACAAACTTTCTTTGTTTATATAACATCTTAGTACTAGTCAACGTCTGCAAACTAGAAAAGTCACCTCTTAGTGCACCACCAACCGCATATGCGGTCAACTTCATTACCTCAGTGGGTTCGAGACATATCGCGCATTGCTTCGCGCCATCAAGAAATGTTTTTGCGCTTTTAGGGCCGGCACCGCACGACAAACACAGCTCATCAACGACATAGTCTGCGCTTTCATTGGACTTAACATGAGACCAGGATAAGCGTAACGGCGTTCTAGTTTGAAGCCTCTCCATCGCTACTTGCATTCGGGGGTGTACGCATGGGTCATGACATGCCGTAATACCCATGGCTAAATGCCTAGCCGCCTCGGATTCCAGCAGCGCCAGCGCACTAATGGATTCGAGTTCGCTCGCAAGTTGGTTCAACGCGATACTCAACATGTGCCCACTTGCCGCCTCTTGAAGCAGCCCTGTCGGATGCCCATTTTTAACGACAACATCGTTGATTGGAAAACTAAGGGCCGAGATATTCGCTCTTTTATAGGCCGCCTCATTGGCCAGGCACTGATGTAGCGAATAATCATTAATGATGACCGGGCGACCCAAGCTTGCTTCATCCAATTCGAGCATCGAAGGAAGGCGACCCATGCTATGGAAGTCGGCATAAAACACCATCAACCATTCAGTTTCTTCTACCACGGAGGCGCGACGACGCAAGGCATCAAGCATCTCGTTGTTGTCCTTCCAATGTGACCCATCAATCGAACACGGTATCCAAGCGCTGACCGTTAAGTGAGAATGGCAATCAACAAAACCAGGTAGGATATGGGCGCCATTTAGGTCAATAGTATCAGTGTGTTCGCTTACTTTCGGCCTCTTCCCTTGCCCTATTAACTTGATCTTCTCACCTTCAATTTCAAGCCAGCCTCGCGCCGGGATAGCGTCCTCTCCCGACCAAATCGTCGCGTTGTACAACAGTTTGCGTTCAACCGATTGATTAGGCATCAACGTCCCCTTTTGTGTCAGCCTTGGACGCTTTGCGAAGGTCTCGCTCTTCAAACCAATCGACCCCTTTAAGAACACTGGTAATCGCCTTCACACCAGCATAGGACAGAAAGTTACCGGGAGGAACAGGGATGGCATGTCGATTCACTATCCAGAACCGACTTAGCTCACTGTTCACGCCTGAAATAAGATCTGCTATCAGCCGGCCATTGAGCTGGGTTAGTGATACGCCGTGTCCGATGCAACCGCTTGAATAAATAATGTTCTCGTCACCAATAAAACCAATTTCAGGCACCATATCGAAATTGGCAGACACTGCACCACCCCATTTGTAATAGATTTTTTTGTGCGAAAGCGTTGGAAATAACCAACGAAAGTGATCCTCTAAATCTTGCCACACGTTCGTGTCATGCCACTTGTCCATATCGTTGCCATACTCAAAACCAATATTTCCACCGCCCATCGTAATGCGGCCACACTTTGTGATTCTTAAGTAATGGACTAGCTGGCGATTGTCCTCGATCGACATGCGGTCGTCCCATCCCAAGGCATTCCATTCCTGTTCGGTTAGCGGGTCTGAGACAACTTGATAAGTCCAGACTGCCCGCTGACGACTTCTTAGTTTACGTGGGCCAGACAAGGTATGTGTCCAGGCATTTGTTGCTAACACAAGCTTTTTGGCTCGAACTATCGCGTTCGAGGTTTTCACTTCCACACCACTGTTTACCTTGCAGATACTGGTTACCGCTGAATTCTCATAAATCTTTGCACCCGCCTTTTCTGCTAGTTTCTTTAGCGCCCGAACATGCTTGCAAGGATCTAAAATCCCGGTCTCTGGCTCATAGATCGCGGCTCTAACTTGCGGAGCATTAAGCCTCTTTCGAACTTCGTCTTGGTCATAAAACTCGTAGCTACCTTCTTTTGCTAAGCCGCAGAGTAAACGGTAGGTATTCTTAAGGCGCTTCTCTTGGCTTGCCGTATAGGCAACACGCCACATTCCGGTATGCTCGTAGTCAGAATCCAAACCCTCTTTTTCTACTAGGTCGCGCACATAGGCCACCGCCTTTTGCATATAGGTTTGTGCTTCGCGAGCCTTCGCCTTGCCCCAACGCAAAACCGTTGTCTCAGGCTCCATTCCGAACAAGGTCATATTGAAACCGCCATTGCGGCCAGACGCCCCAAAGCCAATTTCATTGGCGTCCAGCACCATGACATTCAGGTCAGGATTATCTCGCTTAAGCTCTCTAGCCGCGGTTAGACCGGTATACCCAGCACCAACAATCAGAACGTCAGTATCGTAGCTACCCTTTGGTAGCGCCTCATTCGGAAGGTAAGCTCCATACTTATGCTGCCAAAACGAATAATTATTGTTCATATCCTCCAACACCTTGCTCTGCATACCCATTCCTCCAATGTCAAAAAAGATAGTTGCTCAAAAGGCTTCGAATAATATTAAACGTACGCGTACTATTTAATCAAGGATTTATTTGACCTAGCTGAAAAAACACCCTAGATTCGAACCCTAACAAGGAATTTTCGAGGGTAGGATTATCGACAATCCAGCACAACGAGGGAGGCCAAAACAGCCCCTCAAAAGCACGAAACAAAAAGAAAAAAAGATCATTGAGGCTGCTAAAAAGCGCTTCAAGGAGGATGGTTTTGCATCCGTATCGATGCGAAAAATAGCGGCTGATGTTGGTATGGGCGCCATGACCCTCTACAAATACTTTGATAACAAAAATGAAATCCTTCACCACATTTGGGAAGAGTTTTTTGTTGAGCTATTTCTCGAGCAACATATCAAAATCGAGGCAGCGAACACTGCAGCAGACAAGTACAGAGCCGCCTGCCACGCCTACCTTGATTACTGGTTTAAGCACCCAGACCGGTTTCGCATGGTATTTTTAAACGAAGATCGCGCAGGGCACGATAGTCAATTCTTTATCAATCACGCCGACATGGAAAGCCGAATGAATGAGGTATTTTTGCCTTTAACTAAGCAAATTTTTCCGGCGATGGACGCAGAACAATGCTTAGCTAGCATGCAAAGCACAGCCTGCCAGTTACATGGCATTGCTCTCAATTTAATTACCATTAGTGAGCACAGCTGGAACAGCCACTCAAGGCTAATGGACCATTACTTGGACTTACTACTGCGCCAATAGAAAAGAAGTAGCGAGTGTTTGCCAAACGCATAGTCTGGATTACCTTCATCGCTGCGACAATCGCACTGATATCGGCGTTCGTCCCGATTGCGTTTCTAGAAGGCAGACATTGGCCAGCTGCTTACAGAGCTTGCTTTAACCATTGCGGCTGCCGCTGAGTTCTCATCACTCACGCTCTCTTCGATTCTTCCATCAAACACCCTCAAGTAAGAACAGAGCAAAAATAAACGCTTTTTTACAAGCGTTTGAACGAGGTTTCAAAGAAAATGGGGTAAATAGGAAGCGCCCTCAGTTATTCCCCTGGAAGGAAAACCACGTTATCCGACGCACCAAACTGTGTATTCATATAGTTTTCAAAATCGTTTTCGGATAACGGACGCGAAAAGTAGTACCCCTGCCCCAGCTCACACCCTAGCTCCTTCAAAAATGCCAGCTGTACTTTCGTCTCGATCCCTTCTGCTATTGTCTCAAGCCCCAATGACTTGGATAGTGCGACAATCGTTTCGACTACCGATTCCGCCCGGCGACTCTCTCCTACTTCAAATACAAACGACTTATCAATCTTAAGTATATCTATCGGCAACTTCGTTAAATAGCTAAGGGACGAGTACCCCGTTCCAAAGTCGTCTAAAGATAGACTGAACCCCATTTCCTTAAGGCCTTGGAGAACAACAACTGAAGCGTCGAAATCAGTGATAATTGCACTTTCGGTAATTTCAAATTCCACCCATTTCGGATCTACATCGTACGTTTGCATTTCACGTCGAATGAATGGAACCAAATTAGTATTGTGCAATTGATGAGAGGATAGATTAATCGCGAGTTTAACCACTTTATTTGAGTACTTATAATTCCACTCGGCTACCTTTTTAAAGCTTTGCTGAATGACCCACTCGCCAATGCGAATAATTGCGCCCGACTCCTCGGCGAGAGGAATAAATTCGTCTGGCGGGATTAAACCAAACTCCTCACTATTCCAGCGGAGCAACGCCTCCGCTCCTGTCATCGGGTGACGATCATTTAGGCCCACTTTAGGTTGATACTGCAAGTAAAGCTCGTTGTTATCCAAACAGTTGCGCAACAACGATTTTATGCGTTGGCGATGCTGAATCTTCAGATCTAGCGCTGAGGAATAGAAGCTATATTTTCCTTTACCCGATTCCTTGGCCTGATACATAGCACTATCTGCATGCTTCACTAACTCATCAATTTGAGCACCATCCTTGGGGTAAATACTAATCCCTATGGTAGCGCTCACTTTGTAGGACTTTCCTTGCAGGACAATTGGTGCAGCAGCCAGCTGGATAAGGTCTTCAGCCAAAGACGTCAACACTTCTTCCGACTCGATCCGTGTCGCAATGACGGTAAATTCGTCACCACCAAATCGTGCAATATGGTCACTATTACGAACACGCTCATTGAAACGACGGGCCATTTCGACAAGCAACTCATCTCCTTCATTGTGACCCAACGAATCGTTGATAAATTTAAAGTCATCCAAATCAATAAACAGCAAACCCATTTTTTCACGGGAACGCTCCGAAGCAGCGATTTCCTGCATCATCAATTCTTCAAAGTGGCGACGGTTAGCCAGTCCGGTCAACGCATCATAGAACGCTAAATCTTTAAGTTTTCGCTCCGCTTCTTTTTGTTTAGATATGTCTTGAAAAACAAGCACGCGGCAGATGTCTTGATTCTCATCATTTTTTACCTGAGACACAGTCAGCTGAACAGGAAAGACATTGCCAGCGTTGCCAGAGCAATATGCCTCACCAGACCAGGTATTGTGGTCGTCAATCTCGCGATCAATCAACTCCCAGAATCCTACGTCCGATTCATCAAAACTAAACAGGTCACAGTCTTTATCGACGAAATGATCCAATCCGAATCCTGTCATGCGGCTGAATGCAGGATTTGCATTAAACACTCGGTGCTCATTATCAACGTATAAAATCCCTTCATCCAAGCTATTAAACGTATTCTTGGCTATCTTAAGTGACTCTAGCGGTTGGATCAGAACGCGCTTAATCGCGAAAAACAAAACAAGAATAATGAACAATGAAATGAAGAATATCTGAATCAAGTCCAGTTTGAAGGCCTTCGCCACCTGTTCACGCAAGGGCTCGTCATTAAAATAGACAGTCACCTTACCAATGGTCATAGAGCCATTCTTGATTGGGTGATCGACTCGGTTTGGGTGGTTTCCTAAATGCTCTTCGTGCAAGGACGCTAAATAAGGTTCAACGCCCTCCCCCGCATGACTGACCTTTCCCATGTATACATGACCAAAGCGGCCGTAGACAACGATCGCGTCTATGTAAAGGTTCTTCATTTCGGAGCTCAGCACTGCCGAGGCCGCCTCTTCTGAAAAGCGACGATTAACAGAACTAAGGTAGATTTCCCAAATTGATGGACTTACCTGACTCGCAATACGCTCAGATATCACCTTTGAATTATTCGTGACCTGACTTTCAAACAGCTCATTGCTCTGTTGGTGCCTAACAACCGCAAACAAGCTCATTATCAAAGCGATAATAAGGAACAGAGTTAACGCGAGCTTAAGTGAAAAGTGCTCTTTCATCTTATTTTCGGGCGCTAATTATCGTATGGACCAAAGACATCATAATAGTCTTCATATCGTTTCTTAAAGGCTTGCTTTTTGTCTATCAATTCTCGAGTAAACTGATTTTTCGAACGGTAGATTCCTGTGATTTTGTCAGAGGCTGTCCGCCATGTTTTTATGTCCTCTTCACTCCAGGTCGTTACTTGTGTCGACGAATCTTTAAAGCGCTCAAACGCTTCAATGTCTTTCATTTTGGATTTAATCGTAGTCGTCAGCGTATAGGACTTCATGGCACTATCCAGGATCGCTTGAAGGTCTTCTGGCAGAGCATTATAAGCAGCTTCGTTTATCAGAAAGTCAGACACCACTGATGGTTGCCAAATAGCAGGTACAATCGCGTATGGGCTAATGTCGTTCAAAGCCAAATCCCAAGCTCCACCAGCCGTTGTCCATTCGACAGCGTCTAATTCGCCGTTTTCCAAAGCAGGCCTAATTTCTTCTGGCGTTAATGGAATCGTGTAAGCCTGCGCCGCTTCTGCGAGTACTTCACTCGGCAAACCCGGGCCAATACGTACCTTTTTATCCTTAAGATCTTTTAAGCTATTGATTGGTGAACGTGACAGCAAACCGAACTCCATACCCGGCCACCATGCCGCGCGCCAGATAATACCCTCGGGTCGCGAGAGTTGGTTGGCAAGTTTGGTACCCTCGCCCTCTAGAAAAAATATCATCGAGGCATCAATATTCATTAAATCAAAAGGGCCAGCATTCATCACAGCCCAAGCAGGGTCTTGGGCAGACCACCAATTAGGCCATCCGTTGCCGATCTCTACCTTGCCGTTTTTAACGGCTGTAAAGATATCGGGGCCACCTGCAATGCTCGTTTTTCCTCCAGGAAATGTTTCAATATTCAAACGATCGCCAGACATCAATTTAACCTGCTTAGCCATCTCTACCAAGCCTTGATAATCGACACTCGATTCAACAGCCTGCGACTGTAGACGCCACTGAAATTGGTCCTGTGCGCCTTTTTGATCGCACCCCAGCAAAAGAACAAGAAAACCAGTTGCGACAAACATCTTCGGAAAACCATTTAATGGCGATAACTGTTGGCTATTCATAATGAGGGTCACTCCTATCGAATAAGTACTGATGTTTGATCGAAACTATCGTCCAAAAAGTACATATAGTATAGGTGGTATTGGAATCCTTGCTTTCAATCGCTTTTCGAGTGAGCCAAGTGAAAAGCAACGTCCTTCCACCTGAGAACGAACGCTTTAGTAATAACGATTTATAAGAAGGACCAGCATGACCATGCCGATCCGAAAGAGGAACGCTAACGCCGCCAAATCAGCGACTACCAACAAACACAGTGTGCTATTTTTCTAGCGCGATTAGCTTTGCGCCAAAGCCTATAAAGACAATACCCGTCGTGCCTTTAAGCCAGCGCTGAAAAGAGCGATTTTTGCTCGCATGAGCCAAGCGTGAAAACAGTAGAACCATGCCAGAGAACCATAAGAAGTTCATCACAGAGTGCAATAAGACTAAAGCCGCACCGTAGAAAACAGCACTCTCACCAAGGGGGATAAATTGAGGAAAAGCCGCGAGATAAAACATCGACACTTTTGGGTTCAATGCGTTTGTTAAGAAGCCTTCTACGAAGGACTTTGTCAGCATTTTCTTGCTGGTCCGGATAGCCGCTATCGATGTTTCACTTTGCACACTAACAGGCTCTGAAGACGGTTCAGGAGTTTGCCAAGCACTGATTACCGCTTTAATCCCGATCCACCCCAAATACAACGCTCCCAACATTTTTACCACGAAAAATGCGTCGGCGGATTGCATCAAAATAACGGAGATCCCCAGAATAGACAACGAGCCATGGACTGCAAACGCGGCCATAAACCCCGCGATGTTGGCAAACCCAGCTTCCTTGCCGCGCAAGGGAACAGTTTTCGCGATCAGTAAACCATTTGGGCCTGGCGACACGACCAGTAATAGTGCGACGAAAGCAAAACCCAGTACCTGAACCCACTCCATGACATATTTCCCCTAACGTTTAACACGCCAAGCTAAAGGCGCGATCGATCTGTCCTATTTCATGATCTAACAAGACAACACCAACTGACCAGACAAGCCAGTAGGCATGCAGATCGCGGTCTATTTAGCGTCTACCAACAAACGAATCCCGGTAGGCTCGATCGTAATCATCTTATGCTTGTACATATTTCCAATCGTCATTTTGTATGACTTTTTACTCACACCAAATTTATCCGCAATCGCCTCTGGCGGACTTTTATCAGACAGCGCTAAAAAGCCATCATTGTCTTTGAGCTCTCTCAATATACGCTTCGTCAGATCGTCTACTTTCGCAAAGCCTGGCGCTTGAAGGCTCAAATCGACCTTGCCGTCTTCACGCACGCGCTTAATATAACCTTTAACGCCCTGCCCAATTCTAAGCGGTTTCACGACGTCGCTATAAAACAACAAGCCCCATGCCTGATGGTCAATCACACACGCATAGCCCAAGTCGGTTTTTTCTGAGACAGCCAAATCGACAGACTGGCCTGGCTTAAACTCGCAAGGCTCTTTACCAATAAATTTATTAAGCAGCGCGGACCCTAAAATTCGCTTTCCTTCTTCATCGACATGTACGTAAACCAAGTAAGACTTACCCACCTCCATTGCCGGTTGTAATTGCTGGTTAAAAGGTACCAACAAGTCTTTCGGTAAACCCCAGTCAAGAAACGCCCCAACACGATTTACCTGCAATACTTCTAGGCAGGCAACTTCCCCTACCTGAGCTTTAGGCCTTGCGGTCGTTGCAATGTAACGGTCTTCCGAATCCAGATAGATAAATACGCCAATGCTGTCGCCGACTTTACAGCCTTCCGGAACCTGGCGCTTGGGCAATAATATTGTGCCCATCCAAGACGCATCGAGATACACGCCATGGTCAACTAACTTGCTTACGGTTAAACGATTAAAGCGACCAATATAGGCCATAGAAACTCCGGACTAAAATAACAAACGACAAGGGCGCCCTAACATAGACGCGCATACAAGGAATGGGATTATAGAAGTATACGCATCAAATGTAATCGAAAAGAATATCAGCTACCTGGAGACGGGTACCGGCATGATGTCATCAAGACATAGGGCTGGGCTAGGTATTGGTGCCCACTTGGTGCACTTGAGAGCTGCGCACAATAAAATAAAGCGCCATCCCTACCGCGACGCCTGGCATCAAGCCCAACAGCAAGCAGATCCAACCATGTTTGACGGACAACACTTTGGCGTCATAGACAACAAGAACAGCAAGCGCCAACCAGCAAAAGATAACATCAGAGGAGTAACCCGCCGCATAAGGGTTCACAAAACCTGCTGCCAATGCACCAAAGACATCAGGATTTTCGATTAAAGCCGGGACCACCACAACACAAAAAATGAGCGTAAAGCCTAAAGCAACCAACGCCATTGCGACCTTAAACAACTTATCCATTATTTCACCCTCGAAAGCACGTTAGCACTGAAAACAACAACCCACTCATTCAAAACGACCGTCAATCAGGCAAAAAATTATAGGTCAGAGCGATATGCAATAACTCTATACTACGCGACCATCAAACGGAAAGAGGATATTTACCTTCAAAAAGAACGACGGCCCCTACCCAATTTTTTTTCATATCAGTGAATGATCATTCCTGTAAATGTCTCACTATATCGTTCAATGCGTCCTCTAATTCCGGATACTGAAAGACAAAACCTGAGTTCGTTAAATGCTTGGGCACAACCTTTTTTCCAGCCAAGAGTAGCTCTTCGCCCATTTGCCCCATTAGCAAACGTACAACAAACGCAGGCATTGGAAATACTGCAGGCCGATTCAAAGCTTTGGCTAAGGTTTTTGAAAAGACGCTGTTTTTCTGCGGGCTAGGCGCCGTAGCATTCACCGCCCCCCTAACTGAGTCTGTATTCATGCAATGCATGATAATGCTCACCATGTCGTCAAGGTGAACCCAAGGCATCCACTGATCGCCGCTTCCTATCCTGCCGCCTAAGCCCAATTTAAATGGCAAAAGCATCTTAGAGAGTGCGCCACCGCCCTCTCCCAACACGATGCCTGTGCGAAGCAAGCAGGTTCTTATCCCCAAGACCTCAGCCTGCATGGCAACAGACTCCCACTGCTGACAAAGCTGACTAGAGAAACTGTCATCTCCTGCTGCATACTCATCAATGTCGTCGTCACTTTTCTGAACCCCGTAATAACCGACGGCGGAGCCACTAATAAACACCGACGGGCGACGCGGCATGTCTTTGAATAGTTCGATCAGGTTTCGCGTTGTGCCAATGCGACTGTGAATGATTGATTCTTTCTGCTCGTCGCTCCAGCGATTGTCCGCAATCGGCTCACCAGCCAAATTAATCACTACGTCAATACTCGCTTGCTCGCCTAAGCCAACTAGTTCATCCAGGTGACTAATCGATCTGACACCCGCTTCGACACGCGATATTTGCCGACTCAAAACACAGACGGAATGACCATCTATTGCCAAACGCTCACACAGCGCCGTTCCGATAAACCCGGTCCCCCCTGTCACTAAAACATTCATAGCCGCCCTCCACGAGCAAATTTTTCTAATTTTCTCATTGGCCCATAACGCTCTCCTTGCGGAACCAATACAGCGGCTATACTCAAACGGTTACTTACGAGTTTGTTTTATGCCGCGCTATAGTTATACGCAGAAATTCATCAGCTTGATCACATTATTAGTATGTGCGCTTCCTGCATTCTGTCGCACGGAGCTAGACTTTTCGCTTCTCGTCATCAACGGCCAACAACGTAGCGCCTACCTAGAACAAGTGCAGGCATTCGAACAAGAATTCCCGTCGATAAAAGTCAATATCAAAGGCGTTCCTTCTGACAAATACAAAGCGAATATTGAAAGTTGGCTGCAAGCTAAACAGCATAGTGATGTCATGTTTTGGTTTAGTGGTGAGCGCCTAAATTGGTTTGTCAGCCAAGGCCTTGTTTCGCCACTTGACCAACTCTGGAAAAACAACGCATTGAGCGAGCGCATTACACCAGCAGCCCAGTCGACGGTATCAATCGGCAGTAAAAAGTACGGTTTACCGATTCACTACTACCACTGGGGCATCTACTACAATCGTGACGTATTCAATCAATACGGTTTGGACGAACCGCGAAACTGGGAAGAGTTCCTTCAAATCAGTAAGACCCTCAAACAAAATGGCGTTACGCCGATTGCACTGGGTTCGAAAGATACATGGCCCGTCGCCAGCTGGTTTGACTACCTCAACCTACGAATTAATGGATTGGAATATCATAAGCAATTGCTAGCGGGGAAAATTAGCTATCACGATGAGGGTGTACAAACTGTCTTCAAACACTTGGGCGACCTTGCAAACAGTCAGTACTTTCTGACAGAGCACTCAACAATCACTTGGAAAGATGCGCTTCCCTATCTCTACCGAGACCTAGCGGGGATGTATTTAATGGGCAACTTTTGGACATCTCAGATTCCTGAGTCCTTGCTTCCGAAAATCTCAATGTTCAGGTTTCCCCAAGTAAACAGCGAACAAGCCTTCTATGAAGAAGCGCCTACTGACATTCTAATTATTCCAAAAAACGTAAAACACCGAAAAGAAGCGGAACTCTTTTTAGCGTTTATGTCTCGCCCAGAAGTGCAATCTCGACTGAATGAAGCCATCGGCATGCTTGCGCCACAGGTAAACTCTCCCCAAAAAACCGACAAATTTTTAACACTGGGGCGCAAGCTACTCGATAGCGCTGAAGGTGCATCCCAGTATTATGATAGGGACAGCCCTCAACCGATTGCCATTCAAGGGATGGAGCATATGCGACGGTTCATCGACAATCCATCCTCACTACCCTCGGTGCTTCATGCGCTGGAAAATCTACGACAACAATCGTTCCAACCGTGACACTTTATCCCTCAAGCATCTCAATCAAGGTAAGCGAAAACACGTGCGCGTCACCCGGCCATCGTGCGGACACGTAGTTGCGGTCTTTCACCACAAAACCCCGTCCTAAGTGCGCCATATCATCTCTAAGCAATGGCGTCGGGCCTTGCTGGAATTGGCTTTCTTGAGACAGTACAGATTTCACTTCATCCTCAACCGTAATTTCTGGGTACGTTAGGTAGTAGTCCTTAAGCCACCAGCGAGTCATCTGGTACGCCGTCATCTCCTGAGACTTGAGCAATGCGGTCGTGTTGTAGTCAAAAATAACAGAGCGCTTAGTGCTCGGATCCACACTGCGAGCTGCCAACACCACACCATGGCAAATCGCCCCGACTGGCTTGTTCTGTCGAAAGAACTCAACCACTAGGCTCTGCAATGCCGTTGACTCCAAATACTCTTTCATAGCCTTATCATGGCCACCGGGCAAAACGATGCCATCATAGTCTTCAGCATTTAGGTCTCCATATGCGATAGGTGACTTAAATGCATCGTTATTTTGCATCTGTGCATAGGCAAGAACCGCATCTTGGCGGGCTTTTAAGATCGGTTTCCACACACCTAAGCGCTCGCCCTTGAGCATCAAGCGGTCGGCCTCGGCCTGCTGGCCCTGCGGTGTTGCAAACACAACATCAATGCCCTTGCTAGAAAGCAGTTTCCACGGGATAGACACTTCTGTGGGGTCAAAGCCATACGTTGGAATGGGCATTAATACACGTTTGCTATCCATGTGCAGTCATTCACTCCTATCAATCATCGAATTACTTAAAGGTCAACCGAGGTCTCTAAGTGCAGGGCTACGTTCGTATTCAATCGCGCAGAGCCCGCTGAGAAGTCACATCATAAGTCCGTCCATCGGACAACGCTACCCGAAGTTAGTTCCAATTTTTCTGGTCCGAAATCAATTGATCGCGTACTTCAAATGAACAGGAAGCCCTTTGCGCATTAAAACAATCGACACTTCAGGCGCACTCTCGAGGTGGTCAAAAAGGTTGTTCTGAGCCTCATGCACCCATTCATTATTTACACGCAATATAACGTCCTTTTCTCGCAAGCCTAGTGTTTGATAGAACTCATTCGCACCGACGTCGTCCAAGCGCAGCACTCGTACGCCTTCGACTTCAAGTTCAGTTGGTGCAAAATGACTGCGTAGCTGATCAGCATGATCAAGCTGTTCTTGTATCCATGCTCTAGACAAGGGTGTTTCACCCACCGCATCGACCACACCTCGATAGGTATATTCTAGTCCTGCCGGCACGTCACCTGGTTCAACAATAGATCTCTCCGTACTCGCACTTGCGTCTTGATCCGCACTCATCACGACGCTTGTTCCGTCAGACGTTACACTGCCGCCCGCCTCTACCTGAGCATTGTCTACCGCGGAAAAGCTATCCGCACTTAGTCGCAAGCGCTCCATTTTTCCTTGATTATTAATCACCACAAAATTCTGACTCACGCGCGCAAGCGTCACATTTACGAGCACTTCGTCTCCGATCCGATAACGGCGACTATCGTCGGCCCTGACATCGAAAATAGTCGCGACTGAATTAGCCTCGGGGTCACCCAACAAAACTCCCTCCAAACGAAGCGGCAATGCCGTATCCTCAAGCGCTTCCGCCGCAACACTTAGCAGGTCGTTTGCTTGTTTGACTGTTGGAGAGGGTAATTTAGCGACTCTCTCCAACTCCATATCAACAAAAAATCTTAGGGTATCCACTGTTTTAGGCCCTCCAAGATATAGCCCATTGATCAAGGTGATAGGAACCTTGTCTAAATCTAAGCGACCCGCTAACTGCAGGTTGCCCTCGACTTTATCTCTGTATAGCTCGCTCGCCATACATTCTGAGAACTCGCTTTCGCTTATCTCTAACTGCTTAGCCAAGCGATCATAGGGTTGCGACGATAATTGATCATACTGTGCAAACAAGCCTTTATGATATGACCAAAAATCGCCTAAATCATGTGCACATCGAGCAGCTTGCGCGGCGACACGCGCCTCTCGATGAAATGCCAACGGTAGATCAAAGAAGGCCAACTTTACCTGTTGTGGATAAAGCGCCAGCAATGACTCGTAAACACTCAACATGCGCGCGCAATGACTCGACTGGTAGTTACAAAACACAGAGACTACGATCGGAGCGGAAGCATCACCAACCTCCGGCTGGTCGTCAATTTCGCCTAAGTTCACACGGGGGGGAATAGGCGGCTGAATCAATATTTCAACAGGCGCTTGTGCCGCATTAGGTAGGGTCTGCATCGACCTCTCGACGAGCCCGGCCAATGTCTGTCGCCGTAATTCATACTTAGACCACTCTAGATCATAAAGCCTTAACGCAATGGTTTGATCTAGCTGAGACTGCGTTAGAGGCCCGCTCGGAAGTTGCGCAAGTACTAGGTCGTTTGAAAGGGTAGAAGGACCTATCAACGACACAGCTGAAACCGCTTGCGAGGACTGTTCTGACTCCCTGTGTGCCTGAATGTTTGCCTCACTATTTACCTGACTTGTAGCGCCATTTCCTGCCTCACCTCGCGTTCCACTATTGTCACTGCAACCACCGAGCAGAATGCAACCAATGGCAATAATTCTTTCGATTTTTTTCATTATTATTCTCTGTCTACTTGTTATTCTTGCTCTTCTTTTTTGTTTCTATTTACAATTCTACTTACCCAGTTAGGAGTCTACATTTTTTCTAAGACACGGTTGTTTGGGTAAAACGAGCAGTGAACTCAAGAAAGATCACTACCCGTCTTAACCTTACCGCCCGTTGCAGACGGAAAGTACCGCATAAAAAATCTAACTACTTATCTGGGTTGGCGCCCCACATTAAGTTAGCAACTTTGTTCTGCCCCAATACGCTCGGGTGGAAGCAGTCGCCGCCGTCAATGTCATCTTTTCCGAATTCAAATGTTCCAGTTGACGCAACATTTTCACCGGCATAGTCAGTCACGACCTCTATTCCGCGCGAGTTCTGACCATTTGAGTTTGTGTTGTATGCCGCAGTTTCTTCGGCAATGATCTCGTTATAACGTTGCTGAGCGATTTCAATAGCCGCTAAACGCTGAGCACTGCTTTCTCCGCTCATGCTGCCGCCACTCGTCGCAACATTACATACGTTGAACGAAGACCAAATATTTTCGCAACGGATACGACTACTTGTAGCCTGTTTGGCAACGCCCGCTGCACGTAAATCTTGAACGCGCGGTACACCTGCGAAATAGACCGTAGAGCCCAGAGGTAACCCTTGAACCAAGGTATTCAAACCAGACTGAACTGAAGAGCGCCATTGTGATTCGCTATACAAGGGGTTGCTACAGTTCGAGCCATCTGTACAGTCTCTGTTACAAATGTCATTGCCGCCTAGCACTACTTCGACATGATCAGGCGTAGTCGTTTGAGCAACAATATTAGCCGCCTGAGTCGCTAAATTGTTGGAACCTCCACGCAATTCAGAGCCCGACGCTGCCGCACTCTTATTTGCGCTAATTGAAGAATCAATCTGCTTATATTTGTCATGAACACTGTTGACCCTGGACGACCATCCATCAAACCAAGAGTGCTCCGGCTGATCTCCACCAATCAGGCAGAACAAATCCCAAAAATAACGATTGTAACGACAATCCGCAGCGAACCCCATGGTGATACTATCACCGGCTGCAGAGGCCTTACTTGGTAGCGCTAGCGCCGAGCTAGAGAACGTCATTGCCAGTGCGAGAATCGGGCCGAGCCCTATCATGTAGAGAGTTTTATTTTTCATTCTATATTCCTCAATTAGTATTGTTATTTACCTTCACGGACAAGCGTAACGGTCGCCATGACCCCCTCGAAAAGGCGCCGTCGATGCTAGCAACTTACAGATCAAGATATAAAGCGGGGAGCAACAAGATGAGCTAAATGGAAAACAAATGTGCCCAATAAGACAGTTTTAGTGCAGAAATGGTGAACACGAACCGGCAATAGAAATGCAATAATAGTCCACTAGAGCTCACATTGGGTCTTTCGCCTTGGTTAAAACGAGTGCACCCAAATTAAGTAGCCCCTAATAAGAACAAACAATAAAAATAAAAAAGAGTGATTGCTATGCTTCGGGAAAAATACTCATTTGCGACATGGGTATATGCTATATATCGCGCGCTCAACAACGCAGGCATCGATGGAGATGATGTGATGAGAGCCGCGCAATTTGACTACGCTTCGTTAACATCAAAAGCGCAACAAATTCCTAAAAAATCCCTAATAAAAATTTGGCAGGAAGCCGAGCGTGCAAGCGGTAACGACGCCTTCAGCCTCAGCATTCTAGAGCATGTCAGCGACCCCTATGTCACAGCATTGATTACCAGTGCCCAATCCTCCAAGTCTATTCAAAAAGCGCTGGATCTGCTGCTCCGCTACTACCGAGTCGTAATTTCCGACGCTCTAATTTCTGCGACAACAAATGACACACTGGATATATCAATTGCACATTGTGATCACACTAAAACGGTTCCATACCAAGAAGTCGACATCGCGTTTGGGATGATTGCAAAACATGGCTCCGTGTTGCCCTTTCAAGAAGTTACCCCATTGTCCGTTGAACTAATTCGGGCGCAACCTACTAATCATAAAGCCTATAAAGATTACTTTGGATGCCCGGTAATTTTTGGGGCGCAGGTTAACATCATCCGGTTTCCAAAGTATGTTTTAGAACAAGAAATACCAAGTGCTAGCCCGATGCTTTCAACCCATGTCCAAGCATACTTATCGGAGCAGCTTATGTGCGACAGCGCTCTCACGTTTGCACGTAATGTTGAGAAAGTGCTAACGGACATGCTGCCAAATGGAACGCCTAAGCTCCGCGATGTTGCCTCTAAACTCAACTTAAGTGAACGCACCCTGCAACGAAAACTGCAACAGCATGACCTTAACTTTTCCTCAATGCTCAGGCAGACCAGACTGATTTTAGCAAGGCAATACCTTAAGCAATCACCATGTTCCATCGATCAAGTCGCGGATCAACTTGGGTTTACCGAAACCGGTAACTTTATACGTTTTTTTAAACAGCAAACCGGAGAAACACCGCTTTCGTTTGCGAAGTAAGTCACGACTCAGTTGAGACGGCGGGATCGGATAATTTATTGGCGCCATACAACCTGTGCAGATGCCCTAGAGCCCTCTACCCTATCCCGCTCAAACATACCGCTACCAAATCGATAGCCATCAAATCGCGCAGTATTACCTTAGCCCGTTGTGGAGATAACATGACGAACGCATTGGTCAAAGAAAGTTCTGCTACTAAAACAACACCGCATTACGTGTCCAGTACGTACTTGGTGATGCTGCAACGCTACCTTGAGCAACTGCAGCCAGACCCAAGCGCAAAAAATAGCAACGCTAATCCGAGTGGTCTGGAAAATATCGTCGATATTTCTGCCATTATTCCTGTGATGAGCGCGATCAGCGACAAGCTAAGGCACGACTGTTTTGGGCTAGCAATTGGTCGAGGCATGCACCCTTCAGATTACGGTATTTTTGGTTACGCTCTGATGAACTGCCTGACCATTACTGCCGCCCTAAAGACAGCTGCTAAATACAAGACATTCTTGAATCATAAATTAAGTGCGGAGTTTCTCGCCGAGCATGATCGCTATCTATACCAACTAAACCCTCAAACACAGAGCAAGGTAACGCAGATACTTATCGAGCTAGATTTTAGTACTGCACTCGAGTTTGGAAGACAGTTAGCCGGCCCTAACCACCGGGATAAGATTCAACTTTGCAGCGTTAAATTCACTCACTCCCCCCTTGGACCTATTCATCTATACGAATCAAGATTCAATTGCCCGATTTCATTTAATGCACCGGTCAACGAGATCGCGATCGCTAAGTCAGCGCTAGACACACCTATTTACGGCGCAAACCAACGGGTCTTGTCTGTGATGGAAGAAAAAATAGAAAAAATGGCCTGCGCGCAAAGCACTGCGAAAGTCCCTTTAAAAGACCAGGTCGCCTCTTATATTCGTAATAATATGCTATGGGAACTGCCCAGCGCGAGCAAAGTAGCTACCGGCTTTAATATGAGCTTGAGCTCATTCAAAAAGCATCTCAGCACAGAACAAACGTGCTACCAGAAAATTTGTGACGACGTGAGGTTAGCCCGAGGGATCGAGCTACTGAAGTCTAAAAAAATCGCCATCAAAGAAATTTCATATGAGTTAGGCTTTGCCAACAGCAGCGCTTTCAATAAGGCGTTTAAGCGATGGACGGGGCAAAGCCCAACCGAGTTCAAAAACGAAGAGCGCAAGTTCTTCGCTTCATCCTCGGTATAGAGTTTTTTATGCGCGGCGCTTTCTAAACGAATACATACCGGCACTAGTTAAGGTTTTAGCAAAAGAAACCCATTCACTTAGGTTTTCTTTTGGCGCTTTACGATTCGCCATTCTTTCGAGCTGATGTTCATACCACGTGATATCAAGCATCGCCATTTTGTCGACAGCACGAACGCCCGTTGACAATGTCCTCAACTCAATTTTTGCGTCTTTGTCAGCAAGCAGTTTATTAGGTAGGTTTGGCTCGACCGCTAAAGGCCGCGCAATACCCACCATGTCCATGACATTCCGTGCCAAAGCATCGTTCATGACGGCTGCTGAACGGAAGCCTCCCGTGACAACCAAAGGCGTATCAATTAGCTTGCGCACTTTTTCAGCATAATCGAGGAAGTATGCTTCACGCTTCAACGTCGATGCTTTTACTTTGTGTCCCACCATTGAGGGGCTTTCATAAGTGCCTCCCGATACTTCGATTAGATCGATTCCAGCCTTCGATAAGGTTTGTACCACCTGCATTGAATCTTCTTCAGTGAAACCACCTTTCATAAAGTCTGCGGAATTCAACTTGATACCAACTGGGAAGTCAGCGCCGACCGTTTCACGAATCGCCTCATAGATACGCAAGACAAAGCGCATACGGTTTTCGAGCGAGCCACCCCACTGATCTTTACGCTGATTGTGGCGCGGCGACAAGAATTGACTCACTAGATAACCATGCGCACCGTGAATCTGAACACCGGTAAACCCGCTTTCTTTAGCCAAACCGGCACTCAATGCAAACTTGGCAATAATGCCCTCAATTTCTTCTTCAGTCAGAGCCCGCGGCGTATTAAAGCCTTTCTCTAACCCTCCTTCCAAAGAAATCGCTGAAGGAGCAACCGGCTCTTTCGTCAAAAAGTTAGGAATCTGCTTTCCAGGGTGATTTAACTGAGCCCAAAACTGAGATTCATTGATCGTCGCCGCCTCTGCCCACGCCTTAAACGCTGACAGATCACTTAGCTCGTCTAGTACAACATTCTTCGGCTCGCCTAATGCTGTCCGGTCAATCATGATGTTACCACTGACAGAAAGCCCAATGCCCCCTTTTGCCCATGTGCCATAGAGGTTAGCTAAGCCGATTGTTGGATTGTGCTCTTTGTTTCCCAACTGCTCACTCATAGCAGACTTAAAAAGTCTATTTTTAACGATCTGGCCATTGCCAAGCACGAAAGGTGTTTTTAGTTCGGTTGATTCACGAGTCATAATTTATCTCTATCTAAGGGCGCATTCGCAGAGTTGCTCCGCGTCTTCGCCGCCATTGAAGGTTTGTTTCGTCAAGCTCTTGCCTATTGGCAATAGGCTCAGCGCAAACTTAAACACCGGTTTGGGCTGTACCATTTACGATGGAGACATTATTAATTGTTTTTTATGGCACACATAGCCCTCCAAATGCGAAAACTTATTGCCATAAAAGCAACAATAAGAAGATCTCTGCTAATTCGTAGCAAAAACCTCAAGCTAAAAGCCAACACCTTGAGTTAGCTTTTTTGCTCATCGCACGCGAGTCCTAGAAAGAAAAGAAATTGAACAGGGCAAACTAGGCGCATTCGTCAAACCGATACTATTGATAGCATCGTTTCCATCCTACCCCTTTAGTTTATTCAGAGTAATTGAGACGCGTGTCGCCTCGTGCAATTTATTCTCATAACAGATCGCTCTATCATGACCGCATCATTAATGGAGTTAGCCCCATAGGCTTATCAACGCATAGAAGGAAACCAGCGTGAAACTTTCCAAACTATTCTTATCCCTGTGCATTTTATGTCAGGTTGCCATTGTTAACGCTGAAGAGTTGAGCGTTGGACAGGTACAAAAATTCATCTCGATTTCAGGGTTGGCTGCCAGTATCGATACGATGCCCGAGCAATTCCAGCAGCAGATCAACCTGCAAGCGCTCACTCAGGACGACAAACTCAGCATTGAAAAAGCACGACAAGCAATTACGTCTGCGCTCGCCGCGACGAATGGCTATCAAATAGCTGAGTCGTATTTGTTATCACGCACTGACGCTAAAAACCTAATCAATACCATCGCATTTTTAGAATCGCCCCTAGGGCAACAAATTGTTGCTGCAGAAGCCGAGGCCAACGCGCCCGAGTTCCCTGTTGCCATTCAGAGCTACTCGCTTGAATTAGCTAACACTCCCCCAACGTCAGAACGCGCGAAGCTCGTCAAAGAGCTAAACAAAACACTGAAGTCCGAGGACACTGTGGTCGATATGCTTAAGACGATGACCCTAGTCACTGCAGATTTTTTTGAAGGTATGGAGCCCGATGCAGCTGGCGAGGTTAGAGCTGCAATGGAAAGTGAGTGGTCTAACGTCGAGCCGATGATACGCGCTCAAATGTCTCAGTACGTCGTTCTAGCCTCCTACTACCTATACAAAGACATAAACGACCAGCAGCTTAGCCAGTACATCAGTTTTCTTAAATCACAAGATGGGCAAGTCTATTCTGAGGCGACCATTGAGATTTTTCAGCGTTACGTCAATCAACTCGTCAACGCGATGCTTAAAAATATTATTGCGGACACAGCAGCCGGCGCTTAGTCATCAACTAAACCAACTACCAACTACCACCGAATCTAGGCAAAACCATTAGGTGGTAGTCAGTTTCATCAGGCAACAACATCGAGTTTGGATCCATAATTGAGCGGGCCTGACACGAGTTGGACCGCTAACGACCTTTCAAATATACCCTCAAACCTAGAATAGACAGCGACAACAATAGCGCGATTGCTATCGCTGCGAAGACTTTATTCGCCGTCGGCGCGCCTAACCATTGCAAGTAATGCACTTTATATAGCGCACCAATCACCCGCGTATCAAAACCCTTTTGCCTGAAGGTCATTGTGGACCAGTCCAAAGTGATTTCGACGCCCGTATTGGTAATCACCATGCCGTTTTGAATCGACTCTATTGCGCCGTAACGTCGAACATCCGACGATATAGCATCGGCAACTAGTTCTTCTAATTCAGACTCGGACGGCAGAGCACGTTCCTGCAATGTACGGGTATCCAGCTGAAGCCATTGACCAGCCTGGTGAACCAAAAGATGATACCCAAGCACCGTACGCAACACTCTTACTTCTTGCCACTGCAACGATGTCTCAAGGCGCATAGAATCTCCTAGTTCATATTGCTTGGGCATCAGCTTCTGATAGGCCCCCTCGTATCCGGGCTTAAATAAAAACACAACCCCCGTCAGGCCCCATAGTAAGAGCGGCACTAAGAGAATAAACCCAATTGTTCTATGCAGTTTTCTACTATCCAAACTATCACTCGCTACGTTTAGAAATTCGTTCAAGAAGAAGGAAGTTATGCGACGTCACCAACAGCCTCCCGACTGATATCAAGCACGTCGTTTACGCCATACCTATATATTTTGGGTGCGCTTGTATTCGCATCAACCAGCGTTCAATCGACGGATATAGGCTCAAATCAAAACCGCCTTCGTACGCAACATGGGTATACCCATAAAGCGAAATATCAGCAGTCGTAAGTCGACTACCAATCAAAAAAGGTGTTATTGATAATTGCTGATCCATCACGCGCAGGGCTTTATGACCACCCTCTTGTTTTGATTCGTAGTCTGCTTTTCGGTCATCGGGTAAGCCTAAGTACCTTGCAATAAAACGCGCCACCGCTATAAACGGCTCATGGCTGTATTGTTCAAAAAACTGCCATTGCTGAATTTTTGCATACTCAAATGGATCCTCCGACAAGAAGTCTGTTCCCGTGGCTAGATAGTTGAGTATCGCATTAGACTCGGCCAAGCAGCGCCCATCATCGAGCTCTAACAACGGAATTTTACCACTCGGGTTTTTCGCCAGAAACAACGGTGATTTTGTTTCGTCTTTGAGAATATCAATATCGATCCAGTCATGCGGTATCTCAAGAAGAGACATCAGGAGTGCGATTTTGTAACAATTACCAGACTGGCTATCACCATAGATCTTCATTCCCAAACCTCGCTAATCTATCTAAGGCTTAGAACGAAAAGCCAACGCTGAATATTCTAACGATTAGAGCGCACGATGATCAAAGTATAAAAACGATTGTGCATCAATAACTAATCAGACGAAAGTTCGGCAGGAGGGGTCATAGACGGCGCGTAGATTTTTAAACCATTTGGCTGTGAAAGCAAATCGGTGGGCGTCATGCCAAGCATACGCCGAAAGGTACGATTGAAATGCGCGGTATCTGAAAAGCCGGCAGCGTGTGCCCCTGCCGAAAGATTCTGTGTGCGAGCGATTTCTCTCGTTGCGACAAACAGCCGGTGCCATAGGCGATAACGTCGAATCGGCGCACCAACTTGCTCACGAAATAATTGCACTAAACGTGGGTACGAAATCCCAATGTCTCTTGCAAAGTTCTCTGTCGGCAAGTTGTCTTGAACATCTCGTTGAATTAGGGATAAGGCCTTTACAATTCGGTCATCGACCTTATGCTCGCTCGGCGCATTATTTGTTAGTAGCTCATCAACGCGCTGATAGGCGGTATCAACTGGCAGGTCCTCATAATAGAGTTCTTTTAAACCCTCTATGCAGCGCGTTTCGTCAATGGCGTTATAGCGCAACTGCCTGCAGGATTGAGTCATGCGGGGTGCTAATGAATTATAGTCGCAGCCGAGAGGATCTAGCATACAAATCGCAACAGGCGACTCCCCAAATTCACCGATTACATCTTGGCTTGGCGGCAACAAAAAGCTTCGCGCCGTTATTCGCTGGAGTTCGCATTCAGCAGTCTTATCTAGGGTTAGGGCTATCTCACCGCCTAGACTAAAGGTCACCGACGACGCGGGTTGTACAAAGCGAATCGCATCAGCAATCGTCCCTATATACAGGGTACGACTTTCCCAAAGATACAATTTAGAAACGGGCGAAATAGTCAAACTGAAGGCTACTCTTTACAAACTGGGCTTGTCATAAAACAAGGCGCGGCGACACTCAGGTAAAAACAAACTACTGAGCGGCTAAATCCATTTTGTCCACGGCGGCAATTCGCTGTAGCTCAGGACCATTAAAGAATTGTGCACGCAGCGACAACAAAGCGTCGTGATCTAGCGCACCAATATGCGTTCCAGCTAGCAAAGAATCAAGTTCAACTCGGTAAGCGTCTACTCTTGCCTCCCAGTTAGCCCGACGTTGATCCAAAGCTTCGAGGCGCTCTGCTGCTGCCGCGCCATAAGTTGCATCCCTCAACGCATAAATTTCTGCGCTATCAACCCCACTCTCTCGCAATAATTTGGCTTGTGTTCTAATAGACTCTAGCTGCTCCGACGGAGCATAACTCTCTGAAATCCACTTTGGCGCTTGGCTGTTAATTTCAGCCATTCGATAGTTTTTCTCCTGCGGAGAAAGACTAGCGTCAGCCATAATCGTCGTACGTGCCATCATGTAGTCGTCATATTGATCGTCCTGCGCAAACATCCCGTCAATCGCTTCAACACTAAAAAAACTTAAGCGTGCGCTTCTCACGGCGAGCTGCATATCTCTAACTGCACCTAGGTCATATTGGCTGCCCAAATGGTTAGCCGCGAAATCGTTCTTAAGGACCCCCAAGTGGTTGCGGTATTGCAGATAACCAGACATCAACGCAAGCGCCTGAGCCAGCGAATCTCCTTCGAGCTGAGTTGAAAGGTCGTATTTTATTCGCAGGATAATACTATCAAGCTCCTCTTCGCCGACCGCACTGAGATAATGCTCAAATAGATTTCTGACTCGCATATCAACGATCAACTTGCCGTTCTGATCTAAGCCTAATCGCGAAGGCGGCGGCACATCTTGCAATGAGTTGGGCTTGCGAGCGACGAACTCTTCGAAACCCTCTAAGCTAATATCTGCTTGAGCCACAAGCGAAGAAATTTCATTGTGCGTGACTGTTTTTACCTGAGGTGCGCCATTATTTTTACTGACAGGGGCGACTGAGTCAGCGCCTTCTTGAGGCTTCACCTTACTCAGATTATAAGCATCTAGAGCCTCGTCCGTTTCTGTTGGATTAAGCAAACTGAAAATAAACAACCCGATCATTGCCGAGCTAGATAACCCAATTACCCACCTGAACTTGAGCATGGTCTTGGTTTCCTAGTTATTATTTTTATCATTCTTAAGTTTATACAGACTAAGGCTCGCTCACCGAACCTTAGTCACTTTATCGCCTTAAAGATTACAAACCAGCGTTCTTCAAACGTCGAGCATGCTCGACATAAAGCTGAACCGGATTGCTAGCCCACAAGCTTTTCAATCCAAACATTCCATTAATTTCATCAGCATGATTTAGCGTGTAGTCATCACGGATAACTTTACCCATGTGCGAAGAACAACGTCCAACCAAACCATCGTTTTTACCGCCTTCTAACAACCAAGTAACGCCAAGCAAAGCATCAGCCGGGTCAAGAATATTTGAGTCCGTTAATGGCGTATATACACCACTCCACGAATAGTACTTCACACCGTTAACCTGATGTGCACCATCGTTCACTGAATAGTCGTATACCCAGTTCGGCCACCACCAGCGTCCCGCATTGTAGTAAGGTGTATTTCGGCAAGCACCTTGACGAATCCCTTGTGGGTGTTGTGCATTAAATGCTTGAGCGCCCGCAGTATTTAGCGACTCCAAAGAACCCATCGCATTCACTTGCTGCGACGAATCACCTGACAAGACCGCCAAGAAAACACCGACCGCATTCCCTATACCCAGTGCAGCGCCTTCTAAAGGAGAATCGAGAATGACATCCGCCACATTGGAACCAAAATGAGGAGAACCTACAGACGTCACCGATGCAACCAAGTCAGGTCTAACAGACGCGACATATCGCGCTGTCGTTCCACCTTGCGAGTGACCAATTAGATTTACTTTTGAAGCGCCAGTCGTTGCGACCAAATCTTCGACATACTCTAATAACTCCTCACCACGCGCTTCGTTGCTATCCCAGCCAGCGATTTGCGGCGTATATACGCTATTTGCGCCAACATTGTTTAACGCACCGCGAACACCATAAAAGTAGTCCGCTAAAATACTATCAAAACCCGATAGACCGTGTACCAGCACAATAGGGTTTTGGGTTCGTCCCGACGTATCAGCAAAAACAGTACCGACACCTCCAACCGTGGTAACAACTAAAGCGATAGACATCGCCCATTTACGAATATTCATATCAACACCTTTGATTTAATTATTTTTGTTCGTCAAAGAGTTCAAAAGATACCGCTAGGAAATAAACCTAATACTTATGAACCTAATGCCAGAACAGCTAACGAAGAGCTGCCTGATGATTCAAAGACTAGGACGCACAAAAAAAAGGGTATTGAACGTTTCGATAATCCGCTCAAGCTTTGCACCAGAATGTGACGTGCCCTGCAAGGACTTATACGACCGATAGCATTAAGTCGCTTGAACCGGCTTTTTGGCTGAAGAAAAAGGCATGGAATTCCCGAAAACAATGAACGCAGCAGCACCAGCATCGATATTTCAGACCGAAATGCTCGCTTAATGAGCGCGCTTTTAGCTAAGGATAACGCTATTCAGCCGTTTTGGCGTATCATGCGCAAACAGGTGATGACACCAGCAAAATAGCGAATAGGTAATATGAATCGTAAGAAAAAGATCAACTCTATCCTGAGAAAAAAAGCGAAGAAAGCAAATGCTAAATTGGCTCCCAAGGGAAAATCCTCTTATGTATCAAAAGCGGATCGCGCAGCGCTAGAGCTCTCTGAGCAGGAATTATCGCAAGAACAAGACGCAACAACCGAAAGCACGGACAACACGCCTCCACAAACTACCGAATGAACTCACCCTAACTTCGATAGATGGTGCGAATTAGATGAAAACCAAATTGCGTTTTGACTGGTCCGTGCACCTTTAACACCTCCTTTTTAAACACCACATCATCAAACGCTTTTACCATCTCGCCTCGACGAAACTCTCCTAGATCCCCACCCTTCTTTCCTGACGGACAAGTCGAGTGTTTTTTTGCCAGTTTCGCAAAGTCAGCACCTTTATCGAGTTGCTGTTTGATTTTTTCTGCTTCTTCTTTGGTTTTAACGAGAATGTGGCAGGCACAAGCGGTATTCGCCATAAGGTAATCTCTTTTTGAGTTAGTAAAACAGGTTTAGCGCTTAAACCCTGGAGGTATCCTGCCCTGCATTCTGTCCTATCCTGGAGCCACAACCAAGAAGATTTAGCCAGCACAGCAAACTAAGCTTATCCATCACAAATCTCAGTACTCGAATCATTTTCATAGGCAACACTAATTAGTGTTGGATTCTTTCAGGTAAACCCTTAACCTATAATTGAATAGGGACAAAGCATTCAGTTTTAGCTGCGCCTAACGATGCCAACCTTCACTACGAAGAGAAGCAGCCATTACCTTTTAGCGCGAGAACCATTATGACAACACGTTTCCTCACTAAACTATTCACTTGTCTATTATTGGCATCTGCTTTTACCGTACAAGCGGAAACAGTGAGGTTAACTAATGGTGAATGGGCGCCTTATGTGTCTGAGAACCTGCAACACTACGGAGTGTTCTCACACATCGTCACGGAAGCGTTTGCCCTCGAAGGCATCACAGTTGAATATGGATTTTATCCATGGAAACGCGGTTATAAAGCAGCCGCAGATGGCGATTACGATGGTTCCCTAACCTGGGCACCAACACCTGAGCGCGAGAAAGACTTCTATTTCAGTGAACCTGTCACCTACAACAAAAAGGTTTTCTTCCACCTCAAAAGCCGCCCCTTTACATGGGACAGTTTTGCCGACCTAAAAGGGCTAAACATTGGGACTACTGCCCAATATACCTACGGTGATGAGTTCGATAATGCAGCAAAAAATAAATTAATTTCGGTCTTCCCGGTCAATAATGACAAGCAGAATGTGAAGAAGCTGCTCGCCGAAAGGATTGATATTTTCCCGATGGAAATCGAAGTAGGCTATGGCCTTATCCATTCGGAATTGGCTCCGGCGCAAGCGGCACTGATCACTAACCACACCAAGCCAGTGACAGAAACGCCTATTTGTATCGTGATTTCCAAAAAAATCCCCGCTGAACGCGCCACCAAACTCCTTGCTGCGTTTAATCGCGGGCTAGCAAAGCTAAAAGAAAGCGGACAGTACGAGCAATTTATTTGGAACTCAAGACAAGGGAAATACCGGAAATAGCGCCGAAGCAGCGCGGCTTAACGACCGACATTTCGAATCGAATAAACCTGTGTTAATGATCGCTTAAAGCATGCGGCTCATGGCGAGTTTTGGTATAGCCATAAACAACAAAACACAGCGACGCTAGCTGCTGTCCCATCAAAATCGGTTTGTCTTGTAAAATCATTAATGCGGCCATGCTGACGTTCATTAGCATAAAGAACAGCCAACCTTGATCGCGGTGCTTTGCCAATAAATAGCTACCCATTAAGAAGCCAATCATCACCCCCATTTCCAGCACCTGAGACAATGAAACAATGCCGCCATGATGATTCAAACTATAAAAAAGTCCAAACCCTAGCGATGCGTAGGTGCATAAAGAAACCAGAGCGTTCAAGGTTTTATGGGTTTGAACCGCCCCCTTGAACGCGTTATACAAGCCCAACAACATTGCCGGCACACCACCCGCCTCTATTGAGGCGGCAATCCAGTTGTTATGGCCAAGCAAAACTGCCACCCAGGCAGGCACACCTAACAAGTAGACAATCCAAGCTGCCATTTGAAGCCATTGTTTAAGTAACGCTTCTCGCCCGACCGATAACGCAAAGAAAACCTTATTGCTCAGGTAAAAAACAGCGCCCCAAATTTGTAGAAATAGATCCATAGATAAAAATCAATTGTCGATATAACTAAACAAGACGCCTTTATACACCACCCAGTTGACGCAAAAAAGCACAGCGAAAATATGCCTATGCCGCAACACATTCGCGTCGCTTGTAACCATTGCGCGTTGAATTCAGACACCTAATAAAACGAGTAAAAAAACCACCCTACTGTTTAAACCGTTTTGCGAGACCAGTTCCTGTTTTAATTCATTCTCACATTGCTACAATGGAATTCTCCGGCACTAGAGTATTTAGGTTCAGCGATCTAGGCTCAGATACAAATGTTCGGACAAAAAACAAAAATAACAAACAGGCAATCCAATGAGATCGATTAGCACGACTCAATTGCTTTGCGCCAAGCCTTACGGTCAATACCACGGAAAAGGTTCTCGGCGCACGCAAACAGAAAAAATAGCACTGTCTCTTCCTCAGTTTAACGACCTGCAAGGAGAGCCCTGAATGCTTGCCTCCTCACACTTAATCGCAGAATCAGTCCGTGCGCCGCGCGTATTAGTGGTTGAAGATCATCCGATCTATCTAGAAGGTCTAAGCATCACCTTAGCGTCTTTACACCCTGATACGGAACTCGTTTGTGTGTCGTCAGCGACCGCTGCACAAGACTACCTAGCGCGCGACCCGCACTTAGATCTCGTCGTACTGGACCTTGGAATCCCTGAAGGCGGTGGTCTGTCAGTACTGCAGTATTTGAACGAGCAGAACTTGTTTATTCCTGCCGTAGTACTTTCTGCATCAGAAGAACACGGAGACATTCAGCGCTCAATGAATGCAGGCGCAAGTGGTTTCATTTGTAAATCTAGCAGCAGCCAAGAAATACTCGCCGCAGTTCGTCTTGTGCTAAGCGGAGAGCGAACCCTGCCGTCGTTTTATCAAGAGCACGATAAGTCAGATAGTAGCGGCAGTTTTCCGCTTGTCACGCCGCGGCAAAAAGAAGTTTTGCAACTCGTTTGTGAAGGATTGCCCAATAAACGAATCTGTCTGCAGCTTGGACTAAGCGAGCATACGGTCAAAACGCACATGAAAGCACTGTTTGCGTTATTGAAGGTACACAATCGTACTGAATGCATGCGCGTTGCCTTGGAATGGCGGCTGGTTGACTAGCCGATGAGTCTTAGTTTTGGGACTAGCACTGTGTCTGAGAATCGGAATAAGGAGTCGGAACAGAAGGCGGATTAATCGCCTTTCAAGTAATGCTGAATCATCAAGCGCAGTTTTGCCGGCATGAGCGGTTTGAAAGCAAGCGCTGTGATCGCTTTTTCTCCCTCTGACAACTGTTCATGTAATGCCAACTCTAAGTCGCCATGAGTATCTGCGCTAATAAGAATAACGGGCAGATCGGGTTGATATTTCTCCCGTAAGTCACCGACCAAGGACAAACCATTCCAAGCGGACTGCTCAAAATGATAATCGCACAACAACAGGTCGGGCTCCTGCTCTTGAATCGCTTGCAAGGCGAATTCAGGTCGTTCGCAGGTCCTAACTTGATACCCCCAGCTTTCCAATAGCGCCGACGAAGACGCGAGCACCGCTCGGTCATCGTCAATCACCATGATACTGGCAGTCCTTTCTTCTTCGGAACGGTTCGATGCTGGCAATGGCCGCTCAAGGGCCGGTGCAGCGGCGGTAGGTAGTGTCAACGAAAAGCGCGTTCCCTCGGTCGGACTAGACTCAAACACCATTGGCATGGCTAACAATTCACAAAGCTGGCTTACGATAGATAAGCCCAAGCCCATCCCTTGCCGACGCTCCGATCCTGATTGTTGAAAGGGTTGAAAAACACGCTCTTGGTCCGCCTCGGCGATACCACAGCCATCGTCACTGACCTCAAGACGTACATGCTTACCCTCAGGAACCCAGCGTATATTCAAGTACGTCGCTGATGCATGTTCAAATACGTTTTCGCAAAGGTTCCTCACAATACGTTCTAACAACAGCGGGTCGCTCTCGACCCAACAAGGCGACGGCCCTTCACTGGTAATCGTTACGTCACACTCTTCAGCACGCAATAGTTGGTCTTGCTGCATCGCGGTCATCATGACGCTTAGCTCTAGCGTTTGCATTCGCGCGGCAACAATCCCTGCATTCAATCGGGAAATATTCAACAGTGAGCTCAGCAATTGGCTAAGCTGACGCGTCGACTGTTTTAATTGCCGCGTTAGCGCGAGCGCTTCTCCTGGCTCGACCTTCTTTTCAAGCGCTTCAATTAGCAAATTCATCGCATGTAAAGGCTGTCGCAAGTCATGACTTGCCGTGGCGACCAAGTGAGTTTTATCCGCAATTTCTTTTTTGTCACGCTCTTTGGACAAAACCAGCAAACGCGTGTTGAGAAACAATAAGCGCCGCGAGCGCTCCTGCATAAAACTGCCAAACGCGCCCATGAAGTTGAGAGAGAGCAGGAACATTGCATTGGAGGCCAGCACATCGTTGGGAGTCTGCAACAAGAACTCCGCGCCAAAGTAGCTAAATGAAACCAACAGCGAGGACAGTGTCGTTTGTAAAAATGGCATTCCCATCAAAAAATAGCCAAACACCAAATGCAACAATAACCCGTCATAAGGCAAGGGGTAATCTTGCCCTCGCGCAACCGCAATAATGGCGATAATCCCCAATCCGGAGCAAATATAAGCAAGAAAGTAGTAAGTCGCGTAGACACGCTTGGACCAACGTTTATGTGCGGCATACATCGCCAGCATGATGACCGGACAGATAAAAAATAGGCGGATCGCGATACTGACCCGATAGGCGGCTTCGGGCAAAAGTAGAAAATCGAGGACAGCAAAGAACAGAAATAAAACTAGCGCAGCAGAACCAATCGTAGGAACACGCTTCAGCAAGCGCTCGTGGCGATACGTTTGAAATGCATCCTCTAACTCAGTGCCGAAACGCGTGCGCGGAAAGCGATGACTGCGCGCAACGCGCAGCTCATCTTCTTCGAGCTGCATAGCAACATCGCTCATGAAGGGCCAAACCTTTTATTATTTTTGGGTTGACCATCATAAAGGCACACTCATGCCAAAACCAGTTTCGTTATTCCACAAAGAAGCGCTTCAGTAACAATAGAGTGCAGAGACAAGACTGCTTAGTCGCATCGTTTTTCTTATGGGGATTTTATTTAATTAGGCGTCGAGCGCCAATGGATGCTAAGAGCTAAGATCACGCACGCGAGCTTGCGTCAAACCCTGCTCATTATGAAAGTACTTATTGCGCAAACGTTCGGTCTCAGACTGAACATCTTTGCTAGACAGCCCAGACTGCTGCAACTGCTCTCGCTCAATCGCGTAGCGCTGATAAACCGTATTAAAGTTTCTCTGCTGTTCGCGATAAGCCAAGGCATCGGCAATGGCTGCCTGCTCTAATCCAAGCCCTACTAACTGATCCTCAAGCTCATTATCGGTCAAAGATGACTGCATCAAGGTATTGACGTCTCTCGTCACTTCAATGTCTTGCTGCAAGGCAATCTCGGACTTTTGGATCATTTCAGGCAGTTGTGCCCTAGCCTGCTCCATCTGAAGCTGTTGCTCCTGAGGGCTTAAATCTGCATCCGACTGAATACGAATAGTGCTTAAGGTATATTCGCCATAGGCTTCTTCTAAACCAAAGAATGCCTCAACGGCTTCGCGAGACATCGTCGCTCGTCGAATTTCTTTTAAGTCATTAAAGCTCTGTTCAAGCATTGCTAACTGATATTCCGGCGTTTGTTGTTCGGCTGGCAGCATCGACCGCTGCCCATAGGCCACTGCTGCTTCTTTGTAATGCAGATAATCAACTAACAAAGACATGGCTTGGTCCGCCGCGCTTGCCGGTAGATGTCCACGCGCCAATTTTTCCAATTCTGCCATCGCCACTTCCGGCTCGACGTCTGCCACGGTATTCATAAAATAATCAAAGAGGTCTCTAACGTCTAAATCAACAATCAAGTTGCCGGCAGCATCAGCTGTAAGACGACCATCTATTTCTGTGTCCTCAATAGAAGGCGCAAAGGCTTTACCGGAAAACGACCTTGGTGTTTGCGCAACGACCGCTTGTTGGGTGGGTGTTTCACTCGCGACTGAGCTCGACTCACCCAAAGCGTTTGTCACCAAAACGTTTCTAGACATACTCTGCTGAGCAGTTTTATTAACACTAATATCAACCACTGAGTTAGACGGCTGAACAGCAGTACCGCCAACCATAAACCAACCCACGGCGCCCACTATGCAAACAGACGAAACGACAAGAAGAGAACGAGATTTAGTCAACACAGAGAGCTCCAAAAAAAGTATTTTTTATTCTTAGTCAGAAGTTTGCTGCATCCTCGCACCGTATTGGAGATCCCGAGGAGACAGCAAACTTTCTTCTTATTACACCATACCTAGCTTATAGGCCTTTGTTCTTTAAGCGGTTTGCTTGGCTACGATAAAGCGATACTGGGTTAGTCCAAACCGAACGAACACCAAACAAATGGTTGATCGCATCGATATGGTTCATCGAGTAACCAGTGCTAATGACTTTACCCATTTTGGTTGCGCATGCCGCCACCAAACCGTCGTTCTTTTCACCACGATTAAATGCCGCAGACGTGATTAACAAAAAAGCATCTGAAACGTCTAAGACGTTGGTCCACACTTCGTCGCCCGTCCATGAGAACATTTTGATATTGTTGCCAGAAATACTGACGTTCTCGCTAGAGCCCTGACAGTAAGTGCGGTTCACACCTTTCCAGCCCAAAGCATTGTTCAGTGCAATAGTGCCTTGCGTCGTTAGTGTTTCTAAGGCGCCAACACCATTTTGTGGATTGTTAGAACTGGACAATTTGTTCACGATACTGCCCACAGCATTGGCAATTGCGTTCACGCCGCCTTCTACATTCGAGCCGGGTTGAATGGCGCCTCGCAACACATCAGCAACCTTCGAGCCGTAGTTCACGCCGTTGATTGAAGTAATAGAGGCGATCTTGTTCGGGATCAGTGACGCAGTCACACGTGCAGTCGGTGCACCCTGGCTATGCGCCATAATATTAACCTTCGATGCATTCAAACCAGAAATATAGCTAGCCAACTGCTGACCACGCTCCTCACTGGTATTCACAAACGAAACGCTTGCTGAATAGACTTTCGCGCCGCTTCGCTCAAGGTTATAAGGTATCGTATGAAAGTAGTTAATGAGGCCACCGATTGTATTGAAACCAGTAACGCCATGAACCAAAACGATTGGGTTTTTCGTTTTGGTATAGCCCCACCATGCCATTGCACTGGGTGCGATGGTGGTGAGAGAAGCACAGACAAGTGCCAAGATGAGTTTACGCAATGTTTTTCTCCCTATTATCTTTATATTAGAGAATTCATAGTGTGAACGTTGGGCTCGTTGATACAGCACAACGTTCGCGAGCAGAAGTCTGGAAATATTCCTACTTCGTCGTTGCCTACAGCATAAAAAGCAGACGACAGTGTAGGCTGAGGAGAAATCTATCCGTATCACCCATTTGGGGTGGAATGCAGGAAAACTTGAGATACTCGTCACATTTAGTCAATACGAGTCACAGGTCTTTCCAAAATTTAGTCTCGTTATAATGCAGGGCTTAAAAGTATAGAAATGCCTCAAACGCGGTTGTTTTTTGGGGAAGGCCTCTGGCAATCGACAGTGACAATCAAAACCTCTACAGATATGACAGGCCTATTGATAGCGTATGTATTTCCGCGTTTATCAGAGCTAAAGAAAAGCGCAAAAAAGCTTTTAGTTCGGTTCGCATTATTTACTTGAGACAGCCAAAAAATCAGTCCTTTTCGTCGCTTAGCAATACAAACAGATGATATAGATTTTCACTTGCCTCAAAGCAAAAGCGCTAGCGTTGAGTGTGTCCAACGAGTGCAGGCGTTGAGCACAAAGCGATATCTTTTGGTAGGTATGGAAATTATAAGCAGGCTCCCGAAAGCGCTACTTATTTGTTTCATGAATTGCTTATTTTTGTCTCACATCAACGTAAATACTATGGTCTATATAATTTATCGAACCATGTAAGACCTGACTCCGATCTTGTTTACGATCAAATAAAAATAGACAAATCAGTGCGCCATTTTTTTACCAAACAACGTCAACAAATCTACCCCCGAATGTGCAGCGCAGTGCGTGTCCATCTGCTCCAACCATTGCACTTGGGCTTCCGACTGGCGCGCAGGCTTATGCATCAACATTTGGGTAGATTGCGAATAATGCGTTAAGGCCTGCTTAAGGTTTTTGGTACGCTGCAGGCAACTGGCTAGTGTATGACCCATTGTAAACGCAGTCGTTAAACCCTGCCCTGCACCAAAATGTAAGGCAAATGCCGCATCACCAATTAACACCACATTGTTGTAGAACAGTCGCGTACTGGTATTCATTTTGAATTCGTACCAAGGAAGACCTGAAGCCTGTAAATCAATCTCGCCGCCGTTCGAGCCAAGCACTTCATTCAAATATGGAATCGCCTGTTCCGGTGATTTTCCGCGTAGGAGGCCTGACTGCAAACAGTCCTGAGTCATTTCAATAATAACTACTTGTTGCTTTTCCGTCAGAGGATAAGAGGTCAACAAAATAACGCCTTCTTCTGCTTTAAATGCATAGAAGCACGCTTGTTTTATTGGCTCGGGAGACTCGTTAGTAAACCAAGAATACCTCAACTCGGTTTTTTTTGCGGCAGCACCAAACTCGTCAGCGTACGCTTTACGAACTAAACTATTCACACCATCGGCTCCGACCAATAAATCGGAAGACTGCTGTAGACTCTTTAGAAAAGAAGCCGTCACTTTCTTCTCCTTGACTCGCACACCGTTGTCTTTTGCAAGGTTAATCAAGTAACGCATCATTTCACGACGCGTCACACTATATCCATCCGTAAAAGAATGAGTTTGACTCTCTTCATTAGTTTTCAAAATAGCGGTTTTGATTTTCTGGCGCGGTTCACTGCCAAATAAATTAGTAAAAAATTTGGGATCCAAACGTTCCAGTAAATAGGAGCCTAATACTTGGAAGGTGTAACCCAAGCCATAGGCTGCAATCGACTCGTTTTTGGCCTCATACACCGTGACATTAAAACTAGGGTTAAGTTTTTTCACCGAACTAGCAAAGTAGAGCCCCGCGGGACCACCGCCAACAATAGAAATTTTCATAACATTTCATCACCCTCAATGCGCCGGATGAGAGCGCCAATGGACAACACGGTAGATAGTTTATAGCGCAGTACTGCGCGCATAAACGGGGACAGATCTATTTTTCATATTCATTTCTTGTGATTAGTTGTTCACGTCTAAAACAGAGCTGTCAGATTTTCTGTAAAGGCTCAAGTCGATATTTTCAAACTCACACACCTTTTGAACTGCGGACCGCTGAGACATTTCACACATGAATCGATGAAGATTTGTAAATGATGTTGGCGGTTGAGAAATCCTCCCGCACCACAAGAGCAGCATAAACAAAAAGTGGTCACAAGCGCTGACGTTAGAACCTACCAAGAATTTTTTCTTACTAAGCTCTTCATCCAACAGAGTGAGAATTTCAACCAGCCGCAGGTCCTGAGCCAACTTAACTCCTTCGATACCTTTTGCGTCTGTGGTGTGTCGGTCAGGGTACCTCCACACCATAAACTCTGCTTGGAGAGTATTGTTGAGGTAGGTTAACCATTGAAAAAATAACGGTCGATCGGCGTGGCCAACAAGTGGAATGAATGTCGAATTTACATCCAATTCGCAAATGTAGATACAGATAGCAGGACTTTCAAACATGACGAGCTCGTTATGCACCAATGTTGGAATTCGGCCTGCTGGATTTAGTTTCAAATATTCTTTTGATTTTTGAGCATTTGATTCGCGGTCTACAAGCTTCAGTGAATAATCGATTTTTGTCTCAGCCAAGAGTAAGTGAGGCGCAAGACTTGCATTATCAGGGAAATAGTAAAGTTCAAGCATAGTAATCCTTTACACTTATTAGTTTATAGAGAAAAAATGGTAAGAAAAGTTAGGGTCAGGTCTTGCATGGTGCATATCAAACTCAAAGAAGTATTATTTAGCCTTTAAGTTAACCAATACTTCCTAGCGTCTAAATAGTAAATAAGGGCGATAACGAATAAAACTTATTAGTTTATAAAGAAAAAATGATAACGATTTTGCTATTTTCCAGAAGCCTAAAGTCACTCCAACACCGAAACGGCACCCGATATAGGCGTCAGTGCTCACCTAGCTTCTGAACGCACAGCGATAGGATCCGCACTCACTTGCTTATAAACTGTATAAGGCAGCACCAGTATATCCGCGATAAACGAGAAGGCGATATCAATCCCTACATAGTGAAAGTTGCCTTTTGACATCGCAGGGTCCACTTCTGATCGCGGCGCACCATTTAATTTACACCAGCTATATTCAACGCCACTGAATACGTGATCGATATTGTCACAGTATGATCCCTTCATATTCACGCCCTGCTCTGCCTGACTAATCGTATAAACGGTGCCGCACCCGCCTAAAAAAAGACTAATCAAAACCAGTAATACACGTCCCACTTTTAAACTTCCTTAGTAAAAACCATACATAGAAATAACGTAATCCATTATGATGTCAGGCTATAACTAAACTGACAAAAAGTAACCCTGAAGCGAATAAAACGGCTGCGTTTCATTCGCTTTAATCAGTGCTAGCCTGACCACAAATGGACTTATCGACGTGACCATACAACAAAACGAGATCAACCTCCTAGAAAGGTCCGTTTCACTCCTTCAACAAGGCCTATTTTCGGAGGCAGAAGTTAGTCTGCTAGCATTGCTGGAGATTGCGCCAAAGAATCTAGACGGCTTGTATTATCTATCTCTTGCCCAGTTTAATACCGGACAAACAGACGCTGCAATTACGAGTTTGGAAAATGCCTTAGATCTTTCATCAAATGACCTTCGCGCGCTGAGCTCGCTGGCAAATATCTATGGGCATACAGGCAATGCAACCAAAGGGATCGCGCTTTATCAGCGTTGTATTGAGCTAGACCCCAACAACGCCAACTTCCTCTATAGCTATGCATCATTTCTTGTGCTGGACAAACGCTCACCAGAGGCCATAGAACACTTACTGTCCGCGATAAAACTTCAGCCTAACTGGCCAGACCCATACAGTGCGCTCGCGTCGATTCACCAAAAAGCGAATCGCTATGATCAAGCAGAGTCTGTATTAACGCAGGCGGTTAACCAAAAAGTGTTCACCGTACCTGTCATTCTGCAACTCGCTGAATTGATGGAACATCAAGGAAAAAACAACGAAGCGATAAAATTGCTGTCTACCGCACTGGCTGTGCATAAAGGCAACTTAACCCTACTACTATCGCTGGTAAGACTAGATAACAAACAGGCTACCAATGCGCTCAAGCTGCAACTAAGTTCAATTCCGGCAGACAACCTGCCACCTAATGAACGGTTTTGCCAACACTATGTAATGGCAGTCTGCGAGAAAAATGCGCAAAACTATTCCGCCGAGATGTCCCTACTGATAGAGGCCCACAAGCACTTCAAGCTCTCTCGTGCATTCAATCTAACTAACGATTTTTACTTCGATTATTTGGCTAATAGGGAGCTAGCTTCAGTCGAACCAGCGGCTCGAACAAGCGAGTCCGAACTCAGCCAATATGAACCTATTTTTATCGTTGGCGTGCCACGTTCAGGTTCGACACTGATTGAGAACGTTATCTGCTCCGCGAATAACGAGGTACAACGAGGAGAAGAGGTTAATGCAATATCCGCAGCAATCGCACATGTCTTAAAGGCCTCAGAATCAGCGTTGGCTAAACCGAAACTCGATGCTGAAAAACTCATTGTGCCGGTGACAGAAATCTATCAGTCAGTAGAACTGCTTAGCGAGGGCAAGCGCTTTACCGATAAATCATTGGAGAACGGACTCTACATAGACGTATTGCTCGACCTCTTTCCAAAAGCAAAAATCATCTATTGTGATCGAGCGCCAATCGACTCCATTGTGTCGATTATGCGCAACATATTATCCAGTTTGTCTTGGGCACACGAAATCGAAGACATTCTCAAATACTTCGAGCAATGCTTCTCATCAATTAACAAAGCAAAAGCCATGTTTCCCAATCAAATCTATACCTTTGAGTACGAGGCATTCATCAACAATAGCGAGACAGAAGCTAAAGCCCTACTCGAATTTTGCGATATCGAATGGAACGAAAACTGCCTGCAGTTCCATCAAGACAAAAATAAAGTCAGTCGCACCACAAGCACCAATCAAATTCGCCAAGGCGTGAATAAAAAAGGTCTAAATGCGGGAAGTGAGCACCTGCCATTCTTCGAACCCTATATGGAGCGCTTCCCTTGGTTGCGATCTGAGAGGTAAGGCTCCCGAACTAAGAGCACAAAAAACAACTAAAGCGAGCCCTTTAGATCACCACGAACTGCATTGATAAACAACTGGCTGTATTGGCGAGCGCTATATTGAATAGGGTTTCCACCGGCGGACGGGTCTACCGCTGACATTTCGCCAACCTTCTCTGCTTGGCTTTCGTCAATATCGATGTCAGCCAGAGTATGTGGAATCGACAAATCCGAGCGCATCGCTAACACCCACGCCATAAAGCCCTCAAAACTGGGGTCACCCAAGTCGAGATACTGCGCCAAGCGCACAATCCGCTCTTCTATTTCCAATCTGTTTGCCTGCAATACATAGGGCATCAAAATCGCATTCAGCAGGCCATGATGAGCGCCGTAAAGCGCACCCAATGTATGCGCGATAGCGTGCATGCCACCCAATCCTTTCTGAAAAGCCGTCGCGCCCATACTCGATGCCACCAGCATTTGCATGCGCGCTTCAATATCGTTTCCGTCATTCACCGCACGGGCAAGGTAGGTTTTGACAAGACGTATGCCTTCAACGGCAATGCCTTCAGCCATGGGGTGATAAAAAGGTGAGCAAAGCGCTTCCAAACTATGGGATAAGGCGTCCATTCCTGTTGCGGCGGTAATATGCGAAGGTAAACCTGTCGTCAGATCGGGGTCCAGAATAACGATTTGAGGGAGCATTTTCGGGTGAAAAATAATCTTCTTAACAGGGCTCTGTCCATCCATACCCGTATCAGTAATAACCGAGGCACGGCCCACTTCTGAGCCGGTGCCCGCCGTCGTCGGAATCGCAACAATAGGGGCAACACCTGCTTCATTGACGCGCGTCCAATTGTCGCCGACATCCTCAAAGTCCCACAAAGGCCGGTCCTGCCCTGCCATCAAGGCAATGGCTTTCGCGGCGTCCAATGCAGATCCGCCACCGAAGGCAATCACTCCGTCATGCCCGCCACGCTTGAATGCGCGAACACCCTCTTCTACATTTTCGCCGGTAGGGTTGCCCTGAATAGCACTAAACACAGCACATTGCAGTCCCGCTTGACTGCAGGCTGAGGACGCGTCTGAAACCATCGCTAAAGCCGCTAAACCGGGATCAGTGACTAACAACGGCGCACTGACACCTAAACGTTTACACGCTTGAGGGAGTTCACTGATACGCCCCCGTCCTACCGAGACATTTGTGGGGTAATTCCAATTTGCAATTAGTTCTGTCATCGCTCTCTCATCGTCATAGCGTTTTAATATGGAAAGATTTTAGCTGCGTAAAGCCATCAAAGCCTTTGCTCGAAAGAGTACAACCTCTTCCCGTATTTTTGACGCCAGTCCATGCAAGTTCAGGGTCTAGGAAGTCACAGCGATTAACGAAAAACGTCCCCGTCTCAATTTGCTTCCCCAGCTCGACCGCCCGATCAATATCAGCAGAAAAAATAGAGGCAGAAAGACCAAACTCACTGTCATTCATCAAGCGAACAGCTTCTTCATCAGAACCGACCTTCATGATACCGACAACAGGGCCAAAGCTTTCTTCAGTCATAATCCGCATGCTGTGATCAACATCGCTCAGCACTTGAGGTGCCATATAGGGAGTGCCCGCTTCATCAAGCTTAAAGCTTGATGGGTCGACATGAGCGCTGGCACCTTGCTTCACCGCTTCTGCAATTTGTTCTCGAACAAATGTTGCCGCTGAGGGTTTTACCAGCGGGCCCAATGTCGTCTCTGGGTCGTCCGAGCGACCTAATTTATACTCCTTTGTTAACGATACATATTGCGTTAAGAATTCATCAAAGATTGCTTCGTGCACATAGATACGCTCAATACCACAGCAAGACTGACCTGAGTTAAAAAAGGCACCATCAACCGTTGTCTCAACAGCATAGGCGACGTCCGCATCTTGGCGTATATAAGCGGGGTCTTTACCGCCCAGCTCTAAGCCAACCTTAATAAACCGCCCCGCCGCCGCTTGCTCTACCTGCACGCCGCCGGATACAGAACCGGTGAACGCCACTGCTGCAATTTCCGGTCGCTGAATCAAGGTCTCCGTACTCTCGTGACTCATATGCAAATATTGAAAGACCCCTTCCGGTAAGCCAGCAGCGTTGAAAGCATCGTAAATTCTTTCGGCACACAATGGCGTTTGCGAGGAGTGTTTCAGAATAACGGTATTACCTGCCAGCAGCGCAGGAATAATCGCATTGATGGGCGTGTGAAGTGGGTAATTCCAAGGCGCGATCACAAATACGACGCCGACCGGGTCTTGAGAAATATAGCGTATAAAGCCTGATTTCTCGAACGTCTGAATAGGGGCTAGTCCCTCTTCGGCAATAGAAATCATGTATTGTGCACGCTCGGCAAAACTCGCCACTTCGCCAGCGGCATAGCGAATCGGCCGCCCCATCTGCCAGCATAGCTCCTCTGCGATTTGGTCTTTATTCGCGGTAAATGCTTCCACCGCTTTGGTACATAGCGCTTGTCGCTCCGCTAATGATACGTTTTTCCAAGCTTGCTGCGCATCGCTGGCAAGTAATATAGCTTCTTGGATTTGCGTATTATTTGCCTGCTCGCGCTCAACATAGAGTGAGCCGTCGATCGGGGAATACGTTTTCTGAATATGCATCATGTCTTTGTCTTTTCTGTTTCGTTAAGCCTATGCTCACGTCTTAGATTAATGAGCGCCGCTGTTAGATGATTTCGAAGTAGCGATCCATTTCCCAGTCACTAATATGCTTACGATATTCTCGCTCTTCCCACTCTCGAGATGCCGAGTAATGGTCAACAAACTCATCACCGAAAAGTTCACGAGCTGCATCTGACGCTTTGAAACGCTGTGCGGCATCCCAAAGAGTCGTCGACAATTTTAAGTGCTCGGGGTGCGACTGTTCGTAAGCATTGCCTTTTACCTGAGCCTCAGGTTCCCACTGTTGTTGAATCCCGTATAGCCCAGATGCTAAAGCAGCAGCCAGTGCCAAATAAGGATTGCCATCGGCAGAACCCAAGCGGTACTCAACTCGCTGAGACTTGTCGCTTCCGGGAATCACGCGTAATGAAGTGGTTCGATTTTCAACCCCCCATGTGGCATCAGTAGGCGCCCAAAACCCCGGTACTAAGCGGGTGTAACTATTAACGGTTGGTGCAATCATGCTCAAGAACTCGGGCATCAAGCGCTGCTGCCCAGCAACAAACTGCCGCTGGGTCTCACTCATATTATGTTCCTGAGTTGGATCGTAAAAAGCAGACGCAGCAGCACCGTCTTTGTGACGAAGCGAAAGATGAATATGACCGCTTTGGCCCGGGTAGTCATTTGACCACTTCGCCATAAAGGTCGCCATTAAGCCATTCTGTTGCGCCAAAACTTTCATAAAGGTTTTAAACAATGCGCCTTTGTCCGCCGCATTTTGCGCATTATCAACCGCAATGGCCGCTTCAATAACGCCCGGTCCTGTTTCGGTATGAATCCCTTCAATCGGGAAATCCATTTTTTCAGACATATCCAATATCTGATGATACAAATCGGCATGTACTGAATTACGAATCACGGAATAACCAAACCAATCTGGAGTCAAAGGCTTAAGGTTTCTAAAGCCTTTTTCACGCACGCTTTCTGGCGTTTCGTCGAACATGAAGAACTCATACTCCAACGCGGAAAACACTTCAAACCCCATCTCATCCGCTGTTTGGATAACGCGCTTAAGCACATTTCTCGGGCAAATCTTCGCGGCCTCTTCAGCAAATTCGCAAATAAACAACAGCATATTGTCTTCAAAAGGAATATCACGACAAGACTCTGGAATGATTCTAACCGGAGCGTCCGGGTAGCCAGTATGCCAGCCTGTGTAGGTACCATTGTCGTAGAGCTGGTCTTTCGAATCCCAACCCAAAACGACATCACAAAACGCAAAACCATGGTCGAGCGACGAGAAGAACTTCTCTTTGCTCATGTACTTACCGCGCATAATACCGTCTGTATCAAACAAGCCTACTTTGACATGCGTCAAGCAGCGTTCAGTGACAATCTTCTTGGCATCTTCTATCGATTTAACCTTCCGTGCATCCATCATTCAAGCCTTTTGCCAGTGCATATAAATCGTGTTCTAAAAAGTTGATCGCTATCCGTTATCCTAGACTATCTTCGATAAATAAGCGTTGTCAGCCAAGTAAACAATGCCAAATTCATGAAGTCCTGATTTGTGAGTGTTTTTATTCCATACTATAAGACCACTAAGGGTAGCGAGTCTGAAAACTCAATGAGATTACTCAGATTGACACACGTCAACGTAGCCCAATAAAGCGATGTATTCACGGCGGCGGCCCCGCTAATATCCACTTTCAAAGCGCATGGCATCTTGAGTTGTCACACTTAACGTTCGTTTTACTAAAAGTACCTAAGAGTTTATGGACACACCGATCGCTCTAAAACGCACATTATCGCTGCCCATGATGGTGCTATATGGACTCGGCACCACTATCGGTGCGGGCATTTACGCATTGATCGGCGAGATTGCAGGTGTCGCGGGTTACTTTGCTCCCATGTCGTTTCTCTTGGCATCGATAATGGCGGGTTTAACCGCTATTTCGTTTGCGGAATTATGCAGCCGTTTTCCGCAAGCGGCAGGCGCAGCGCTTTACGTTAAGCAAGGTTTTTCATCCAACCGTTTATCTATCATTGTCGGGCTGCTAGTCATTTTGGCTGGCCTGGTCTCGGCAGCGGCACTGGCCAATGGATTCGTGGGTTACTTAAATCAATTTGTGGATGTTGATCGCACACTTTCTGTAATCTTAGTCGTGCTACTGCTGGGAACCATTGCTATTTGGGGCATCGCAGAATCAGCGATGCTAGCGGCGCTCATCACGGTCATTGAAATTGGAGGCTTGCTAACCATCGTCGTCGTTGGGAGTGATGAACTTGCCACGCTGTCATATCGCTGGCCCGAATTAATCCCCTCAATCAGCGCAGAACACTGGACTGGCATCTACCTCGGCACCGTGCTCTCTTTCTATGCCTTCATCGGTTTTGAAGACATGGTAGACGTCGCGGAAGAAGTTAAGTCCGCTAAACGCACGCTGCCTATCGCCATCCTGCTCACGCTGGGAATCACTACATTTGTTTATTTGCTGCTGATGACAACCGCTATATTATCGATTCCACCGTCCGAACTCGCCGCCAGCGAAGCGCCGCTCTCGTATCTCTATGAATTCCATACCGGAGAAAAAGCGAATGCTATCGGCGTTATTGGCATGTTCGCGATTATTAATGGCGCACTCATCCAGATCATCATGGCATCACGCGTACTCTACGGTTTAAGCTCGCGGGGCCAATTGCCCAAGTGCTTGGCGGTGCTGAATCATCGTACACGCACCCCTGTTCTCGCAACGGGCCTTGCAACAGGCATTGTTATCACGCTTGCCCTTATCGGAGATTTGTCATCGCTTGCCGAAGCAACATCCGTGATTATGCTAACGATTTTTTCAATGGTGAATCTCGCCCTATGGCGCGTTAAACGACTGGATCCCGCCCCCGACGGCGCCATGGTATTCCCCGCCTGGATTCCGATTATTGGTTTCGTCGTGAGCTTTGCATTTGTCCTAAACGAAGTTCTCGGTCTGATTAGTTTCTAATTGTCGGTTCGGCCTTGAGACATAACTAATAGGTGTTAGACAAGCAGCGCTCACTAGCAATGGCGTTCGCGCTTTACCTGTTTCAGAACGAATGCCCGCAGAACAAAACAATCCGATCATAGAAAAGCGGCGTATACTATTTGCCTGCTTGTAGTCCCGCCCTGATAGGAATGCGTGGAAGCGGCATTTGATTTGCCAACACTATCGCGCCAGCCAGGAGGATTTATGCGACATGCCATTCATACACTTTCCCTCTCTTCGAAGTTTGGGTTCTCGTTATTACCCTCGTTATTGCCTTCGCTGATGAGCTTTCAGCGGACGTCATTAGTCGCCTTAGTCTCTCTGTTCCTATCATTTAGCTCAACGAGTTTTGCGGCCGGTAAAACCGTGATCTACGAAGTGAATGGCCAAACCTACGAAGGTCATTATCAGGCGGCAGATGCCAACTCGCCTTTAGTTCTGCTGCTGCATGACTGGGACGGCTTAACCGATTATGAGGTTAGACGGGCGCAGATGTTGGTCGACCTGGGATATACCGTGTTCGCTGCCGACTTGTTTGGTCAAGGCATACGGCCAACCAAAGTGGTCGATAAAAAACAGCACACTGGCGAACTCTACAAAGACCGAGACAAAATGCGAGCACTGTTAGAAGGTGCATTAAAAGCCGCGATCGCCCAAGGCGGCAATGCTGAAAACGCCGTGGCAATGGGCTATTGCTTTGGTGGTGCAGCCGTATTAGAGATGGCGCGTTCTGGCTCGAACCTAAAGGGCTTCGCTACCTTCCATGGAGGCTTGTCGACGCCTGAAGGTCAGGATTACAAGCAGCTAAAAGCGCCCTTACTGGTCATGCACGGCAGCGCAGACTCGGCGATTCCAATGACTCAATTTGCAGCACTCACGACCGAATTAGAAAACGATGGCGCCGCCCATGAGATGATCACATACAGCGGCGCGCCGCATGCATTTACCGTGTTTGGTAGCGAGCGCTACCGCGTTGATGCGGATCAAAAATCATGGAAGCGTTTTACCGCATTTCTCGCCGAGCAAACCCGCTAACACAACGCACCTCTTAAGTGAGCCCACCTAAATGAAAGTGAGCTCGCTTAGATAACCCCCTGCTCGCGCAGCTTGGTGAGCGCATTGCTGTCTAGCTTTAGAATCGAACTCAGTACATCGTCAGTATGTTCACCTAACTTCGGACCAGACCACTCGGTCTTGCCAGGCGTTGATTGTAACTTGGGAATCATGGCGGGAATTTTAAGGGGCTTTCCGTCTATCTCGACTTCTTCAAACATGCCTCTCGCCTGATAGTGAGGGTCATTAAACATGTCTTCGGCATTATAAATGGGACCAACCGGCACCCGCGCCTCTTCTAAGGCTGCAATAATTTCCTTCGAGCTGTGCGCGCCACACCAATCACTAATGGCCTGATCAATCTCTAACTGGTGGACTACCCTGCCAGCGTTGTCTGCCATATCGGGGTTTGTCGCCATATCTTCCCGACCCGCTTTCACCATCAAACGTTTAAATATTGAGTCACCGTTGCCGCCAATAATGACATACTTATTGTCACCACAACGGTAAGTGTTGGTCGGTACAATCCCCGTGACGGTCGTTCCTGATGGTTCACGAATCGCGCCACAACCTGAATACTCTGGAATCACCCCTTCCATCAGATTAAACACCGCTTCATAGAGCGCCACGTCGAGCACCTGCCCCTCATGCTTTTCATTATTTGAACGTTCAATAATCGCCATCGCCACGCCTAACGCGGCATGGATAGCGGCAAGCGTGTCACCAATGCTGAGGTTGGGTCGCACCGGCGCTTCGCCCTCAAACCCGTTAACGTGCCTAAAGCCACCAAAACCCTCGCACACTGACGCGAAACCCGGCTTACTAGAATATGGGCCATCCTGCCCATAACCTGAAATACGGGTGTAGATGATCCCGGGGTTAGTTTGCCGAATATCCTCCGGGCCTAAGCCCCATTTTTCCATCAGCCCCGGACGAAAATTTTCGACTAATATATCTGCCGTGTCGATTAACTGACGTACCAATTTCCGACCATCTTCAGATTTAAGATCAACCGTCACTGACTTTTTATTGCGCGCAATACTGTGCCACCAATAGGACGTCCCGTTTTCCATCAAACGCCAGCCACGTAAGGCATCGCCCCCTTCGGGCGGCTCAATTTTTATCACTTCAGCACCGAAGTACCCAAGAATAGACCCGGTAAACGGCCCGGCTAATAGCTGTCCCATTTCAATGACACGCAGACCCTCAAGTGGTCTTTTTCGAACATGACTTTTGGCTGTATCAGACGAGTTTGACGTCGCTTGCGATGACGACTGAGAACTAGATGAGGTAGACATGACGGAAGATTTAGCACCCTATTTTAAGTAAGCGTTAGTAAGTCGGTTTCAGAGTGCTAGTGTAAGCGCAAAGAAAAAAATTGCTAAGCGCTAATAGGTCTATTTCAAATAATATAAATGTGCAGAAACCTTATGAAAGCTCGCGGCGATAGCGACGCGTTAAGGACTTCAAACGCCACTGGTCAGCTAACAGCGAAAGCAGCGGTGAAACATTAGGTTTAACGTCACCACCCTTTGATAGTCGCCTCAACTGATCTTTAGTGACAGCCATCACTGCCATCGCGCTCATGGTTTTATCTTTCCAAGCGACATCGGGAATAGGCGCGGTTGCATGCTCATCCGACTGCCACTGCTGAACAAGCTTAGGTGCAAATGCCAGTCCTCGACCGACACCAACTAGATCAATGCCTGCATCCAATACGGTTTGTGCAACAGGTAAGCGACTAATACCGCCGGTCGTCATAATAGGAAGCGTCGACGATTTCGCAAGCTCTTCGACAAACTTCAGAAAATACGCTTCGCGCTGTAGCGTTCTTCCGTCTACTGTTTGCCCTTGCATCGCTGGGCTTTCATAGCTGCCACCAGACAATTCGACGAAATCAATGCCCAACGGCGCAAGCATCGCCAATACCTGCTTTGCATCTTCGGCATCAAAACCGCCTCGCTGAAAATCAGCTGAGTTGAGCTTGACCGAAACAGTCGCATTGGAAGGCACTTTTTCCCGTATCGCTTTGACAATTTCGATCAGCAAACGCGCTCGATTTTCGATAGAGCCGCCCCATTGGTCGTCTCGCTGATTGGTCAACGGCGATAGAAACTGAGAGACTAAATAACCATGCGCTGCATGAATCTGCACGCCATCGAAACCCGCCTCTACCGCATTGCTCGCCGTGCTCGCAAAACGTTGAATAAGATCCTGTATTTGGGCCTCAGTCATGGGCTGGGGCTTGCCAAATAGTTTGCTGAACTTACCCATATCTAAAGCGATATCCGATGGAGAAAGCACCTTTCCACCCATTGCTGCATACACTTGACGACCCGGATGATTGATTTGCATCCAAACTTGATTACCACCCTCTTTTGCCGCCGACGCCCACTGCTTAAAGGGTTCTAGCTTAGTTTCAGCCTCTAACGCTACGCCACCGGGCCCTGTCATCGCATGGCGATCCACCATGACATTGCCTGTAATCAGTGCACCCGCGCCGCCAGCGGACCAACTGCGGTATAAGTTAAAGAGCGCTTGGTCCGGCAAATTTCCGGCGGCCGACAAGTTTTCTTCCATTGCAGCTTTCACCACACGATTGCTAAGACGACTGCCATTTGGCAGCACATATTCATCAAATACTTTCGTCGACATAAAAAACTCCTTGGACAAATCAATTCAGGCGAGTATAAGTTTAAAGTTAACTTTAAGGTCAAGCCTTTTAAGCCTTCTTGTAATCCCCCCAGACTCAACTTAAATGGATGCCCATTGATGAAAATTGGAGAACTGGCAAAGCAAAGCGGTGTGGCAGCACACACCATCCGTTTCTATGAACAGCAAGGGCTGCTACCGAAAGCGAAACGAACGTCCGCAGGCTATCGAACCTATGACAAGGATGCACTCAAACGCGTCGCAGGTATTCAATGCGCTAAGCACTTAGGGTTTAGCTTGGATCAAATCCGCTTGAGTTTCTCGGAGCAAGCCGAGCTAAGCGAGCAAAACAAACAGCTCATCCTCTCGCAACTTGACGATAAGCTCGACGAAATCAATGCTCTGTTCTCAAAACTCACCTTGCAACGCACTCAAGTTGAAGCGTTAAAAGCAGATTTATCTAAGACATGGCAACAAGGCGAATGCCTTGAGGCCGACCACATGCAGCAGTGGCGAGATCGTTTAGACGATGATACGAAAGAATCATAACGCCGACATGGATTAGTTAGTCAACGCTTGTCAGTCAACTGCAGGCAAGAAACACAGGCCATATGATTTAAGCGAGAGCTCCATACTTCAGACATAAAAAAACCGGACAATGTCCGGTTTTTTTGAAAGTTCGAAACCAACCCTTAGCTTTGGTCTCGCCCTTTTCCTGCGGCAATGCGTAATCGCAGTGCGTTCAGCTTGATAAAACCTTCCGCATCTTTCTGATCGTATGCGCCCGCGTCATCTTCAAATGTCGCGATGCTTTCGTCAAACAAGGTATCGTCAGACTTACGGCCAACAACAACGACATTACCTTTGTACAACTTCACGCGTACCGTGCCGTTCACGTAGGTTTGCGTATCGTCGATCAATGCCTGCAAGGCCTTACGCTCTGGCGACCACCAATAACCGTTGTAGATCAGTTCGGCATATTTTGGCATCAAGCTGTCTTTAAGGTGAGCCGCTTCTTTATCTAGCGTCAACGACTCAATCGCGCGATGCGCTTTCAACATAATGGTACCGCCCGGTGTTTCGTAACATCCGCGCGCCTTCATTCCAACATATCGATTCTCTACGATATCCGTACGACCAACACCGTTATCGCCACCCACTTTGTTCAAGGTTTCGAGTACTGTCGCAGGCGACATTGCTTCGCCGTTGAGCGCCACGATATCACCTTTATCAAAGGTCAGTTCAATGTACGTTGGCTCTTCTGGCGCCGCTTCAGGAGAAACAGACCAACGCCACATGTCATCTTCTGGCTCAACCCATGGGTCTTCCAAAATATCGCCTTCGTATGAGATATGAAGCAGGTTAGCGTCCATCGAATAAGGCGACTTACCTTTCTTTGTCTCAACTTCAATACCGTGATCCGCACAGTATTGCATTAAGCTTTCACGAGAGGTCAAGTCCCACTCACGCCAAGGTGCAATCACTTGCACGCCAGGCTTCAGTGCGTAGGCACCCAGTTCAAAACGGACTTGATCATTACCCTTACCCGTTGCGCCATGAGAGATCGCGTCTGCACCGGTTTCATTCGCAATTTCAATCAATCGTTTTGCGATTAAGGGCCGCGCGATAGAGGTACCTAACAAGTACTCGCCTTCATAAATTGTATTGGCACGGAACATCGGAAACACATAGTCGCGCACAAACTCTTCACGCAGATCTTCTATGTATATTTCTTTCACGCCAAGCGCTTCCGCTTTCGCACGCGCTGGCTCAACTTCTTCGCCTTGGCCTATATCAGCCGTAAACGTAACGACTTCGCAGTCGTATTCTTCCATCAACCATTTGACGATAACAGAGGTATCTAAACCACCGGAGTAAGCCAGTACGACTTTGTTTACTTTAGAAGACATTAATGAGCTCCAACAATTGATGTTCCCTCGTGAGGAAAATCAGGTCCCGAGTAAGAAAAGGCGCATATTCTACTTGTTTGGGCGCGCTGACTCAATTGCAGCGTGAAGCATTGAGGGATAATTGCATGATAAAAAAGGAACGAGGCGCTATTCACGCCCCTTAATAGACCAAACCAGAAAATAAGCTAAGCGCTAATTGATTTCACCATCAGGCGATTCATCACTCGGCATAGACAGCGTTTCGCCGCGCACTAACCTGACAGTAGTACGGCGGTTTTTCGCCTTGTTGTACTTATTGTTATTCTTGTTCACTGGATAGCGTTCGCCATGATAGCGAGTCTGTATCGTGTCTGGGTTCAGTCCCTTACCGCTCAAATAACGCGTTACCGCCTCGGCCCGCGCTTTAGATAAGCGTCGGTTATAAATACGTCGCCCCGAGTTGTCGGTGTGTCCGTCAACATACACCTCGCTCACGCTAGTATCCGCCAAGACATACAAAGCAACACGGTCAAGCTTACGCTTGTCTTCCTTCGTTAGAATCGCTTTATCAACGGTGAAGTGAACGCGAGTGCGCTCAACTTGGCGAAAATTAACGGACAACAACGAAGACAAACAGTCTTTATAGCCTTCGTAAACCTTTGGAAAGTTAATACTATTTACCTGCACACGAATACGGTCGTTACTGTGCAAAGACTTGCGTGTAAAGGTGGGAGTTCGCCCGGCCAGTAAACCTTGCATCATTGAGTTCGCACGCTTCGTTTCAACCGTTAGCGGTTTATTTCCGGTGACGACCGGCACATACCCAAGGTCCTGAATGCCGCCACCCGGCCGCCAAGAAGACGCTTCGATAACCAAGGCAGCTTCGCCCGGCGTCATTAAGTTTCGTGCCACAACGGTATGAAACTCTAGATCCTCACCCGCTTCATGGAAAAATACAGCTCTTCCATAAATTGGCACATCATGCACCAGGGTACATTCAAAAATTGAACTCGTTAAATACCACTGACTGCGATCGAGTTGAGCACTATACGTTTCCGCGCGCAGCACCCCACTGTGAAGCGCAAACAGTGCAATAAACCCTATATATCTGAAAATAATGTTAATTGATTTCATAAATAACTAAACAGGCGTTGAGTAACTTTAGGCTCTCCTGATATCTTACCCTCCTCACAAAGGCGGCAAGACATTACCGACGTCTAGGCTTTTTACATCACGAGTCATGCAAGTAACCCAGCGCCACAAGCTGATAAGGACAAAACGTGCCCCACCACAGCGATAAAAGCAAATCTCACGCCATCCAAACTAGATTCCGGGGATTTCTTCCTGTTGTCGTCGATGTTGAAACCGCCGGTTTCAACTCTCAGACCGACGCACTCCTTGAAATAGCCGCGGTTATTATTGGCGCAAAGTCCGATGGTACGCTCTATTCGAAGGAAACCGTTCACTGCAATGTCGAACCCTTTCGGGGAGCTAATCTAGAGCAGTCTGCACTAGATTTTACGGGCATTGACCCGAATAGCCCGTTTCGAAATGCGCAACCTGAGAAACTGGCACTTGACCATATTTTCACCCCCATTCGAAAAGCGATTAAAGAAACAGGCTGCACCCGTGCCATTTTAGTCGGGCACAACGCGTCATTTGATCACAACTTTGTATTCGCAGCGGCGGAACGTACTGGTATCAAACGTAATCCCTTTCATCCGTTTTCCAGTTTCGACACCGTCACCCTGTCAGCATTAGCCTTTGGTCAAACCGTGCTGGCAAAAGCCTGCGCAACGGCTGGGATGGACTTTGATGGGAAAGCAGCGCATTCGGCCAAATATGATACTGAAAAAACAGCTGAACTATTTTGCCGTATTATCAATAAATGGCAGCATTTAGGTGGCTGGCCCTTAGCCCATGACTACAGTGATCACGACGACTAAGCATTTAGAGAAACAAGTCATACACGAAAACAGATGCAAAAGTGAGTAAACGACAGACACAAAAAAGGGGCTAACGCCCCTTTTCTATTTAGATAAGTTTTCTTTATCTAACATTCAATGCATAAGCGCTAGGCTTATAGGCCTTCAGCATTTTCAGACAGATACTTAGCAACACCATCTGGAGAAGCGTCCATACCCTTGTCGCCTTTGTTCCAGCCAGCAGGGCAAACTTCACCGTGCTCTTCGTGGAATTGAAGCGCATCAACCAGACGAATCAACTCGTCCATGTTACGGCCTAGTGGCAAGTCATTCACGATTTGTGAACGCACTTGGCCTTCTTTGTCGATTAAGAACGCACCACGGAAAGCAACACCACCGTCAGACTCAACGTCGTATGCTTTACAGATATCGTGGTTCATATCAGCCGCTAGCGTGTAACCTACTTGACCAATACCACCTTCGTTTACTGGCGTATTTCTCCACGCATTGTGAGTGAAGTGAGAATCAATAGAAACACCGATCACTTCAACGCCACGTTCTTTAAAATCAGCCATACGGTGGTCAAGCGCGATCAACTCTGACGGACAAACAAAGGTGAAATCCAATGGGTAGAAGAAGATCAAACCGTACTTACCTTTAATCACTTCTGAAAGCGTCAACTCATCAACAATCTGACCATCTGCCAATACTGCTGGAACCGTAAAATCTGGGGCTTGCTTACCTACTAATACGCTCATTCTTGTTCTCCTTTGGGGATTTGACGCAGGGCACACATCGCCCTACTTATAATTTTTAATTGAATCTTGGGGGACACAAAATATCGACGCGATAGTGTATCCGTTCCGTTTAACACTCCGCTACCGCGATGCGATTGAAATTCCTAATCCTATCTATAGGCGAACACTATTAACTTCAAGGGCAAGCCTAAACAAAAAAGGCCTCTTTCGAGGCCCTTTTGATTAATCAGCGCTGATTCACTACCAGTGAATACCGCTCATGATCGCTGCAAACGCTACCTGCTCAGTCGAAACTTTTGGTTTTTCTGGAGCATTCTGCTTGCCTTGAGCTGCATCTGAGTCCGGGAACATTTTGTAACCCGTGTTCATCACAATCTCACCGACTTTTGGCACGAGAGAGTGCAAAACTGAGGCAAACGTTCCGAGTCGTGTTGCAATTCGCTTAGGTCGATGAACAATGGCTTCTGCAATTAGATCTGCCGCTTCATCCGGTGACAAGGTAGGCACAGAATCATAGAGCTTAGTAGGCCCAATCATCGGCGTACGAACCAATGGCATATTAATTGTCGTGAATGTAACGTTGCTGTCAGAAAATTCGGCCGCTGCACAGCGTGAGAAAGAATCTAAGGCTGACTTAGACGCGACATACGCTGAGAAGCGAGGAGCGTTGGTCAACACTCCAATCGATGAAATATTCACAATATGACCACGTTTACGCTCAAGCATTGACGGAGCAAAGCCCATAATTAGGCGTAATGAGCCAAAGTAGTTTAGCTGCATAGTACGCTCAAAATCGTGGAAACGATCAAACGATAAGTTAACTGATCGACGAATCGAACGGCCCGCATTGTTAACCAAATAGTCGACGTGACCATGATCGTCTAGCACTGCCTTAACGAAGACATCGCAGTCTTCCATATTGGCGAAATCGCAACGGTAAGCGTGGATATTGCCACCCGCTGCATCTAGTTCATATTTCACTTCATCCAGCGTTTCTTGCGTTCGGGCAGCGATACAGACAATAGCGCCTGCAGCACCTAGCTGTTTTGCTGTCGCTAAACCAATACCTGACGTGGCACCAGTGATAACACACACTTTTCCTGCCACCGTGCCAGCTAGTGAGCGATCTTTATGCAGATCAGGATCGAGATTTCGCTCCCAGTAATCCCAGATTGCTGGGGCGTAGCTTTCTAAACGAGGTACTTCAATACCGGAGTCTTTCAGCACACGTTCCGTCTCGCGAGAATCAAAACGCGTCGGGTAGTTAATAAATTCCATCGCTGAGTTTGGAATACCAAAGTCAGTCAACAAAGCACCCGTGATACGTTTCACTGGTGGCAAGCTCTTCAAGCCATTGCGAATCATTGGAGGTACAAAACCAAACATTCGCGAATCAATACGCATCGTCATTTTAGGGGCATGACCTGCATCAGCAAAGATATTGATGACTTCGCCGACTTTGTGCGGATCTGGATCAGTCAGGTGGAAACAACCACCATCTTCGCCCGGTGCATGTGAGATAAAATCAATCGCATCGGCGATAAAATCTACCGGAACAATATTCAAGCGACCGCCTTCGATACCGATGGTTGGCATCCATTGTGGTAATGCACCACGAACTTTCTGCAGCATTTTAAAGAAGTAGTAAGGCCCGTCGATCTTATCAATTTCGCCAGTCTTAGAATGACCGACCACCATACCTGGGCGGTATATGCGAAATGGAATTTTACATTCTTCACGCACTAACTTTTCAGATTCGTGTTTGGTCAACAAATAAGGGTTGTCGAGTTTTGTCGCTTCTTTAAACATATCTTCGCGGAAGGTGCCTTTATAAAGGCCTGCCGCAGCAATCGAGCTGACTTGATGGAAGCAACCGGCTTTCATCGCTTCGGCTGCATTGACTGCGTTTCGAGTCCCTTCAACATTTACCGCCTGTTGAATCTCTGCGCTGGCAGAGAGGTCATAGATGGCTGCCAGGTGATAGAAGTGATCGACCTTGCCCTTCAGCTTCTTCAAGTCGGCAGCTGAAATGCCTAGATTTGGTTCTGTTAACGTGCCGGTGATCGCCACAATGTCGTCTTTGCTAGCGCCCAACTTTTCAAGCAGAGCCTCATAACGCTCCATGCTCTTTTCTTGCATCAACAAATATATCGTTTCGCCTCGACCCAAAAGTTTTTCGACCAAATAACGGCCGATAAAACCGGTACCACCAGTAACAAAATAGCTCATGTATTACACCCCTATCGAATATCCGCAGGCATTCCTATTATTTAATTTTGGAAAATACCTGACGACTCATGAAATGAACGTTCCGCGTTTTTTTTATTTACTTCTAAACCGTCAAAATAAGGCAGAATGACAGCGCTTTCACTCGCCGCCCTTCAAGCAGTATAGAGTCAGAATAGTGAATGGCAATCAATCATCTTGGGACCCAAATACCAACTTGAATAATCTACCCTAGTTAAGAGGACAAAAATATAGTTCACACCGTGCTAGAGCAACAACTCTTATTTAAAGTCTCACCTAATCAAAAAAATTGAACCAAATCTCACCTTTCACTGACTAACGCTCAATTAACTTGCACCCTCGTTGCTCGCTACCAATAATGCATACCCTCTCAAAACGATCAGGAAACGATTCTGTGTATTCGATTACGACCTTAGTGCGCTTGTTCTTTGTGACCCTGATAGCCATATTGATTGGCTGCTCAGATGATACCCCCCAAGTCCAGCAAGAAGACGTGTCGGCTAACCCTGACCTGAGCACAATAATCAAAAGTCCAAATGACACGCGACACTACCGCGCCCTCGTTCTTGAGAATGAGTTAGAGGTCATGCTCATCTCGGATCCAACAAGCGACAAAGCAGCAGCGTCAATGGATGTTTACGTTGGCAGTGCGAATGACCCAGACACGCTCCCCGGCCTCGCGCACTTTTTAGAACACATGTTGTTTTTGGGAACGAGCAAATACCCTGACGCCGACGCTTATCAAAAGTTTATTAGCGAGCATGGCGGCGGACACAATGCATTTACCTCGTCAGAACACACTAACTATTTCTTTGATATCAATGCAGATCACTTAGACGCGGCACTCGACCGCTTCTCTCAACAGTTTATTGCGCCTTTATTTAATGCAGAATATGTCGGACGAGAAGTCAATGCCGTGCATTCAGAGTTCAGCTCGAAACTAAAAGATGATGGTCGACGATATTTCTCAGCGCTAAAAGCAACGCTAGACGCTAACCACCCTTATAGACGCTTTGCCGTTGGTAACTTGCAAACACTTAAGGACAGCAAGGAGCTGTCACTGCGGGATGCATTGCTAAAGTTCTACGAGCAGTATTACTCCGCCAATACCATGAAACTGGTTGTATTGGGTAAAGAGCCTCTCGATCAACTAGAAGACTGGGTAAAGAAGCGATTCACCCCGATCAAAAACCGCTCACTTAAACGTTCAGCCATCAAACAAGACTTCTTTGCTGAAGAGTTTTTACCGGCCCGTCTAGAAGTTCAATCGATCAAAGATACGCGTTCGCTAAGCATTGGTTTCCCGATTCCGTCTCCATCCGCCTACAAAGACTCGCAGCCGGTTTCTTATTTAGCTAATTTGATCGGCCACGAAGGCCAAGGTAGTTTGCTGTCTGCGCTGAAAGAAGATGAGCTAGTTGACTCGCTGTCAGCCGGCAGCCAATTCGATACGCAAGAAAATGCTATTTTCATGGTCAGCATGAGCCTTACCCAAAAAGGCTGGCAATCTCAGGACGAGATATTAGAGAAACTATTTGCATATATTGCACTGATGAAACAGGACGGTCTGAAGAAAATCTACTTCGATGAGCAGAAAAAGATGCTAGAGATAGGGT
>Ga0209290_1000166_pt1 | contig 61015 bp, 56 predicted proteins | sample EN1Hudsemesocosm_2_FD_184632 | JGI IMG/M metagenome (GOLD analysis project Ga0209290, IMG submission 184632) | Methane-oxidizing microbial communities from mesocosms in the Hudson Canyon - EN10B Hudson Canyon (SPAdes) (version 2) | ecosystem: Environmental > Aquatic > Marine > Cold seeps... | reverse complement strand
CGTTGAATTTCACTTGAGCCTTCATAAATAGTCGTTACACGCACATCGCGCGCGTGACGTTCTAACGGGTAGTCTGCAATATAGCCATTCCCACCCATTAATTGCAAAGCGGTATAACACGCTTTATTTGCAACTTCGGATGAATACAGTTTGGCCATGGAGGCCTGCTTGCCAAAGTGCTGCCCCTGCTCTTTCACATAAGCGGCATTCATTAACAACAACCTTGCAGCTTCCAGCTCCGTATAAGTATCAGCCAGCATCCATTGAATACCCTGAAAATCTGCAATGGCCTGTCCAAATTGTTGACGTTCTTTTATATAGTCACGTGCAAAGTCCATCGCTGCGCTCGCAATCCCTAAAGCCATTGACCCTACGCCAATGCGCCCGCCAGCAAGCTCTCCCACTGCAACTTTATAACCTTTATTTAATCCTCCTAAGAGCGCTTCTTTCGGTATTCGACAGTTATCAAACCTTACTTCGTTTGTCGACGAGGCATGTTGTCCCATTTTCTTTTCGGCTTTGCCTATCGTCATACCCGATGTATTTGCTTCCACGAGAAAGCACGAAATACCTCTGCCTTTTGGTAGTGTTTTATCCGTTACTGCCCAAACAACAAAAACCCCTGCATATTCCCCACTGGTAATAAATTGTTTGGTGCCATTTAACACCCATTCATCGCCGTTTTCTGTAGCCGTTGTTTTCATCGCAGAAGGATCAGAGCCTGCACTCACTTCCGTTAAACAAAACGCACCCGCTGAATATTCTCCGCTACAGATTTTAGGTAGGTACTGACTTTTTTGAGCTTCATTACCCACAGCTTGAATAACTTCGGCCACCATATTCGTGACAGAGGTGGTCACCGCTGTTGAAGCACACCCGCGCGCAATCTCTGTGATCGCCAAACTGAAAGCCACACTTCCGGCTTCTGTGCCACCATAGGCAGCATCAATATTGATGCCCATAAAACCAAGACCTGCTAACTTTTTTAGGTTCGCCAGCAAAGCTTTACGATCATTTTGTTTATCCAATTGCTCGGCGGCTGGCATTAATTCAGTGATCGCAAACTTACGCGCCATCTCTTGAATCATGCTTTGTTCTTCGTTTAATGATAAATCCATCACTCATCCTTACTAAATAGTCGTGTCTGTCTCGTCAGGCAGGTCAAAATTTTTAATGCCCTAATACATCTCGCGCAATCACTTCTTTCATTATTTCAGACGTGCCGGCATATATTTTTTGTACTCGTGCATCAACAAATGCTCTGGCAATTGGGTATTCCGCCATATAACCATAACCACCAAATAACTGCAGGCATTCATCCATCACCTTACATTGCATTTCAGTGGTTGATAATTTAACCATCGCAGCCGTTGCAACATCCATTTTCCCCGCTTCGTATTGACTCACACACTGATTCAAATAGGCTTTATTAATTTCAATTTCAGTCTTCAGTTCAGCTAACTTAAAACGCGTATTTTGAAATTCGCTGAGCCGTTTACTAAAGGCTTTTCGTTGATTCACATATTCAACCGTCCATGCAAGCGCACCTTCTGCCGCAGCGACCGCTGTTGAACCAATCGCCAAACGTTCTCGCGGTAATTCCTGAATCAGATAAAAGAACCCATGATTAAGCTGACCTAATAACGCACTGGCAGGTACGCGTAGGTCTTCAAAAAATAACTCGGCGGTATCACCGGCATGTTGCCCGATTTTCTCAAGAGCTTTTCCTTTTTTGAAGCCCGCTAGTTTGGTATCGACCAAAAATAGCGAGATGCCTTTTCCGCCCGCTTTCGGGTTTGTTTTAGCGGCGACCACCACCATGTCGGCATTGGCACCATTGGTGATAAAGGTCTTGGAGCCATTAATAACAAATTCATCGCCTTCTGCGATGGCAGACGTTCGCATGCCTTGTAAATCACTGCCGGCACCGGGCTCGGTCATCGCAATCGCGGTAACCACCTCGCCGGTACACATACCCGGCAACCAGTGTTGTTTTTGCTCGTCGCTGCCAATGTGCAAAATATACTGTGCAACAATGTCTGATTGAATCGCAACACTACCCGCCAACCCAACAAAACCTAAACGCGCAAGCTCTTCAAGAATAAGCTGAGAGAAGCGAAACGTCACACCACTGCCGCCATACTCTACGGGTAGGTCAACACAAAGAAGTCCTGCGGTTCCTAAGGTGTTCCACATTTCACGCGATAAAATACCTGCTTTTTCCCAATCGGCATGAAAAGGCGCGATCTCTTTTTGCAGCGCTTTTTTGACCATGTCCCGAAAGATCCCGAGTTCTTCGTTTTGGTTATCAGTCATCACTTTATCTCAACTTTCTTAAATATAGAGTTTACTTAGGCGCCATTCTTAGCGCTGAGTCGATACGTATCACTTCACCATTCAAAATGGGATTTTCAACAATGTCTTTCACTAAGCGACCAAACTCTTCTGGTTTACCTAAGCGCGATGGAAAAGGTAAGGTGGCTGCGAGGCTGTCTTGTATTTCCTGAGAGAAAGAACCCATCATTGGCGTCATAAAAAGTCCGGGGGCGATGGCTAAAACACGCACACCAAATTGAGCAAGTTCACGCGCTGCCGGTAAGGTCATCGCCACTATGCCACCTTTCGATGCAGAGTAAGCTGCTTGACCAATTTGGCCTTCAAATGCGGCAACGGAGGCCGTTGAAATAATGACACCACGCTCACCATCTTCATTAGGCTCACGTGTTTGCATATCTGCAGCCGCTAAACGCAATATGTTAAATGAACCGATCAAATTAACCTGAATCACTTTACTAAAGAAGTCTAAAGACATTGGTCCTTTTCGGCCTAAAATTCTCCCAGGATTACCAATACCCGCACAGTTAACCGCAATCCCGCAGGCGCCATGCGCTTCTCTTGCGGTAGCCATTGCTTGTTCAGCACTCTCTGCACTGGTTACATCACAATGAACGGCAATACCGCCAATTTCTTTCGCAACAATTTCTGCTTTATCCATTTGAACATCAAACAAGGCGACTTTAGCCCCCTGACTCGCCAAAAATCTAGCTGTTGCTTCGCCAAGACCCGAAGCACCACCGGTTACCACTGCTGGTACGCCATTAATATCCACTTAAATCTCCTCATTAACCACTAAGGTCATAATTCCATTAAACAAACCATTTATATATATTAATCTTGGCGTAAATAACAAATCGGGGCAATGCCCTAATGGGTTAATTAATTAACATAAACGGACAAATCATTTAAACTCCGCACTATAATAAGCATTATAAATAACTTAATCGGACAATTAACTTAAGCTCATTCAAGATCGTATGGACTCAAAAAACTATAGCATTTCACCTTATTATTTAGCTGTCGTATTGCAAGGCGCTAAAAGACTCAACTATGACACAAGGCGTTTATTGCTTGAGTCAGGGTTTGATGATTCTTTTCTAGAGAATGAGTACAAATACGAACGTGTTTCCGCTGATAAAGTCACCCAGCTCATCCGTACAATTTGGCACACAATGGATGATGAGTTTATGGGCTTTACCCAAAGCCCTTGTAAGCAGGGCGTGTTTGCGATCATGGCTAGGCAAGCCATCGCCTGCAAAAACCTGAAAGAAGCCTTAGTACAAGGGACGCATTTCTATCACCATGTTCGCAATGACATCACCTTAACGTTTGAAGAAAACGAACAGGAGGCCATTTTAACCTTTGGTTTAATCGATGATTCCTTAGACCCCGATCATTTTTTAGTCGAATTTTTTCTACTAATTTGGCATCGGTTCTCAAACTGGCTCGTGGGCCAACGGGTGCCATTGAAGTATGCAAACTTCTCTTACCCTGCTCCCGCGCATGTTAAAGAATACAGCCTGCTTTACCCCTGCCATTGTCGCTTCAAGCAATTAAGTAACAGTATTGTCTTTGACACACAATCTCTTGAACTTCCCATTAAGCAACATGAACGTGAATTGAGCGTTTTCTTAAAAAACTCACCAGCCGACCTGCTCAGTAAACCGGTGTTTTATAGAACGATGACAACACAAGTTATGAACTTAATTGGTGGTTCAATTCATAAAATGTTTCCCGACATCGAAGCGGTCGCAAGTGAGTTTAATATGAGCTCTCGGAATTTACGAAGAAGATTAAAAGAAGAAGGGACGAGTTATCAGAAAATCAAAGACAAACTACGGCAAGACCGCGCAATCGCCCTGCTACGTGATCACAATTTGGCGATTAATCAAATAGCACGTGAAGTAGGGTTTAATGAGCCAGCCGCCTTTACTCGGGCCTTTAAGCAATGGAGCGGTGAATCACCTAGAGCCTATCGAAAATCTAGAAAAAATATTCATCGATAAGACCTCATAGCTCCCCTGTAATTTATGTATTAGCAAGTACTGCTTATTTTTCTTGCAGCTGAGTCACTCGATAACCTTGACGTTTGAGTTCTGCGACAATACCTTTCTCACCGAGCATGTGCCCTGCACCGATGACTATAAAGCAGGTTTCCTTGTTTTTTACACACTGGCTAGCGCTATTCACCATACGTGGGTGCCGGTCAAAGAATAAAATATCAAAGAATCCAGAAAGCTTAGGGTAGTCGTTAAGCGGGTCACCAATTGCTTGTTTATACAGTTCATCACCATCACCTCGTTTCCAAGCTGTCATCATCGCAGCCCACGTCGCTTTATAGTCTGACATATCCTTAAAGCTATCTTGTAATATAAGATCATCTGCAGGTAGCTTGGTCAGCAAGGCCATCTGAAAAGCAAAATCTTCTATCTGTCTAATCTTCTTTTTATATCGCGCTTTTTGCATAAAGTATTGGTCAATACCTTGGTCTGCTTGATAGCCCAACTTTTCTGCTTGTAACGCGGTGATCGTAATCGCTAACAAACCTGGCTGATAGCTTTTTACTGCTTCAAGAGGAATACCAAATTCTTTCAATAAGCCCTCTATAATGTTCAGTGTTTTAGGGCTTAAATGATCTTTCAAGGTTTGATTATTCCCGTAAAAACCATTGGTTGCGATCAGTCGCTGACGCTCATCTTCAGAAACAGTTTCTTCGTCAACTTCAACCACTAAAACCGATGAACGTTCATACGCCTCCAGTATTTTTTTATCCAATGGGTAAAAGCTTTCATTGGCAAAATGTACCGACCCCATTAAATACCCCTGTTGCCCATCTTTTTCATAGGTCCAGAATAATTCTGCTTTCAGCGGTTGAGCAGTAATTAATAAAGTCCCTAACAGCAGCAATAGGCTGAATGGGTATGCAGAGTGTTGTTTCATCATAAAGTGAAATCCGAGCAGTAAGGAAGTAAATGATTTTGAGTTAAAGCTTTTTATAATAGAAATTACTGAGCCATATTCCCACAAAAAGCCCTAAACAAAAATAGCCTTGCAGTAATTTAACTTGCCAGAAATAATTTGAAGTCATGCTTTTATCAATCGTAGTTTGTTGAGCCTTTCTATCCTCCTTACTTGTGAATTACCAGAAGACAACTAAAATTAAAAACACATTAGGATGATGATTGATTGGCTGCTAATAACAAGCCAATCTGGGACGTAATATTTTCGTTATGAACAACAGAAATATAGTCGTAGCCGCATGTTTAATCGGGACATTAAGCTCTCTTATACACGCTGAGGAAAAGCCCAATACCGAAACCCTTTGGGCAATGAATATTGAACAGCTTCTGAAAGTTAAAATAACTTCTGCCTCTCGTTTTTCTGAGTCAGCCCTTACCAGCCCGAGCAGTGTTAGCGTCATTCACCGTAAAGATTGGGAGCGACAGGGTGCACGCCGAACATCCGATGCTTTTCAAAACGTACCCGGCGCTATCGTTTTACCCATCGCGACGGGCGGTAACTATATTCAGGTGAGAGGTTATGGAAATCGCTCGGTAAAAGGGAAAGCCACGCTACTCGATGATGTGCCGGTTAATAGCTTTGTGTATGGCACCGATGTATTTTCATTAGACAACTTTGAACTGGCTGCGCTTGAGAAAATTGAAGTGGTGCGAGGCCCAAGCTCTAACCTTTATGGCAGTGATGCTTTTCATTCTGCCGTGGCTTATCAGACGTGGCGGCCCGACGTTTCGGCAGCGCAATCAAAACTTAGCACCGGCTCAGACGACTATTATCACAGTAGCTTGCAAAATTCTCAGACTTTAGCGGACGATTGGCTTTTAGGGCTGGTTTTAGCGGCCTCGAAAGAAGGTAATCAGGACAGTGACTTCGATTTTCAACCATCTGGTACTAACAACGTTAATACGAGCCAAAGAACCTTAAACTGGGACTCTCAAACCGCCATTCTCCATCTCATACAAGATACGCTAGGCGATGAAGGCTTTAGAACGAGCCTATATTACGCCAATAATGATTTTGATAATTTTCAAGGTGGCGGTAATGCGGCTTTTTCTTCCTTCGACGAGGATCGCGGCAGCCATGATGGCCGCTTATGGATGACTCGAACCAGCTACCGACAAACCTTCAGTCATGAGCTCGAATTTGAAGCCAAACTTTATTATTGGCAAATGACGCACAGCCAAGAAGTTTTAATTCCCTCACCCCTTGGCACACTCCTCGATAGCTCAGAATTTGAGGAAGATCGTACAGGCATTTCTTTCATACTGCGCCAAGATCTCAAGGCGATAGCCACACATTGGTCATTAGAATCTAGCTATGAACAAGCAGACATTGATCAGAGTAAACAAAGCCGAAGACATCTCATTAGTGGGGCAAGTGACAACTCTCATATGGTTGATTACAGCGGTACAGGTCAAGAAAACATTGGTTTATCGATTGATGCTAAGACCGCACTAGCAAGTCAATGGCATACCGTCTGGGGCGGGCGTTATGACCACTTCGACACCTTTGGTTCTGCCTTTAGCCCAAGATTAGGGTTTATTTTTCAACCCGTCGACACCACTGCCTACAAATTAATGTATAGCGAAGCGTTCAGGGCGCCCACCGCAATCGAGCTACGAGGCTCCTCTTTCGCTAAAGGCTCAAGCGCACTTGAACCTGAAATAATGAAGAACATCGAGTTGAGCGTAGTGCATAGCGTTAAACAGTGGGACTTAGAGTGGAGTGTGTTTCATAATCGCTGGAAAGACCGCATTGTCTTAGAACCTTTCAATCAGGATGGCTTCACCACCCAATATCTCAACTCTGAAGAAAGTCGTTCCAGCGGTAGTGAAGTCACTCTTAAAGCCCAGATCAACCAATGGCTAATACAAAGTAATGCTTCCTATATTTTTAGTAAGGACCAAAGTACCGACCAATGGATTAGTGTCTTCCCCAAACTAATTGTGAACCTTGGCTTTGGTTATAGCTGGCCGACTCAACAATTTGAGTTATTTGTTAATAACCGCTTTCATCACAAAGTGAATACTGGCGACCAGGCAGTTCCACCTATGCCTACATCATCGGCCCCGAACTATTTTCGGACTGATATGACCTTACAAAAGCGCTATAAGGAAAACTGGAAGTTTGGACTTGCCTTAAGAAATATTTTTAATCGAGACAATACCTTGCCTTCGCCCGCAAACAGTTTTAATGGCATACCAGACCTCGACTTTGATGCCGCCTTAACGCTGACTTATCAGCACTAGATGGCCCTATTCACCCAGAATTACAAGGAAGAAAATTCATGAAGACACTTCACAATAGACCCGACGCAAGCGATTGTCTGATACAAGGGTTTAATCAATATTTCACCATCCAACGTGCCGAAAGCCAAGCGGTGTTAGACGATATTTATCGTATCCGCTACGGTGTTTATTGCCAAGAGTTTGGCTATGAACCACCCAACAACCAAGGGCTCGAACAGGATCAATTTGATCCTTACTCAAGTCATTGTCTGCTAACGCACAAAAGCAGCGGTATCAACGTTGGCTGTATTCGCATTATTTCACTGCCTGAAGAGAATCAATCGATAGAACTCCCTTTTATCACCCACTGCGCAGACTCCTTCTACCCAGAGCAACTCAGCCCTGAAGCCATTACCGTCAGCCAAGTGTGTGAATTATCACGCGTCGCTGTAGTACCTCAATTCCGTCGCCGAGCAGGTGAAAATAATACAAAAGACGGTCTAACCAAGATTGATGATGATTTTAACCAAACCCGGCGATTTCCCTTTATTACACCTAGCTTGTATCTCGCTGCTGGCGCACTGTTTTTAGCCAGTAAAAAACAAGAAATTTTCGTGGCGACTGAACCTCGGCTGATCAAAAGCTTAAGCAAATTAGGCGTTCGCTTTCGACAGGTCAGCAAGCTCACCAACTATCACGGCCAACGTGCCGTTTATACTTTTACCCGACAATCCGCCTTGGAGGATATCCAGGCAATGCCAAAACCAGTGAAAAAGCTTTTCCATTTCATTGAAGACCAAGTGACTTAGCGCTGCTTAGGATTGAAAGTGCTCCAACAAATCGCCAAGAAGGGAATGACTAAATTGAGACATCACAGGATGGATGGCCTTATTTGGAAAATAAAACAGCGAACACGGCGCACCTTCAATATAAGGAGCGTCTTAAGTTTGCTCTGCCTCTTGCTTCTCTCATACTGTACTAGCGCACTTTGTGCACCTAAAAATGATAAAACAAACATCAGTTCAGTTAATGTTCAGGCAGCGTTAATCAAAAATTTTACGCACCTTATAGAATGGCCAAAAAATACACATAAAAAAGATAATGCGACGTTTAATCTATGTGTACACCACTCAAAAAAATTGGAGCAGCAATTCAAAACTATTTTTACCAACAAACAGATCAAAGGAAAGCCGGTCAATATTTTTAATGTTAGCAATAGAAGTCTCAATGGTTGCGACCTGGTCTATATAACTACTGCATCCAAAGAGTCAATTTCACGCGTGCTAACAAGTGCCCATCAACTAGGTATTCTAACCATTAGCGCCCAAGATGGTTATGGACAACAGGGCGTACATATCAACTTTTATGAAAGTGGCCAACACATGGCTTTCGAACTTAACAAACACGCCTTAGACAGCGCTGGGTTTAAAGTCAGTACCCAGCTCTATCATTATGCCCGCATCGTACAGTGACCTGATTATGTTTCGAAATTTATCAATCAAAAGAAAATTGACCCTGATTATCACATTAGTCACGTCGACTGCGCTCATTCTTGGTTTTACGGGCATAACCCTTACTTATTATAATGAGACACGCAGCAAGCTTATTGAGGATATTGAACAGGAAGCAAAATTAGTCGCTAGTTACAGCCAAGTTCCTGTTGCACTTAATTTTCATGATGATTTAAAACGCATACTCAATGACGTATTGATTCCCAGCCCCCACACCAGTGCAATTTGCGATCTTGAGCCAGCTCAACTCATTCAATCTGACAATGGTGGCGGCCTACTCTCTGACACAAGTGATTGCCACTTCAAAGGGCAAGTTTGGCAAGGTGAATGGATTTGGGTAACGCAAGTAATTTACGATATTTCGGGAGAGTCGATCGGTTTAGTAGTCTTCAAGGTATCAACTGTCGATTTTAATGATGATATAAGTCGATTCGCTTACTTGGCTTTAATTTTCACACTCTTATCCATTGGTTTTAGCTTCTTTTTAGCAGGTAGACTGCAAACCTATATTTCTGCCCCCATTAAAGATCTAAAAGAAGCAACACAGCAACTTTGCAACGAAGAGGACTATAATTTTCGTGTACCAGTAACAAGTGAGGATGATATTGGTAGTCTGAGCCATTCATTTAATCGCATGCTCGAAGCCATGGAGCAACGCTTAATAGAACGTAACCAAGCAATCAAAGAAATGCATCTTTTAGCAAATTACGATTCACTAACTGAGCTTCCTAACCGTACTCTCTGCCTTGATCGACTTGATCAAGTGATTACTAAAATGAGTCGAGACCAAAAAAGCCTTGCCATTATGTTTATAGATCTCGATAACTTTAAAGATATTAATGACTTTTTAGGTCACAGTGCTGGCGATATGTTGCTGGTAAAAGTCAGTAATAATTTAAGTAAGGCTATTAGACAAAGCGACACTCTTGCACGACTCGGCGGTGATGAATTTGTCATCATCCTGACTGATTTTGAATCTAAGGAAAACTTAGCAAAAGTCGCAGAAAAGTGTGTTGCGGCAATCTCTCAAGATTTCGATATTATGGATAATATTATCACTACAACCGCGAGTATTGGTATCGCTATTTGTCCTGATGATGCGTCTTCCTCAGAAGAGTTAATGAAAGCGGCTGATAGCGCCATGTATCAAGCAAAAGAGAAAGGAAAAAATGCTTACTATTTTTATGAAGAAAGAATCAATGCGATTCTCGCCAGACGACATACACTTGCAGGTGCTTTGAGATTTGCCCTAAAAGAAGCCCAGCTACATGTTGAATACCAACCGGTAGTCGAACTAAGTTCCAATAGAATAGTAGGGGCAGAAGCTTTAATTCGTTGGCATCATCCAGATTTCGGTAAGATATCCCCAGTAGAATTCATTCCAATTGCAGAGAGTACCGGCTTGATCCTTCCGATCAGTTTATTTGTGGTTGAATCCGTTTGTCAGTTCATCGCTAACTTTCGCACTGAACTGACCGATAGCTTTTCAGTCGCACTGAACTTATCACCGGCCATTCTAAGGCAAAGCCTTTTAGTGGAACAAATAAAAACTTTTTTGGAACAATATCAGGTACCGGCCAAGGCCGTTTGTTTTGAAGTCACTGAAAATACACTGATGAATGAGATGGAACATTGCATCCAAACCCTTAATGCCCTCAAACAACTTGGCTCACGCATCTCAATCGACGATTTTGGCACAGGTTACTCTTCTCTATCTTACTTAAGTAAGTTACCCGTCAACAACCTTAAAATTGATCGGTCTTTTATCAATGATATGCTGCACGATAGCAATGATACCGCTATTACACTTGCGATTATATCACTCGCACAAAGCTTAGGCTTAAAAGTGATCGCAGAAGGGGTTGAAGACCAAGCGCAGCTGAAGTTTTTGAAACAACACAACTGCGAGTATATTCAGGGATTTTTAGTCAGCCCTTCAAAACCAGATAGAGCCTTTATCTCTTTTCTTAAGAGTTATAATCACTAGGGCTTTGGCTCGTAATATTTAACTTAAACTAATACCAATATTACTCACCCCACCATCTTGAGATAATGCTCTTAACTCTGCGATTAGCTCTTCACCAGGGTGGGAGGCAGAGCGTAAGATATCATTCAATTCAGCCTGAAAAGAAAACTCGCGCTCAACCAGTGAGTGGGTGTCATATAGTTTAATTAGTTGATTTTCACTTAAGTCATCGCCTTCAGAAAAATCAATAAATTGCAGTACTGTCGTCAGTGACATTTGGCTTGCATCTAGCGCTCGTCGCTTTTCTTCATTTAAACCACCCAACATCGCTTGTTCAAGCAAGTTCAAACAGTCAGCTGTCGGTAAAGCACCATAATGCTCACTATCTTCTGTTTCAGGTACATAAGCCATGACATGGTCTAGCAAAGCAATAATCTGTTCTTCATTTGGCTCGACGATCAGGTGCTGCCAAACGCCCTCTATAATTTCTGCTAAGGGCATATACTCACTTTCATCGGCTTCGAGGCTTGTAATGTATAAAATAGCATTGGGTAAAGCACGTTCAGCGAGTGATAATATAAAGGCTCGCTCTCGCCATGCACTTAAAGATTGAAGCTTTTTTTGGAATTTCTGTTTATTCATGAATTAATCCAGAATGTGATTAAGCAGTTTGTTTCATTATCTATTTAGCTGCCTATTTAGTTAACCCTTTAGACCACTGTTTCGATCGTTGTAAAGTATCAAGTAAAATATGAGTACATTGCGCTAATGAAGAGCCCGCAGCAACAATACCATCTTCATGACCTTTCATTACAAACAGTATCGGCAATGGTGCTTTACCTAGCATTAACTCTGAAGAAAGCTGCTGTACAGCACATGCCATTTCAGGTGTGCCATAAGGTATTTCTTTAGCGGTTGAGGCTATATTAAGTGCCTCGGCATTTCGCCAAATATCCGGTGAATGCACATGAACGACGGCCTGTATTTGATCACTTTGCTGATATAACACCCCATGTGTCATGCTTTCTGATGAAGGTTCTATTTCACCATAGGCACGTAAAGTATTCTGCTCAATATTAATATCAGTAATACAGGAAAGGCTAGTATTAGATAACGATTTTATATGACCTGTTTGTGAGCCTGTAATTAAAAAAGTAGAGGCTGGCTCAGCACTGCGGCATGAGATATTTCCAAAGCCATAGCCGCCATAACGGCTGGTATCTTGCCCTAATAAGCCGTTGTCGATCATCATCGAGCGACAAGCATTCATTTCCCTAAGTACTTTATGGCTCGCACTGACTGCCTGCCGTTGAAAGTCGAGCGTGTATTTGATGACACCTTCTTGCTCTATCATGGCTCCTCAACTTTTAACAAATATTTAAAGTAAAAGTAACTAGGGTATCGTTTAGGTTTTAGGCAGTGTTACGCCTTTTTGGCCTTGATATTTACCACCTCGGTCTCGATAGCTGGTTTCACATACTTCATCTGATTCGAAAAATAACATCTGCGCAACACCTTCATTGGCGTAAATTTTCGCAGGAAGGTTTGTCGTATTTGAAAACTCAAGCGTGACATGTCCTTCCCACTCAGGCTCAAGCGGTGTGACGTTAACAATAATGCCGCAACGTGCATACGTTGATTTACCAAGGCAGATCGTTAATACACTACGAGGTATTTTAAAATATTCGACCGTTCGCGCTAAAGCAAACGAGTTTGGCGGAATAATACAAACATCACTATCTATGTCGACAAAGCTTTTTTCATCAAAGTTTTTAGGGTCTACCGTCACCGAATGAACATTGGTAAAAATTTTAAACTCACTACTACAACGAACGTCATAACCATAACTTGAAGTACCATAAGATATAATACGACCATCTTGACCATCACGTACTTGACCCGGCTCAAAAGGCGAAATCATGCCTTGTTCTTGTGCCATTCGTCTTATCCACTTATCAGATTTGATTGCCATCGTTGCTTATTCCGCTTCAGTTTATGATTGCGCGCTATCATACAGGGATGGGACTTCAAGATAAATCCCTTCATGGTGGTCTAAATAGACGCGACCCTAGTAGTAGTCATCATTTCATTGAGTGCATTTTGTATTTCAAATTCAAGTCACAAAAATACAACACTTTATAAATAGTGAGCTAAACTTAGTAGGCGTATTAAATTATAAAACTTTTAGTTTAAATCAGGCACAGTAAAAAGCTGTTTAACCTTTTATGCTTTAGTCTGATCAAAATACAACAACGTCATTTATTTATAGCAGGCTATGTTTTGGCATCCAATTTTTTATCAAAAATTCAGCAACAGTTCCGTTTTCAAAAACTTGGCTACCGCTTGTCGTTCTATTTTATTTCAATCTGCATCTTTTTTACCTTATTAACCGCCTCTTCATTACTCTTTAAGCAATATCAAGAAGATAAAGAATCTGTTTATGCTGAAAGCCGAAAAACAATTTTAGCAGTAGAGCAACAACTTTCACGAAGTTTGTGGAATGTCGACCAAGATAGTACTTATATCTTACTTGAAGGTATGTACAGAATGCCCTCAATTCAGGGTTTACGAATTGTGGAATCTTTAGGAAACATCTATGAGTATGGCGATGTTAGCCTGCCTGCGAGCATTACAATACCCTTGGTATTTAATGGACAAAAGATGGGAAAATTGGAAGTTGATGTTAATGATGAATTAATTGAAACGGGCGTACTGGAGCAATTAAAAGTCATTTTTATCAGTTCAACTTTACTTATTGGCTTAATTGGCTTTGTATTTAGTTATATCGTTAAAAAATCAGTTACTCAACACCTTTCATATATTCGTAATGCAACGGCAGACCCCAATTGGTTAACGAGCAATCAATACATGCCCATTACCTTACCTCGCGCAAATTATCATGATGAGCTATCCGATTTAGTCGATGTACTCAACGAAGGCCAGCGACAAGTAGCTGAATTTGCGCATGACAGAGAATCATACGAAAGACAGCTTGAGTATCAAGCAAATTTTGATGTGCTCACGGATTTACCGAATCGTCGTCATATCGACCAGCATTTAGAGTCTGAAATTTCACTCAGCATCAAAAATCCACAAGATAAACTAACTTTATTCTTCATCGATCTAGATGGTTTCAAAGAAGTAAATGACAGCTTAGGGCACAGTACTGGCGATTTAATTTTACAAGCCAGCGCTACTCGCCTTAAAGATCTTATTAAAGCACATGATGGCTATGTTGCCCGATTTGGCGGCGATGAGTTTATTGCTTGTTTTCGCTGTTCAAATCGCTCTGAAGCAGAAGTTGTTGCGAGTAAAACAATTTTGGCATTTAAGGAAAACTTCAATCTGAACGATACACAATTACAGCTTGGCTGTAGCATTGGTATTGTTATGTTTCCTGAAGATGGAGATAACACAGAAGAACTCATTCGCAAGGCCGATACCGCCATGTATAAAGCAAAAGATGCGGGTCGTAATACCTTTGCATTTTTTGACCAGTCAATGATGCACGACATTGTGTTACACAACACCATTAAGAATAAGCTAAAAGATGCCATTGGAAATGGTGATTTGCAGCTATATTTCCAGCCATTGATTAACTTTAATGACATGTCTATTACAGGGTTTGAAGCCTTACTTCGCTGGAATGATGCTGAACTTGGAAGTGTCAGACCAGACTTATTCATACCCATTGCAGAAAAATCTGGTTTAATTTTTGATATCGATATATGGGTCTTTGAAAATGCGATTGCACAGGTAAAAAAATGGCGTGAGCAGCTTGATCAGGACTTTATCGTTGCTATTAACTTTAGCCCAACTAATTTCCATCATCGCGAGATGATGACATGGGCTCAACAACATGAAGTATTCTTACAAAGCTTAGATTGGGTCGAACTAGAAGTCACAGAACGTTTAATGTTGGATGATGACCCCGTGGTGCTAAACGGCATAAAAGAACTACTAAAATCAGGCCTTCAATTTAGTATTGATGACTTCGGTACCGGTTATTCATCACTGGGATACATAAAGAAGTTCAGCCATATTTTATCCAAAATCAAAATTGATCGTATGTTCATCACAGACATCATGAATAGTAAATCTGACCAAGCACTGGTAAAGAGTATTATTACCCTTGCTGACAGTCTATCAATCGAAGTGCTGGCCGAAGGCGTCGAAACACAAGCGCAAGAGACCGTATTAATTGATCTAGGTTGTAATTATGCGCAAGGCTACTACTACGCCAAACCAATACCTGTAAGCGAGATCCCCGTTTTCTTAGATAAGTGGAAGGTTCAAACAGCCTCTAAAGAAGGTTCAATCAACGTCTCTTCATAAAACCCATCGCCCTTAATATCTTCTTCCCCACTCATTAAAGTGTCGGGTTTTTATACAGCTTGTTTTTAAAGCTACACCTAAACCACCACACAACCACCATAACTATCTGTTAAATAAGGAAATTTAATGTATCGGCCCACTTAATGCTTTAATATAGTCTAAGAGTCTCTTGAAGACATTCAACAATGATATAAAGGATAAATGATGTACCTTAAATCAATTATTAAAACTGTCGCACTAGCAACCGCGTTATTATCGACTCACGTAACCGCTGGATTATTAACCCTCGAAACCTATAATACAGGCGTTAGCACACCAGAAGTCATTGGTGGTTTTGCCATGACTAATTTTGATGTCAATAATGGTGGCTCAACACTCTCTACATCTTCTATCAGTTCACCTATCAGTGGTGTTATCCAATTCCAAGATCGTAATAACGCCTCTTTAGATATGACTCTCCGTTCAGCTGACGCAACAAGCTGGTGGCAAAATGGTGAAAGCGTTGATTATGATATTTTCACCACAGGTGAACACCTCATCAGAATTTTACTACCTGAAAATACACGCGCATTTTCTTTCAATGTCGGTGCAAGTCTTAATTCTTCTAGCAACAATGCATGGCTGAAGGCTGATGGATATTCACAAACAAGTGGCGACTCAGGCAACCTACAACGCGAATATTTTAACGTCAGTAAAACCAACACCCCAGGGTTCGGCATTTATGCTGATAACTCAAATGGAAGTTGTGGCGTAATTTCTTCGATTATTGTTGACCCTGAATTTTGGGGCATCGGTAATTTTTCAATCAATCAAAGTGAATGTGTAACTGATGTACCAGAGCCTGGCTCACTTGCTTTACTTGGTTTAGGCTTATTAGGCCTTGGTGCAATGCGCCGAAAGGTCTAATCACTTAAAGCAAAGGCAGTCATTTAAATCGTAAATGGTTGCCAAATTTATATTCTTTTAGCCTCCATTATTGGGGGTTTTTTTTATTACGTTGTTTGGGCAAGATATAAATCAACCGTTTCTTCAACACGTCTAATAGACGCTTTATCTTTAGGATTTAGAGATCCAATTCTTAACAGGCTATACTCACGATTAAACTCAATCAATCTTAGTAGAATGCCTCGTTCTGCAAAAAAGTAACTGAGCTTTTCTGCCTTCTTGATGGGTAAGCAATAACTTGAAAACAATTCTTCGTGAAATACGCTATGGGTGTGTTTTCGACCTTGCTGTAAACGGCTAAACAAAGGAGTAAATAATGTTTGGCTAAGCTTTGCGGCTTTGGATATATTTTCTCGAGCTTGTTGCTGCCATGCTTCATCTTTAAACGCGACGGTTGCAATACTTTGTGCCGGGCCATTGATCGCCCAGAGTCCTAAACGTTTTTGAAGCGTTTGAATCAATTTTTCATTCGCAAAAACAAAGCCCAAGCGCAAACCTGCTAGGCCAAAAAACTTTCCAAATGACCTGAGTACAATCATATTCGGCTCAAAATGTTCTGCTAACACGCTGAATTCTGGCTGGGTATCCATAAAAGCTTCATCAATAATCAGATACGCGCCTTCGCCTAAGTTTTTTGCCCATATATTAAGCTGAGCAGGAGAGAACTTGAGTCCACTTGGGTTATTGGGGTTAATAATGACTAAGTGCTGTCGATTATTCTGCTGAAGTGATTTGTTAATAAACGAAACCGAAGCCTCATGTGCTATTGAGGGATAGTTTGTCACCTCAGCACCTGATTGTTGCCATTGAAGCCGATGCTCTTGATAGCCAAGCTCAGGAAGCAATACCGGCAAAGAAGGTAAACATTCTGGTAATAACTGAATAACGGCTTGTGAGCCCGATACAGCGAGTAAGTTTTGTTCGCTTAAGTCTTTATTATCATCTCCCAGATAATATGATTTTGCTGCTTGAATAAAATCTGGTTTGATATATGGCAATTGCTGAAATGCAACCGCATCAAGTTCAGTAATCGGGTATGACTCAGAATTAATCCCGGTTGATAGATCTACCCATTGCTCAACAGGCACATCAAAGTGCTGACTTGCTTGTTGTAGGTCGCCTCCGTGAAGGGGAATAGAGAGGGGAAGCAAAGCTTTCATTAAACCGTCACACCTAATAATTGTTCGAAAATAGTGATACTAGTCATCACAACTAACCATATGCTCAGCCACAAGACCAAAGTCTTATTCACTAAAGCACATGCTTGATCAATACTCTGAGCAGAAGCTTTGTGTGATGTTTCATCTCCACCTTCAATTTCTTTCCCAGGCAATGGCCCTAATTGAGGCCTAGTTTGCCACTCACCATGATAGGGCGCTGCGCCACCTAAGGATACCGACAATGCTCCTGCGCCTGCAGCCATTACGGGGCCTGCATTGGGGCTTTTCCAGCTACGCCCCTGCACCTTCCAGCATTGCATGGCTAGTCGAGTATTACCCAATACAGCATAACTTGCGGCAGTTAAACGCGCAGGGATAAAGTTCAGCACATCATCAATACGTGCGGCACACCAGCCAAAATGTAAAAAACGTTCGGTTTTATACCCCCACATCGCATCTAAAGTGTTACTTAATCGATACAACACCACGCCTGGCACACCCGCGATAATAAACCAAAATATTGCTGAGAAAATTGCATCTGCACCATTTTCGAGAACAGATTCCGTTGCGGCGCTCGCAATGTCAGCCTCTTCAAGTGATGCTGTATCCCTACTCACAATCATTCCCACTGCTTGCCTAGCTGCTGTTAAGTCCCTTGCTTTTAAGGGCTTTGAAATTGCTTTTGCATGCTGCAATAAGCTCTGCCAGCCTATCGCGATGTACAAGACCAATGCAGAAAATAAAATCTGTATAAAAATATTTTCGTTAAAACTAAGTTCTAGCAGCCAGCTGAGTGCGACGATCGGGGCGACCAATAGCAAATAAGCGACACTCCCTATACATCGTGTAGCTATTTTATGATCGTTCTGCTTACGGTTAAAGGCACGCTCTACCCTCGTTACCAAAGAACCAAAACCTACTAAAGGATGATATCGTTTTGCTTCGCCTAATAAGATATCTAACACTAGAGCGCCGATTACAGCGGCAAAGATAACAATCACCCGCGAACCCTCTCACCGGAGATTATTTCAGAAATCGTTTCAAAAGAAATCGCCTCTTCTACGGCATCAGCCAATCGATTAAATTGCTCATCACGAAATTCTGCGTAGTTGTATTTGGGGGTGTTGCATTCAGTTAAGTCATCATTCTCTATTCGCGAATGATCTAATGACACACCCGCCCATTGAAGAATTTTTGTTAGAAATTCTGATTCATCAAACAAACCATGCAAGTAACTCCCCCATACGGAGTTATCTTCATTGCGCGCTCCTTCATCAACAGCATTAACGCCTTGTTCGTCGGTTAGACTGAATAGAGGTGAGGCAAGATCTTCGCCCTGACTAATACCTGCATGAATTTCATATCCGCTAACTTTAATTATTTCTTCTAAAGCGCTTTGATCTACACGATTTTTTACAAACACACCCTGTACGCGTTTGAGTGTTTTGTGCTGAGTAAGCGTGGTTTCCATGTTGATCAAACCAAGACCGTTACTAGAGCCCGCACTAGATTCAACTCCTTCTGGGTCATGAATATGTTTCCCTAACATTTGAAAGCCGCCACAAATACCGATCACTTTACCGCCGAATCGTAAGTGTCGTTGAATCACATTTTCCCAACCCGCATCTTTTAAACTTTGCAGATCTGACCGCACACTTTTACTACCTGGCAATACAATTAAATCTGCTCCGTTAAAGTCTCGGGCATGACGCAGAAACTGGCAATCGATCAATGGGTGTAATCTTAGAACATCAAAGTCGGTATGGTTACTAGCACGGGGGTACATCAGAACCACGACTTTCAGTTTCTCACGTGCTACTCCATCATCATTTAGAGCCGCTGTTTGTGCATTTGTTTGAGAGACGTTCAAAGCATCTTCCGCTTCAATATGCAGGTCTTTCAGATAAGGAATTACCCCTAAAACCGGTACGCCGGTTTTTTCTTCTAACCAATCTAAACCAGACCTTAATAAACTCACATCTCCTCTAAACCGATTGATCACAAAACCTTGTACACGCTGTTGCTCTGAAGGCCTAAGCAGTTCATAGGTGCCATACAAATGCGCAAACACACCACCTCGATCAATGTCCGCAACAATAATTACGGGACAATCCACCGCTTCGGCAAAGCCCATATTTGCAATATCATGCTCACGTAAGTTTATTTCTGCCGGACTCCCTGCCCCTTCGACAATCACCACATCATATTTACTGCGCAGGCTTTGATAACAATTGACGACTCGCCCCAAAAGTTCAGGTTTATACTCATGATAGGTACGAGCATCCATATTCCCAATGGCATGCCCATTTATGATTACTTGTGCGCCAACATCACTATTAGGCTTAAGCAATACTGGATTCATTTCAACGGAAGCATCCAAATAACACGCCTCTGCTTGGACAGCTTGCGCACGGCCAATTTCGCCACCTTCTTTGGTCACAGCACTATTTAAAGCCATATTCTGGGATTTAAAAGGCGCAACTGAGACTTTCTTCCTAGCGAGAATACGACCAATCGCTGCAACCATAATGCTTTTACCTGCATCCGATGTACAACCCTGCACCATCAAGTGACCATGTAATTTCATTGCTTTTCCATTCTCATTTCTCAGTAACTCACAGCAGGCTCATACTGAAATAGACCACACAGGCCAGTAATATGGCAACTTCGCTTAGCTCAATTAAGGCACCAGCAGTATCACCCGTACAACCGTCAATACGGCTTAACATCAGGTGTCGTAAATAGATAAATACAGCAAGCCCCGCCACAAGAATCGTGACCAAATGCCATCTAAACACTAAACAAGCCAACACTAATACCACACAGCAAACGCCCCAGACCGCATTCGTTGAAAGGTGTTCGCTAATCGCTTTACCCAAGCCATTCTTCCGTGCATAAGGTGTGCTCGAAAAGAGTATCATCGCGCTCATTCTTGAAAGTATTAAGGGCCAGATCAATACCAAATAATAACTTTGTTGCGCCATTGCTTGAGTGAGTAATGCTTCCAGTGCCGCATATTTAACGAGCATCACTAAAATAACGGTGGCAATTGCAATAGGGCCAGAGGTGGGGTCTTTCATTAATTCTAACGTTCGTTTTTTAGAGCCTAAACCGCCCATCCAAGCATCGGCACAATCGGCTAAACCATCGATATGTAAAGCCCCCGTTAAAACCACCCATGCACTCAGCAGTAGTGCTGCAGATAAACCGCTACCAAACACTTGCATCAAACCAAACGCCAGAGCGCTTAAGATAAACCCTAATAGCGCACCAACAACAGGATAAAACATGAGCGAAGCACCCACGTCTTTATCTTTAGGCATTGGTAAGTGCCCTACCGGTAAACTACTCAAAAACTGAATGGCAATCAGTAAAGGTTGTAAATGCTGATATGCGGTTTTTAAAATTCCATGCTTGTATTTCAACTTATCCTTCACAGTGAATGTGGCCCTTGCAACTGCTTTTTTCTTCACCTTTACTATCACTCTCCTCTTCACTCTTGTTATCAGTGACCCCAGCCGATTCAAAGGTCGCCATTTTACTATGTAGCTGGCAAGCCATTCGCATCAAAGGCACCGCCAGCGCTGCACCACTTGCTTCACCCAATCGCATATTTAATGAAAGTAAGGCATCGCCGTTCATACTCTTAAGTACTAACGCATGGCCCGCCTCTGCAGATTGATGCGCAAAAAAGAACCAGGGGCGAATAGAAGGGTTAATATTTACAGCAACTAGTGCGGCCACCGAGCTAATAAAGCCATCAACTAACACCGTAATACCTACTTGAGCACACGCAATATAAGCGCCGACCAAGCCCGCAATTTCGAAACCACCTAAACATTGCAGCGCTTTTAACGCATCGACATCTTCATCGCTAATGTCTTCATTTAAAGAGCCATTTAAACGCTGGCTAAAGCCATGAAGCGCTAACCCTCGAGTGACTGCGCTTTCTTTACGCTGAATACCTTCATCATCCACGCCGGTACCACGGCCCACTAGGGCTGAGGCAGGTTGATTCAGTAAGGCGCAAGCAAGTGCTGAAGCGGAGGTTGTGTTACCAATGCCCATTTCACCGCCAATAAATAGCTGAGTTTTATGTTCAATCGCGTCAATCGCAACGGTTTGTCCAGCAGATAATGCCGCATTCAATTGTGCTTTCGTCATCGCTTCTTTTTGACAAAAATTTTGGGTGCCGCCGGCAATCCGGTCATTTTGTACGCTCGACAACTCAGGTAATTCATTCACGGTACCCAAATTAATCACACCGAAATTTGCAGCTAATGACTCCGCCATAACGGTAATAGCAGCGCCTTGGGCTGCAAAGTTTTTCACCATTTCTCCTGTGACCACTTGTGGGAATGCCGAGACTCCTTCATCAACAACACCATGATCTGCGGCAAATACACGAATCATCACATTATCTAACGCAGGTTTAAGCAAACCCTGTAATCCTGCTAATTGTGTAGCGATATGTTCAAGCTGCCCTAGCGATCCAGGTGGCTTGGTCAGCTTGCCTTGATGCGTTAATGCTTGTTGCTCAGCTTCGGTATTAAATGCTTTAGCTGGAATTTTTACCCACTTCATCTTGCTCTCCTAAAAATTCATAGCCCTTCTTTTTCTGCATCAATATCGAGCAGTAAGTTTTGTAGGTCTTGTTTGTCTTGGTCGCTTGCTTGCCACATCTCACGCTGAATGGCTTCTAGCATACGTTCGGTCATTTCTTCTAATGCCGATAAATTATGTTCGCGCATAAATTCTTGGTTTTGTTTGTCAAAAATCAACGCTTGCGCAACTTGCTGGTATTGGTAGTCATCAATAAAGTCTGTGGTAGCATCGTAGGCAAATAAATAATCAATGGTCGCCGCCATTTCAAAGGCGCCTTTATAACCATGTTCTCGCATTGCATTGAGCCATTTTGGGTTGAGCACGCGTGATCGAATCACTCGATTTAGCTCTTCTTTTAAGGTTCTGATTTTAGGCGCTTCAGGGTTTGAATGATCACCATGGAATACCACGGGCATCTGCCCACGATACACATTCACCGCATTCGCCATACCGCCTTGAAACTGATAATAATCATCAGAATCTAGCAAATCATGCTCTCGGTTATCCTGATTTTGAACAACAGCTTCCAGCTGTGACAACTGATGCCTAAACGCAGCGGGTGCCGCGACACCTTGAGGCTCTTTTTCAGAGTGATTCCCATAGGCATAACCTCCCCAGTTTACATAGGCTTCGGCTAGGTCACTCTGTTGCTCCCAACAGCGTTCATCAATAAGACCTTGCAGTCCGGCACCATAAGCGCCGGGTTTACTACCAAAAACACGATAACTTGCTTCACGCTTAGCCTGCTCTACTGGCATTCCTTGCTCAACTAATTCTGCAAAACGTTTATCGACATGCTGCCGAATCATATTTTCATTGCCGGGTTCTTCTAACTCTGCCAGTGCCCGTACTGCTGCATCATAAAGCCGCATCACATTGGCAAAAGCATCACGGAAAAATCCAGACACTCTTAAAGTTACATCCACCCGAGGCCGGCCTAACAACATACAAGGGATAATTTCAAAATCGACAACCCTATTCGAGCCAGCAGCCCAAATTGGTTTCACACCCATTAACGAAAATGCCTGAGCAATATCATCGCCCCCAGTACGCATGGTCGCTGTACCCCAAACAGATAAACCCAATTGCTTCGGATATTCTCCCTGCTCTTGAAGATAGCGGGCAATTAAAGCCTCCGCTGACTTTTCACCTAAAGCCCACGCGGCAGGTGAAGGTATCGCTCTACTGTCGACCGAAAAGAAATTTCGCCCTGTGGGTAAAGTATCTAAACGGCCCCGAGTTGGCGCACCACTTGGCCCGGGAGGCACAAACGTGCCGGACAAACCCTGCATTAATGACTGAATTTCAAGTTGAGCGCTTTGTTCTAACGCGGGAACTAGCAGCTTTCGCGCAAATATTAATAACGCATAAGTATTGGGAAAGGACGGTTCTAGTTGAGATAAGCATTCAGTACCAATCAAATAATCAGACACCCATTTTAATGCCAACAATTCGAGTCTTTCGCGGGTATCGGCTTCTGTTCGCCAATTTCTGCTATCTATCTCTAGCAATATGTTTGGGCGCGCACCTGTCCAATTTTCAGTATTAGCCGCTAAAGGGTTAAACGATTCTCCAGAGGACTCTAGATTCAGATCACCTGCAATACTATGCAAAATTCCTTGTGTATCGGCTTCATTACCTCGTGGTAGGCGTAATAACGCAACGATCGTATCGGCCAGTTTTACCTCATCGGGTAAAGCGCCCAGTATGTGTAAACCATGACGTATTTGTGCTTCTTTAATATCACATAAATAAGCGTCTAATTGGTCGAGTACCTGTTGATCCGCTCCGTCTTTGTTAGCAAGTGCTTCCTTACTCTCACCAACCTTATTTGATATGAGTTCTTGTAGTATGTTTGTTTCACGAACTAAGACCAGAATACGATTTTTTAACCAATTTTCACGACGAATATCCATCCCTAACGCTTGATAATACTCATCGACTAAACCTTCTAGGTCAGCTAAATCACCATAGATCTCTGCACGAGTCATTGGCGGCATAAGGTGATCAATAATCACGGCTTGTGTACGCCGTTTTGCTTGCGCACCTTCGCCTGGGTCATTGACAATAAAAGGATAAAAATTAGGCATGGGGCCTAAAATTAAGTCGGGCCAGCATTCATTTGATAGTGCTGAGCCTTTGCCAGGTAACCATTCCAGATTTCCATGCTTACCAACATGGATTACGGCACTCACTTGATATTCATGGCGTAACCAAAAATAGAAAGCTAAATAGCTATGAGGCGGAATCAGGTCTGGATCATGATAGTTAGCAGCTAAATCACGATCAAAGCCTCGTGCCGGTTGAATCCCGATAAAGGTTTCACCTGAACGAATACCTGCGATCATTAATCGCCCTTGTCTGAATTTAGGATCTTGCTCAGGGCTACCCCATTGTTCATAAATCGCTGTTTGATTCGCTTTGGGTAAGGTTTGGAAATAATGCTGATAGTTTTCAAGCGAAAGACTTTGCCAACAGGGTAATTGATGGAGCGTATTTGGGTTATTGGTAACACTGCCCATTAAAGCTTCAATGAGTCCCGTACCCGTATCAGGTAGTTCATCGACCCGATAACCAGCCTGCTTAAGCCCGTTTAGTATTGCCAATGCCGAAGCCGGTGTATCTAAACCAACACCATTTCCGATACGGCCATCTTTGGTCGGATAATTAGCAAGTATGAGTGCAATGCGTTTTTGAGGATTCGGTGTAGTCGCAAGTTCACAATAGCGTTTAGCCAAACTAACCACCCAGTTAGCGCGTTCGTGATGCAGTGCATAACGCACGAGTGATATTTCACACCGTTCATCAAAGTCATCTTCGGCTTTAAAACTAATCGCCCGTGAAATAACACGGCCATCCATTTCTGGTAACACGACTTGCATCGCTAAATCACGGCTATTTAAGCCCTGAGTATTTGCAGCCCAATCTTCCTGCAAGGTACTCGACAACATCACCTGAATAACCGGAATTTGGTTAATAAAAGGCGAAATAAAATAAGACGGCCCACTGTCGGTCGCCGCTGAAAATTCACTACCACTTAAAGACGAAGAGTTACTGGCAAAACCTGTGGTATTTAGAATAACGCGCGTGTTGCTTGCTTCAATTAAGTGATTGATCAAAGCCAGCGATGCACTATCTTTAAGGGAACTGACTGCAATCGGCAATGGTTTCAGCCCTTGCGCTTGCACACACTTAATAAAGTCATCAAACATCGCTGTATTAGCATTTTGTAAATGGCTACGGTAGAACAAAATTATACAAACAGGCGTATCTAAGGGTGTTTGGTTAGCATTTTCTTGCTGCGCCACATAACTTTTCCATTCAGCCAAAGTCGCTCCTAGTTCTGAATGATGAGTGTTATCAACGTCAGAATTGAGAGCTTTTTGTTGCGGCAGATAAATAATACTTTTAGGTAGCACTTTCGGTTCATGCCAATCGCACTGGTGGTTTAAGTATTCATCGGCAAGATACTTAAAAAGAGACTCACTATTACTCGAGCCACCTTCACGTAAAAAACGCCATACTCTTACAGCCTCATCAGTTGAAACACTTGAAGCCGCAAAAAGGTCACTGTCTTCTGCGTCATCGCCGGGCACAATAATGAGTTGTCGGCCAGCTTTCGCAGTTACCCAACTTTGAAGTTGCTCAAAGCCATATTCCCAGTAACTTTGACCGCCGAGCAAGGACAGCACTACGAGTTTGCTAGCGTCTAAAACCTTATCTTGATAAAGATCAAATGCGGCGGGTTTTCGTAAGTGCATCCAATTAGCGAGACGAATACTCGGAAAACTTTGAGGCAGGTTATTTGCAGCATTTGCCAGTGCACTTAAGCTACTGTCTGCCGCAGATAATATAACAATATCTGCGGGCGACTGCTCAAGATCAATAATACCTTCGTCATCGACAAAGCCACCCGGTTTCGCTGCAAATAGGTGCATTACGCTGTCAGTTCAAGCTGAGCCGCAGCTAGTGCTTCAGTAATTAATGACTTATCCAAATCTTTTCCGATAAAGACCAAGTGCGTCGCACGTGCTTCATCTTGCTGCCACAAACGATCAAAGTACACATCCATACGTTTACCCACGGCTTGGATAACTTGTCGCATTGGTTTACCAGGCATGGCAACAAAGCCTTTCGCTCGATAAATATTATGCGCTTCAAGTAGTGAAGTCATAATCGCTTGTAATAAATTACTATCGACTTCACCCAACTTAATCACAAATGAATCAAAGTGATCATGTGCGTGTTCATGATGTTCGCCATGGTGATGATGGTGATCATGGTGCGTCGCAACCGCTTCGATTTTATCTTCAGACGCGGCATCAATTCCCATGATGGTTTCAAGCGATAAAGGGCTTTGCGTAGTTGTACCCTGCGTTATGCTCGAGCCATTAGCGTCAGTACTCGCCGTTTGACGGGTATAAATTGTTTTTACCGACGCGGGTACTTTTGCCGAAACAACCTTCTCTACCTGTAAACGTTGCGCATCGTCTAATAAGTCATTTTTACCGACAATCACTAAGTCAGCTGCACTTAACTGATCATCCAATAACTCATTTAAAGAAGGGTCATGGTCTAAACTGTCATCCGCTTGTCGCTGTGCTTCAACTTGTTCGACATCATTGGCAAATCGACCCGCCGCGACAGCTGGGCCATCAATTAACGTAATGACCGCATCTACCGTGCAATACTGTTTAATTTCAGGCCAGTTGAATGCTTGTACGAGAGGCTTTGGTAATGCAAGGCCACTGGTTTCAATCAAGATATGATCTATGTCATTTCGACGCGCAACCAGCTCTTTCATGACAGGTAAAAACTCTTCTTCTACGGTACAGCAAATACAACCATTCGCGAGTTCGTAAATACCATTTTCACCCTGGGTAGCTGCGGTTTCTTCGCCGTCCTCACAAGAAAGAGGACAGCTACGCAATAAGTCAGCATCAATATCTAATTCACCAAATTCATTCACGATCACAGCAATACGCTTACCCTTCGCTTGCTTTAGTAAGTTCGATAGTAAGGTCGTTTTACCGCTGCCTAAAAACCCAGTCACGATTGTTGCGGGGATTTTATTTAATTCCATCTTTTTACACCTGTAAATTCTGTTAAATGTTCAGAGTAATATGTTTATAAAGAGACTGATTTAGTCTCTGCTATGTCGTTTCGCGCTTCACCGTTCGAGGCTTTTCAGGTTTAACTTTTGGCCGATATACATGTGCTTGGTCTTGGTCATATAAGTATGAGTCTTGAAATTCGTCTGTTTTCAACACAGGACCGACTAAAATGAGCGATGTTCTGGTGAATTTCTTTGCACGAACTTTTTCAACAATATCGCTAAGGGTGCCCTGAACTTTATCTTGATCAGGCCATGAGGTTCGATAACACACTGCTACGGGACAGTTTTCACCATAATGCGGAATTAGCTCTTCTACTATTTTATGAATACGCGTTATCCCAAGGTGTATCACCAAGGTCGCGCCACTACGCGCTAGCTCTGGTAAACGCTCTCGTTCTGGAAAAGGTGTTTTACCTTCATAACGGGTCATGATAATTGTTTGCGAAACCCCTGAAAGTGTTAGCTCTTTACCCAGCCATGCTGCGGAAGCAGAGGTTGCCGTCACACCTGGGATAATTTCAAATGGTATCTCTAAGGATTCTAATCGACGAATTTGCTCACCAATAGCACCATAAACTGAAGGGTCGCCAGAGTGAACACGCGCCACATCTTTGCCTGCTGCATGCGCTTGCTCGATATGCACTAGAATTTCGTCCAAATCAATCGAGGCTGTATCGATAATTTTTTCTGCTTTATCTTCTACCGTAAGTAAGATTTCACGCGGCACCAAAGAACCTGCATATAAAATAACAGGACATTGCTCGATTAAACGCTGGCCTTTTACGGTAATTAATTCAGGGTCACCGGGCCCGGCACCAATAAAATATACAGTCATGTTCTCTTGCCTTTATGTTAGCTTCTTTTTATAGCCGCGAGGGGTATATGCCCATTGTTTATCTTTATAAGTAATATGACGTGATTCACAATTACCGACCATTACCAAGGTGAACATATCAACGTTTTTTGCATCGAGTTCAGCTAGCGTAATCAGTTCAATGGATTCATCTTCACGCGTTAATTGTCGTCCAATCAAAACAGGTGTTTCTGCAGGGCGATATTTCAATAGAATGTCTCGTGCAGTATTCAGCTGCCAGTCGCGTTTTTTTGAAACAGGGTTATAAAACGATACGACAAAGTCACCCGTTCCCGCACTGTGAATGCGCTTTTCAATGGTGTCCCAGGGCGTTAATAAATCTGATAACGAGATGGTACAAAAGTCATGACCAAGCATTGCGCCAGCCTTCGCAGCACCGGCTTGCATCGCCGAAATGCCCGGAATCACTTCAATTTCAACATCTAACCATTCAGGATGCTCTTCAGCCCCTGTGATATGTTGATCTAAAAGTTCAAACACTAGCGTCGCCATAGCATAAATGCCAATATCGCCACTCGAAATTAATGCCGTCGTTTTGCCACTTGCAGCCAAATCAAGTGCTAGGCGCGCACGTGCTATCTCTTCACCAAGCGGTAATTCATGATGAGTCTTGCCTTTGCAAATATCACCCAGTAGGTCTAAATAAAGTCCATACGCAACAAGATCGCTACATTGATTAACAACTTGTGTGGCTTTTGGAGAAACCAATTGTGCGTCTCCTGGCCCCATTCCAACTAAATATAGTTTACTCATAACTGGTTTAAATCTCTTTCTATGTTTCAACTTGAGGGTTTTAACTTAATGGAAAGCTTCTGGCAATCGCACAAGTAGCCTTACTATTTTTCTGTTTATTGAGCACTAATTCAGGTGCCTGACCTGTTACCACCTTGGCGGCATATAAAGCCGCTGATTCTGCTACACCATAAACCCCGACTACGCTCATTATGTAGTCAGACTTCGTACTTAAAAGTGACTCAACCGTCGCCAGCTGTTTTTGATTCCACGTCGAAAAAGGTTTTTCAAACTGCTTGGAAAGTTCAATTAAGCCGACTTCATCCGCTTTAATATCGATACTATTGATGCTTTGAATTTGATCCAGCTTTAGATTCGCCTGCTGTAGACAATCTATTAATAGCGACTGTAGCTCAGGCATTGGGCAGTCTCTTTCACAGCCCATACCAATGGTATAAATCGGTTTCAAGTAAGGTTTTGCCGTGGTGCTAACTAACTGTGCACCTAACATTTCGGCAACCTGCCGCCCCCATTCGTTTGCGCCACCTTCATGACCTGACAACATAGGAATAACGTAGTCACCACACTCATCTAGCACTAATACCGCGGGGTCTTGATGTTTATTTTGCAGTACTGGCGCAAGCGTTCGAACAGCAATACCCGTTGCGCAAATCAAGACCAAAGCATCACCTTGCTTAAATGCAGATTGCACTTGCTCAGTAAAAGGTGTGGGTTTATGCCAAAGACTACTCTCTGATAATTTCTTATTCAGCTTTTGGGCGAGTTTTTGACCGGCATCGGTGAGTGAAATAATACGAATCATAAGCGCCGTGACTCCTGCTTGGTAATTACAAACAAGGAAAAGTATGGCCCAGCTTCTTTCTGCTCTAAAGCACATACATCTGAAATAATACGCTCATTCTCTCGCCCGATATACTCCAAATAGTGCGCATCAGACATGCGTTGTGTTCTTTCTAATAACGCCAGTAATCTTGGTCGTGAACGCCCTGCTTTCATAATGATCACGCTATCAAAGTCTCTGAGCGTTTTTTCAATTACTTCGTCATCATGACGCCCACTAATCACCGAAAATGATTCTTTCATCATCGTTAATGGCAAATTCAATGCCGAAGAAGCCGCATGAGGGGATGATATACCGGGAACAGAAATACAGGTATACCCTCCTTTCTCAGCAGACTGTATGCGTGTAAGTAAATAAGCAAATGAACCAAAAAATAGTGGGTCACCCTCACACAGAAATACAACCATCAGGCCCTGCGCTAAGAAACCTTGAATTTCTAACGCGGCTTGATCATATACCTTGTCACCAATACTCGGATCATCCGCCATTGGCATCATAATCGGCATTTCGATTTGCTTTGTTGTATTACCTTCAAGCAGTGATTGGGCGATATCTCTAGATTGAGACTGCTTATGTACATTTGCCAGGTAGGCAACCACGTCAGCCTGTTGAATTAGCCGAGCAGCTTTTAAGGTAATGAGTTCAGGATCACCGGGGCCCACACCTACACCATAAAAAACCCCATCATTTGAAGATGTATCTGCAACTGGCTTAGTCATAATTTAGCTCCGCCAACTTCATAAACTTAAACAATGTAACCGATAAGCTGGGGCGATAAAGTAATTGTCCCGCTAGCTTGCTGCCTTTGCTGACACTAATCTGTAGGGTTTCAAGATCAACATCTTGAGCACTCTCACGCGCAGCCATAAACTGAAACAAATGTTGTTTCGTAGCTTCAGTTACAGCGGATGCCACTAACAAACCACCTATGGGTAGTTTTTGCCAAACAAGCGCGAGTATCTCAGGTAATGAACCACCGCTCCCACCAATAAAAACCTTAGTTGGGTCAGGAAGGCCCGACAGTTTTTCAGGAGCCCTACCGGCGATAATATTGAGCTGAGAAACAACACCAAAACGATCCCGATTTGCTTCAAGGCAAGCCAGTCGCACTTCATGATGCTCAACAGCATGCACCTGAACCTGCTTATTCCAATAAGCTAATTCAACCGCAACTGAGCCACAGCCTGCACCAATATCCCATATCACATCGGCATTATTGGTTTGAATAAGCGACAAAATAGCTAAACGAACTTCACGCTTAGTAAGCATTGCACTATTATTTTTAGACTGGTTTTTTTCAGGAAGGCCTTGTTCATTCTTGTAAGCTACATCAGTAATAAAGCTTTCATTTGGAATACCAGGAAAGCTTGGCAGTACTAAGCCTATACCTTTTACTTCAATCACACTTAGATGTAGTGGATCAAAAACTTGATCAGACTCGCTTAAGCGACTTGCCTCAAAACGACTGATCTTCTGTTCAGGGTAACCCAAGCTTTCACACACCGTGATAATAGAGCTTTCAAAGCCAGCTCTCAGACATTCCCGTGCTAAAACCTGTGGCACACTTTTTTTATCACTAAGCACCACTAAAGTTTGAGCAGGTTTTAGCGTTTTACGAATTTGGGCGACAGGTCGGCCATGCAAACTTAACACATCAACGTCTTGTAGTGACAAGCCTAAGGCATGACAGGCTGCTTGAATACTTGATACTGCGGGATAAAAGTTAAGATTTTCAGCGGGGTAGTGTTTTGAAAACCAACGACCAATGCCATAAAATAAAGGGTCACCTGATGCTAATATGCTCACGTTTTCAGACGGATCTATACTCTCTAGCCATGTAGAGAGTTCACGCAAAGGAGGTAATAATAAAGCTTGTGTGGTTTTTGGTTTCAAGTGTTCAATCACTTGCAGTTGACGCTCTGAACCTACCACCCAATTTGAATTCTCTAATGCTGTTTGAGCAAGCCTATTTAATTCAGCCTGTTCAGTGACACCCAAGCCAATAATATGAATCAATAGAGTTCACCTATATTGCAGCGTAATAGCGCATTACAACTGGCAGAGGAAACGGCACTACCACCTTGGCGACCAAGCAAAGTAATGCATTCAATACCTAGGTCTTGATGATTGTCCCAAAGTGCCTGCTTTGATTCTGCTGCGCCAACAAATCCGACGGGCATACCAATAATTAAGGCAGGCTTTGGACAACCCGCTTGAATCATTTCTAATAACCGAAATAAAGCTGTAGGCGCATTGCCAATAATTACGATACTGCCTTCGAGGTGTGGTTGCCAAAAATCTAATGCCGCCATAGAGCGTGTATCACCTCGCGCTTTTGCCAGTTCAGGTACTCTCGCATCATTTAAAAAACATAAAGGCTCGGCGCTAAGCATACGCTTGGTGAGACCCTGCTTAACCATTTCAACATCACATAATATCGCACTATTTTTTGCTAATGCAGCACAACCACTCTGACACGCCTGCTGACTAAAAAAGACCTGTTCAGACACTTCAGGCAAACCAACGCTGTGCACAATACGCATTACCACTTGTTGCTCTTGATGAGAAAAGCGCGAGAGATTAGTGAGTTCACGAATCTGGCGAAAGCTTTCATGCTCAATCGCTTTTGGGTCGGCCTGATAATCAAAGTTGCTTATTTTCATATTAATTAAGCTTACTTCTGGTCATGAGAGTGATCATGTGAATGAGAGTGCCCATGATCGTGGCTATGAGAATGACCATGAGAATGCCCGTCAGTACCAATTCCCTGAACATGGTGATGGTGGCTTTCTTGAGGCGTACCCACTTTATGCTCAGAACCGACAATTTGTACCCGATACTGACAAAGCTGACAATTCATATTCGGATTACCCGCACTGATTTGTTCAAAGCGCTCAACAAAGGTATCAATCACTTTTGGATGATCATTTAGGTAAGGCGCCTTCACAACCGCTACATCAGGATACTTTTCAGCATAATCGTCAGCCCATTGATAAATTTTCTTCACCAAGCGACCCGTAAACAAGAAGTACGGAAAAATAATAACTTGCTTAAAGCCTAAGCCATGCGCACGTTCCAAACAGTCAGGTACGAGTGGCGTTGTCACACCGCTAAAACAAGTAGTTGCCCAACCAAAACCCATACCTTCTTCAAGTATTCGGGTGATTTTTGCAATATTAGAATTGGCATCGGCATCTGATGCGCCACGTCCTACGACCACTAACAAGGTATCTTCACGCTTATACTCGTTCGTTGATGCCTTGCTAAGGAGCGCTTTTAATTCAACTTCTGCCTCTTCAATACGTGCTTGTGCCGCTTGAACCATTTTGGCATTAACGCCCAGCTCAGTACCGTATTCAATACCAATATCATATTCTTGCTGTAAGGCATTCAGTTCGCTTGGGATATCATTTTTAGCATGGCCACCTGCCATTAGCATGCCTGGAATGGCTTGTATTTGAGTCGCGCCTTTTGCTTTTAGCGCTTCAATACCATCGGCGATAATCGGCTTAGCAAATTCTAAAAAGCCTGTTTCGACTAAACGATCAGGAAAACGCTTTCTAAAATGGCCGGCTAGCTGGTGAAACTCTTCAACGGCGTCGTTATCTCTTGAACCATGGCCAACAAATAGAATGGCTGGTTTATCTGCTTCTGTTTTCATAATTAGTTCTGTCATCAGGATTCCTTACAAAAATACTTTAATAATTTTATATGTATTCATCATTGTGCCGTTTACCACTAAACTTTTAGCCAATGTTCTATGAAGCTTTGGCACGCTGATTTTGAAATAAATTCTTTATCTGCTTCTGGTAATTCCGGGCGAGTGAACATCAATACCGGTATGTTCAATTCTCTTGCGGCAAACAATTTTGCTTGCATTGATGTACCGCCACTATTTTTTGTAACCAATGCGTCCACATGATTATTCGCCATTATTTCTCGTTCATGTTCGAGTGAAAATGGGCCTATCGCTTTATGCCAAGTCATCGATGCCGGCAATTCTCCTTTAGGCTCAACAGCTGTTCTTAAAATCTGCTTCTGACCTTGTTTACCTAAGCTATCGAAAACTTTCACAGCTAAAGCAGGCAACTGTCCTGCGGTTAAAAATACTGCTTTCTTTGTCTGTAAAAACTTTAGTAATTCCGGCCAATTGTCATACTGTTGCCAGTTATCGCCTGCATCCGCAAGCCATGATGGACGATGAAACCGCCAGTATGGAATACCACAAAGCTGCGTACTTTCACGTGCAGTAAAACTCATCACTTTTGCATAGGGGTGAGTCACATCTAAAACCGCAACAATACTCTGTTTTTTAAGGTAAGTCGTTAAACCGCCAAACTGGGTAAAACCACCGCTAATTACCTCACATTCAAGTACCGGCTGCCGAACGATACCGGCAATACTATACACAACAGTACAGCCACTTTTATGCAATGCAGCCGCTAAGTGTCGGCCATCAGCCGTACCACCTAATATTAGTATTTTCATCGAAGCAACATTATTAAACTAGGCATTAAAAGAATAGACATTACAGTGCAGATCCTACGATTTCACCTTGGCGATTCACCACCCACAGATCGAGTACAATCTCTGAAGGTATAATTTTTTTAACCTGCTTCATGGCTTGCCTACACACTAAGTTTGCTAGCTCTACCTGCTCTTTTTGACAATGATTAAGTGCCTCAATACTAGTATTCGACTTCAAAATCTTTGTTCTTAAGGCTTCACTTGCGCCAACACCTCTCGCCAGCTCCGCAAGAAATGAAAAATCGATTGATGACGCGCGACTATGTAAATCTAAATGCCCTTGCGCCAATTTACTAATTTTCCCAAAACCACCACACAAACTCAGTCGATCAACGGGTGCTTTCTTTAAATACTTCAAGACCGCACCAACGAAATCGCCCATTTCAATCAGGGCCATCTCCGAAAACTGGTATTTATCTCGTATCGCTGCTTCGCTTTGGTTACCCGTTGAAGCGGCAATATGTTTAATGCCATTCGCTCGTGCGACATCAATGCCTTGATGAATCGAAGCAATATACGCAGAGCATGAAAACGGTCGCACGATGCCTGTTGTACCCAAAATAGACAAGCCACCTAAAATACCCAAGCGTGGATTCATCGTTTTTAGGGCTAAGTTTTCACCATCTTCAACTGCAACCGTAACCGAAAAACCACCCTGATAATTAAATTCATTAGCAATTGTTTCAAGGTGCTCTATCATCATTTTTCTAGGTATCGGGTTAATGGCCGGCTCACCAACCGCTAATGCAAGCCCTTCACGTGTCACCGTTCCAACCCCTTCACCCGCATGAAAAACAATACCCGCTAGCTTTGTTAGCTTTAACGCGATACTGACTTTTGCACCATGTGTGACATCTGGGTCATCACCCGCATCTTTAATCGTACTTGCGACACCTAGTCCTTCAAGCCATACCGTGTTACAAATAGTCAGCGAAACCACTTTACCTTTCGGTAGCGTAATCTCAACCGGATACTCACTATTTGCTGCTTTCGTATTCACTGCCGCTAACATGAACCGTGCGGCAGCAACACAACAAGCTGTTGCACAGCTCCCCGTTGTTAGGCCTGTTTTTAATTTTTTCGGCTGCTCTCCACTTTCTGGCCACATAGACTGACTTCTATTAGTACATGCATCGATTCATTCGTCGCGTTAATTTATATGGGCAGGTTATAACGACTGGCTCAGCCAAAAACCACCTAATATAATGGAGCCTGAGGCAATTAAATACTGGCTCCATTGAAAAAATCGCGTATTAAATGTCTGTAGTTTTTGTTGAGCAAAGCCTAAGCCCAAACCAAATAATGCCATTGCAAGTAACACACCCAGTGAAAACACTATTAAGTAGACCACGGCTAAACCTAACTGCTCTGAAGCTGCTCCGTGGGATACAAGCGGGACTAATGCCAAAGCAGGCGCACTGCCTGCAAGCCCATGCAACATACCCACCATTGTTGGTGTATGCGCTTCATGGTTCTTACTTTTAGAATCACCTTGTACCAACCAATGCGTATGCGTTACGTCGCCATGTTGGTGAACGTGCAAGCTGAGTTTTTGTTTTCGGATGCGAACTAAACAAAACATACCAATCACAATTAGCAAAACACCAACGCTTGCTTCAGCAATGCTCAATAAACTTGCAGGTAACTCAAAACCTAAACCAAAAAATAATAAGCCGACGAGCATCAGCACGGCACCATGCCCCAAGGCCCACTTTAAACAATAATTAATCGTGGTGAGGAAACTCACTTTTTTTCTATTACTCAATGCTGAAACCGCCATCACATGATCGGCATCCAATGCATGCACTAAACCTAATGAAAAACCGGCCCCAATCATCACCCATGGACTGATTAGCGCTGAACTCATTAATTCGGAGCTTGCAAAAAGACTACTCGCGAATACTGAACCAGTAAATAAAATACTAAAGAATAATGAACTGACAAACAGGGCTTTAACCAACATAGTCAGTCTCCTTTAGTGGGTTAGGTACGCAATTATTAGACCCTTCAGTTAGTGAGGACGCTAATGAAGCAGATAATGAAAAGATGTCGCCAATAGCATTTGGATTTGAAGGAAAAAACAAGTGTAAATAACTTGCCGTTAATCCTTTATTTCGATATATCGACTCACCTGGCGCAGTGTGCCGCTGTCTGCGAGCGTAGCTAATGGGCTCTTGTATCACGGCACTACGAGATCGATGATGCGCATGGCCTCTCACTTCACCTTCAGGTAATACGGCAGTTTGCATACCTTGGCAGCCTCGCTTGCCCTTCATAGCGCCTTGACCTGCCAATAGGCCAAGCATGACATGCGAATTATCTTCAAGATCTACGAGCGTTTCTAAGCAATAAAGAAAGCCACCACATTCAGCTAATATAGGCCGATCACTGGCATAAAACTGAGTAATAGATTCTATCATCGTGGTATTTTTAGCTAACATATCCGCATGTAATTCTGGATAACCACCCGGTAGCCAAAGCCCATCAGCATCAGGGAGACACTCGTCATGAAGTGGCGAAAAAAATTCATAACTCGCGCCCATCTGCGTTAATAAATCTAAGTTAGCTTGGTAGATAAAACTAAAGGCTTCATCTTTGGCAACCGCAATTTTTAAACCCGACAAGCATTTTTGAACCGGTGCTTGTGCCGTCAATTCTGCACTAAACTTCACCATCGGAAAGAGTTGTTCAAGCGGCATTTGTAGGCCTTGGTTCAGCGATATCGCACCGGCATCAAACCGTTCCTCTAGTAAAGATCGTGCTTCTGAGGCTTGCACCAAGCCTAAATGACGCTCAGGTAATGCAACAGACGCGTCGCGCGCAAAGGTTGCAAGCAACGGGGTCTCTACAGAAGATATCTCTTGGGAAGGCACTTTCTGCAAAGAGTCTTGCTTACTAGACTCTTTTTTACAACAAGAAAGCGCATCTCGAATTAGTTCCGTATGACGAGCTGTACTGCAGCCATTAGCAATTAAACCAACCACTGAAATATCATCTCGAAAATTCGCTAAACCTTTCATGATCGCTGCAGCCGTTTGGGCCATGCCTTTTACATCCATTACGACAGCAATCGGAATGCCAAAACAAGCGGCCAAATCGGCACTTGAAGGTTCGCCATCAAATAAACCCATGGCTCCTTCAACTAATATAAAGTCAGCGACTTGTGCCGCATCATATAGACGCTGGCGGCAATAAGCTTCGCCAGCCATCCATATATCGAGTTGTTCAACTGCTTGGCCAGAAGCTTGTTCTAATATTTGAGGATCAAGATAGTCTGGCCCGGTTTTAAAAACACGAACGACTTTTCCTTGGCTTTTTAACAAACGAGCCAAAGCTGCCGTAACGGTTGTTTTACCCTGCCCTGAAGACGGCCCAGCTAAAAAAAGCGCCGGACACAATGCAGGCTTAAGTTCTAAGGAGGCTGTCATTAATATTCAATGCCCTGTTGCGCTTTTACACCCAAACGAAACGCATGACGTTCATCTTGAATCACGCTGATGGTGTCTGCGACCTCTTGCAAGTCAGTAACCATAGTTCGGCCCGTCATAATAACATTTTGCATCAATGGACGGTTTTTTAGCGCGCCAATAACAGGTGCAGCATCCAGATAACCATATTTAAACATGTAACCAATTTCATCAAATACTAACATGTCATAACTTGGATCATTCAATAAAGTTTCCGCCAAAGCCCATGCTTTTTGCGCTGCCTCAATATCTTGTGATTTATCTTGTGTTTCCCAAGTAAAGCCGTGCCCCATGACATGCCAATCTACCAAAGGATGGCTACTAAAAAACTTATATTCGCCCGTTTCAGTACGCCCTTTGGTAAACTGAATCACCGCACATCGTTTGCCGTGTCCTACCGAACGCGCCATCGTACCAAAAGCAGAACTACTTTTACCTTTACCTGCACCTTTAAGAAGAATAAATACACCACGCTCTTCCGTTGACTTGGCTATTTTGGCATCCATCACTTTTTTGCGGCTTTGCATTCGCTGCTGGTGTTTTAAATCATTCGTCATCAGTACTCTCGTGCGCCATACGTGGCAGGTAAGGTTAAGTATTGAGCACCAAGTGCTTGTGCGATCATTTTTGCTCGGCCCCGCTTTACCGTAGAGGCTTCAATATCAATCACGGTACATTGCCCAGGTAAAGTTAAGCCATCAATATTTTGCCGTGTACGTCCGTCTGTAATCAAATAGCATTTTATGGCGAGTTCAGGAATCTTGCGCAATAAATTAAGTAAATAATGCTCTGCTCGCTCTAATGCTTCTTTAATCGGTGTTCCACCACCTGAACTCACCTGATTTAAGCAACTTTGAATGTGTTTAGGCGCCCGTACTCTTGGTAAGATATCCTCAAGCTGATCATTGCCAAAGCCTAAGATCGAGAGTTGCTCACGACTCAAATAAGCCTGCTTGGAAATTTGTAAAACAACCCCTTTAGCTTGTGCCATGAGCTGACCATCGTGTGTTGAACCAGAGGTATCCAATACGACAAAGTTGAGTGTCGTTTGCGCCCCTTTCTGCTTACGATATGCTAAGCGTGTTGGTGGCCATTTTCCGGCACTTCCAAGCAAAGTCGAAAACCAATTAGGCGAAGTGGAACAATCTTGTGTCTGGTAACTTCCACCCACGCTACGCCCTTTGTTCTTTGAAACTTGTACAGTGGTATTTGTCGCGTTGCGCTGTTTTTGCTGATGCTCATTCTGATCAATAGCAAAATCTATCGATTCAACTTCATGAATCGTTTGTACCTGAGGTGACATACTTCCCCACTGGCCACTGCCACCATTAGAGTCTGCGCTCGCATCTTTTTCAGCGCTCTTTTCAGTACTCTTTTTAGTTGATGGGGAGTCAGTCGGCCTAATATAAGGGTTTTCTTTTGGTTTATTTGATGGGGGAGCTGGAGGTTGGTTAGAAGGTGCTTGCCGACGATGCGCTAATACTAATTCTTCTACCGCATCAATATCCTGTTCTATCACATCAACACGATGATGCCATGCAGCGTGTGCCAAGGCAGCCCGACACCATACAATATCGGCTCGTAAACCATCAACATTTGCATCTGACGCTCGTTGAGCAATCATCATACGTAATGTATCAGAGCATTTAAGCTCTGACAGCCGAAGTCTTGCTTGTTGGATTTGAAAAGCGAATTTTTTTTGCTCTACCGCGTACTGCTGAATAAACGCTGCAGCGTTATGATCAAACGCTTCGCGACGCCGTACAATTTCTACTCGTTCTTCTAAGGTATATTGGTTGTTTAGGTCTACCGCCAAACCAAAACGATCTTGAAGCTGAGCTCTTAACTCGCCTTCATCGGGATTCATTGTTCCCAATAAAACAAATTTAGCTTCATGTTCATGACTTATGCCATCACGTTCAACGCAATTAACACCACTAGCAGCAACATCAAGCAGCAAATCAACTAAGGCATCACCGAGCAGATTAACTTCATCAACATACAGCACTCCCTGATGCGCTTTAGCGAATAAACCAGGGTTAAATTCAACCTTTTGTTCACTTAATACTTGCTGAAGGTTCAATGTTCCTGTGACCATGTCGTCACTGGCACCAAGAGGTAATGTCACAAAAGGTGCAATACTCCCAGTATCTTTACTTAAAACTAATACATCAGCCAAAGCACGTGCCAGGGTTGATTTAGCACTCCCTCTTGGCCCACTCACCAGTACACCACCAATATTTGGCTGTATGGCAGTGAGCGTGAGGGCAAGTTTCAATGAATCTTGCCCAACAACGGCAGAAAAAGGGTAGTTAATCACGCTTTAAGCTTCCGCATAACTGTCATTAAGTACGGTACGGTTCAAGCCCCACGCACATAACAAACCTAGCGCTAACCAAAAAACTAAATTAGCCACGCCACTCGCGACAATAAACTGCTGATGAAGGTCAACTAAAATAGCCACGACACGCTCATCAGTATGTCCAAATTCAGGCCCTGTTGAGTGCGGCGCACCAACAAAGAAAGGTAGCGCCATTAACAAAGCGCCAAGTATTTTGTACGCTTTTTTCGCAAACACTAAAATACCGATACCCACGCCAGAGGCAATAACGGTTAGCACCCACCACGTTTGGCGATTATCAAGCGGTGCAGCTTCAATACCCGGTATTTCTGGTGGTAACCCAATGCCCGGCATAGCAAAAAAAGCAATAAAACCGGCCAAGCCGCAAACTAACCCTTTCAAAGGAGAAAAATTTACCAAGCCTTTTAATTGCAACTGGTACATTATTGATAAAACAATGGCCGCAAAGCCAATACCCGCCAATACATTTGAAAGTAGAGTATATAAGCTTCGTTCTAGGCCATCACTCGGAGACCATGCTTCCGTATTATGATGGTGCTCAGCACTTACCTCTTCACCATGATGGTGACTCTGAACAGGAGCGGGAGCAACTTCAACCTCTGCTACTTCATACTGCTCTGCAGCTAATATAATGGGTGAAACACCAATATACTGAACAGCAGAAAATAATAAACCACTTAAAAAACCAATAAACAAAGCACTAAAAATAATTCGACGAAATAACATACACGACCCCAAAAGCTAATCACTAGCGGCCAACTAAGTGAACAAAGTCACTGAGCAGCACGCAGTAAAACGAAACTTGAAAGTTAAGTTAAGTTAATGTGTCTTTAATTTAAAAATTAATGACAGGGAAAAGCTAAGGAGTGGCGCGTATCGTGTGCCGCATTATGCGCAGCATCGACAGGCATAAAACCAACAGCAAAAACTATGATGACGCCAAAAGCCAGCGCACCAAACGTTTGCATAACAGAAGAGATAGCTGATTTTGAAGAAATAGCTTGTTCAGAAATAACACGAGAAGACATACATACACCTCAGGTACCCACCGTACCTACAAAAGAGAAAAATAAAACAGGCCGGTCTTCGGGCTAAAAGAGCGCTATTGCGGCTGTTTACGCCTTCCCGACACCAAATAATAGAATCAGTGGCTAATGCAAACAACGTATCAGTCGAAGCTAATACTCTTTCTTACCGATGCGGGGGCAGCGATGGAATTATTTGTTAATTAAACAAATGAGCCATACTTCCCGATTATCCCTTGAAAGGGCACCTACTAACGAACCGCTAATTCTACGACCAAGCTAGCGACATATCAAGTATATTTATTAACCAAGGCGTTTAACTGGTACAAATTATCGTCTATTTTCCCATGAGACTGATACACAGAAACAACACCACCAAATGCCTGAAGCGATTGATTAAACGTTCCTTGGTACAAGGTTTGTTTAAACTCAGATAATGACAGCTTCTGCTGATCAAATAACAGCTCGTGTAATGAAGATAGGCTAAAAACCAAAGCCCCCGTTTTCTGATCAATAAATAAGCCTTCTTTAACGCGACCAATTCGTTCGATCGCCTTAGCCTCTTGATCAATAAATTGCTGAAAAAAAGTAAGCAAGGTCTCATGCGTCGTGATGGTATTTAATCCTGATCAATGCATTTGAATCGTGGTTTAGTATTTATGTGGGGCACCATACCTATAATTAAATATGCGACACTTGCTAGTTTTATCACAAGCTGTAAAACTTTGCATTTCATACCAAGATATGAATAATTAAAACGCTATGGAAACAACCACAACTAATGGAGAATAAAATGAAAAAAGTAATCATCGCTTTATCAATTGCTTTAATTGGCTCAACAATGAACGCATTAGCTGATAGCTTAGTTACTGAATCAGCACCTGATGCAACCACTTACCTCATCCAACCAGCCGATGGAGCAACGGTTAATCAAACATTTAAGGTAGTATTCGGTTTGAGCAAGATGGGTGTTGCACCAGCAGGAGTAACTAAAAAAAATACCGGCCATCATCATATTTTAATTGACACTAATACCCTTCCAGACTTAACTCAACCGCTTCCAGCTACAGATAAAATAAAGCACTTTGGCGGCGGACAAACCGAAACACAGTTAACGCTTTCACCTGGCGAACATACCTTACAATTAGTACTAGGAAACTTTGCGCACGTTCCTCATAGCCGGCCAGTCGTATCAGACAAAATTACAATTACTGTTAAGTAGTTTGCTTAGCTGGTCGTTAGCGACCAGCTTGCCTATGTTTAATCCTACCAAAGTAAACTTAATCAATTATTTGATAATTGCCGTTCATCCAAAAATAAGCGTTGATATGGAATTTAATTTTAATCACCTATAACTTGGTAAGCGCTCTCCAAATTTGATTCCAGACCTGTACTTCCAACTGATACCATGCCGTCTAACTACTTACAGTTTCAGATATTGCACTAACCTTTAGCTCATAAATATCAAGAAATAGAGATGAGATTGACGGACATCAAAATAATGCCTCACGATTAAGCTATAATTCAATAAATTTTAGCTTGGACTTCTCATGACGAATGCTTCTGCCAACAGCTGCGACAGCAATAGCAAACAAACATTACACAATCTTGATTCCGTTATAGAATGGCTATTAACGCATGCCTCGCCCATCTCTCTACGTAAAGATGCTTATGAGGAAGTCCCTCTCACTCAGGCCTTAAATCGAATTCTAGCGGAGGATTTGGTCTCTAGCATAGATGTACCTCCAGCGGATAACAGTGCGGTAGATGGCTATGCCGTAATATATGAAGATTTAGCGTCAAGCTTAAAACTGCCTATTTCTCAACGCATCCCTGCCGGTCTTGCCCCGACAGCACTCAAAAAAGGCAGTGCGGCTCGAATTTTTACTGGCGCTTCCATTCCGGATGGGGCTGATGCGGTCATTATGCAAGAGCAAACTAACTTGGATGATGAAGGCCGCTTTGTTCAGTTTCAATCTCAGCCAAACGCCAAACAAAATATTCGACCAAAAGGCCAAGACATTGAAGCCGGCCAGACTGTTCTGCAGCAAGGACAAACACTTTCACCACAACGCTTAGGCCTTGCCGCCTCAATAGGGATTGCAACAGTGAAGGTTTATCGCCAACTGAAAGTCGCTATTTTATCAACAGGTGATGAGCTAGTTGAGCCGGGTAAACCAACAAACCCCGGCCAAATTTATAATTCAAATCGCTACCTATTACACGGACTACTAAACAACTTTCAGTGTGAAGTTATTGACCTCGGTGTGATTTCAGATCAACTATCAGCCACTCAAGCGGCCTTACAAAAAGCAGCTAATAGCGCTGATGTGGTCATCACTACCGGTGGCGCATCTGTCGGAGAAGAAGATTATATTCAAAAAGCGATCAAATCTTTAGGCCATATCGATTTATGGCGCGTCGCAATTAAGCCAGGCAAGCCATTTATGTTTGGGAAAATAGATAACACGCCAATATTAGGCTTACCGGGTAATCCCGGTGCTGTATTCGTTACTTTTTTACAGTTAGCACGGCCATTTATACTCAGGGCTCAAGGTATGACTCACGCCTCTCCAACAACCTTTAAACTACCGTTGGGTTTTGATATAAAAAAAGCAGGCATACGTCGAGAATTTCTGCGCGCCAAACAAGACAAATCAGGACAGCTTTGTCGTCATCCTAACCAAAGTTCAGGCATGCTTAGTTCAGCAAGCTGGGCAGAAGGTTTTGTGGTTATTCCTGAACATAAAGCCCCGAAACAAGGTGATTTAGTAGATTTTATGCCTTTTTCTAGTTTATTTTCTTTAAATAATTAATGCGGTATCAATTATGAAAATTCTATTTTTTGCAAGTTTGAGAGAACAACTCAATACCGAAGAGGAGCAGTGGAAAGAGCTCAATGGCGCACTGACTGCTGGCGATGTACTTTCTCAACTCCAGAAACGGGGTGAACCGTGGACTAGCTCACTTAATGCTGAGCGTTTATTAGTCTCAGTGAACCAAGAAATTTCTAACCTGAGAACGAAGATCACTGTTGATGATGAACTTGCTTTCTTCCCTCCCGTAACAGGTGGTTAATCATGCCAACGAAATTGGGTTCTATTCGAATACAGAAAGCTGACTTTTCCATTGATGAGGAGTATCAACGCTTACGTGCAGCCCATCCTTCCCAAAATGGTGCTATTTGTACTTTTTCAGGCTTAGTTAGAGAGTTTGGTGACAAAGAAGGTGTGACAGGTATGTTCCTTGAACATTACCCTGGTATGACGGAGCATAGTTTACAGTTAATTATTGATCAGGCAGCTGTTCGTTGGATACTCAATGATGTGGTGGTTATACACAGAGTTGGACAACTTAGTTTAAGTGACCAAATTGTATTTGTGGGCGTTAGCTCCGCACATCGAGCGGATGCCTTTGCAGCCTGCGAATTTATCATGGATTATTTAAAAACAGATGCGCCATTCTGGAAAAAAGAATGTCATGATGAGGGTGACGAATGGGTAGAAGCAAAAGAAAGTGACCTTAGTCGCACTAAAAAATGGTCTTAAAACTACTAACTGAATCAATAGGGATGCAACGTAGAATTTAATCATGCCGTATCAGGATATACCTAAAGATACTGACGAGTATCACTTTGAAAAATTAATGCCGCCACAATTTCCTTTGGCGAAGAAGTTCTATAAATCGGCCCGCTACCCTAACAATATAGGGCGCGAAGATGAAGTATATATCGTCCGCCATCAGAGCATCATTATTGCCGCCTTAAAACTTGTGCAACTGGATCAGTATTTAATACTCCGCAGCATGGTCGTATCCCGCTTACACAGACGAGCAGGCGTTGGTTTATTTATGCTCCGTTGCTTAGCAGAAAAGCTAGAAAAACGTGAATGTTGGTGCTTCCCCTTTGATGGCTTAGAAACATTTTATAGCGTTATAGGTTTTAGGGCATGCCTACCCGAAAACAGCCCGCATATCATCCGTCAAAAATACCAACAGTATTTTTCTCAAGGTAAAAAAATTTTTATCATGAAACGCGATTAATGATGGTTTATCTATCTAGTTCGTGCCATGATTTCTAACAATACTCATAAAGGAGATATCCTTGATGCAAACGATAAAAATTAAAGATTACATGAGTTCAAATGTTACGACGTTCAAGCCTGAAGATAGTGCCATTGATGCGCTCAGACAACTTATTAAAAAAGGCCGTTCTGGTGCACCCGTCTTGGATAACAGCGGTAAATTAGTTGGTATATTATCTGAATTCGATTGTTTGAAAGAAGCATTACAAGGTGGCTACTACCAAGAAGCGGGTGACCGCGTCGCTGACCACATGACCAAAGAGCCAGACACCGTTCAGCAAGATGACGACATTATTTCTTGTGCAGAGCTTTTTTTGAAAGGTCGACGTCGACTCCCCGTATTAAACGGTGAGCAACTTGTAGGCATTATTACACGGCAAGATTTTGGTCGGGCTTTGATTAGCCGTATCGATCACCCCCACCACGGAAAGAATTAATCACGCTTTATTCTCTTAACTTATTAGTACACCTTCGTATAGGGCCGTGTTTCTTGGAAATATGGCTCTTTTATTTTAATAATTCATATCTTTACTGAGCCTGCTTTAATGCTTAACCGCCCCTACTTTATTCTTTTAATATTTTTGTCAATCTCTGCAACAACCCACGCACAAAGTTATATTGGTGGCAGTTTTAGCCTACTGACATATAAAGACTCGGATGTAAGTAATACATTTAATGTTTCTCCTGGTAGCGGCATTAAAGCCGATGCAGACTTAGGACTATTAAATTTAACATTGGGGTATAGTTTTAATCGTTGGTTATCGCTAGAAACAAGAGCGGGAGTCGGTATATTCAATGATGAGTTCTTGCCCTCTATAGAGCTAAGCATAGATAAGCAATATGGAATTTATTCTAAGCTTTTCGTTACTGATGAACTTGAGTTTATATCGCCGTATTTAATGCTTGGTTATACCGTCTCAAAGGCAGAACTTGAATTCACAGAGCCCGGCGTCTCTTTTTCAGAAACTGAAAAAGATATCTCGTATGGTGCAGGTTTAGATATTGAACTAGATCAGGATTTTTCAGTAGGATTAGAGTTTGCTCAACTAATAAAGACAAGTACCTTTGAAGTTCTTAGCATTAATATTGGCTTAACAAGAAAATTCTAGCCTAAGTTTTATCGAAATCCTCGCTCATCAATAATGCTTTGTGCGAGAAGGGCTCCTTCATTATCTTTGTCCACAGAAATTTTTATTTCCATATCTGTACGCTTGATTTTAAACTGACGAACATGAGCCGGTATAATTGTTTCTTCTGTAGTTGAAGGCATTATAATCGTTGGGCCGAAAGCAGAACTCCCAGAAGTTCCACCCCCAAAGGTGTGTCTTAATTTTTGCTCTGGGACATCATAATCTTCCATCGTTTCAGTAAAATGCACTGAAACAATTTCAAAATAGGCCTTATCCTTCTCTAAAGTCAGTTCCGCAGCTCTATATTCTGCCATCTCTGCTAACAAATCTTCTGTTGCTTTTCTTTTATAGGTTTCATAGCTAATTAGATAGGTATCACCCTCAATATGAAGCTCTGAATAGCCATTAGGCGTAAATTCATCCCGTTCTTGATATGAAATTTTTGCACAAGAAGCTAAGCATAAGGCGCTTACCAGTAATACGATGATATATTTCATAGAAAGAAGTCTTTTCAATTGCAATAGGTTAAATAAAGATCGCGATTTTAACGGTTAATCAACCTCAATACTAATAACGCATCCAAAGTATTTAATCTTTATAAACATAACTCTCAGGGTGAAATGCGACCCATGCAAACCAATAGGCCGTTAATGAAGGCAGCAATTCTTTAGTTTCATTTGTCACCCTTGCGCTTCGCGCCTCTACATTATACTCAATCGTCAATTTTTCACCTTGAAACGTATCCTTGAGCACCCCTGTCCCCTTTGCTAATTCTACAAAGGGATAAGCTTTGAACTTACCCTTTATTTCAACACCCACCACGACTTCTTTTGGGTGATAGCGCTTGTCAGAATGAGAAACAGGAAAGTAAATAGCTTTACTGGTGCTATAAGCGGGATAAGGGCTGTTAAGATAGTTACGTCGATAGCCTGTTTCATCCGACAAGACTAGGGTTTTTGGATATCGCTCACGCCAACTTTTCCAGGTTGTATGTTCCACGGCAAGCCGCTTTAATCTTTGACCTTTAGCAGGACCACTAATAGCCAGGCCTTCAATCTGTGACCATAAAGAGTCACTTTGTCGATCATACATCAGCAAGTCACTATTATAGAGTAGACCTGACACCCCGAATTCAAGTTTTTTGCCATCTTTTGATGCATCAAATGCCATTCCCGTTCCACACAGAGGGCAGAAGCTAACTGTCACCGGATGCTGATTAAAATTATCATTTACAAGTTCATGAAAATTTAAAATCCGAATGGCATAAGCTTTACTAATACCATTAAAACTTAGCCCTAATACACGATCATCTTCTTTTAAGAAGCTAGCCTGGTCGGGTGAAATAAATACAGGGTTATCAATTGACGGAATACCATCTCGAGGAGGGCCTCCTTGAAGAATTTCAGATTCTGGTACAAGCGGTTGATCAATAACAAAGCCATTCATGCTCATCATTGAATAAACAGCCGTTTCAGTTAAAGGGTAAATTAATACGATCAATAATGGATAAATAAGCCAACGACTAGTAAGCCTTCGTACTAAAGGTCGTGATCGCCAACGCATGCCCCCTCCTTAAACTAAAACTTCGTAAGATTTAAAGCTTAGACAGACTAATGAACCTAAAGTTCTACTCTGCTAAATTTTCTTAAGCTTTAGTTAATTTAGAAAGATAAGTACCCGCCCCTTCAGTTTTGTAATATTATGTAACCGTCACTGCATTAATTATAAATGGATAGTGACTTGTCGACACATCAGAGGCTAAAGAATGACGCGTACACCCTCAAAAACGCGATCAAAAAAACAGCTAAAAGCGAAGACCAGCACGCTTAATAAGAAACAGTCACCAGAAATAAAAAAAACAAAAAAAATCAAGGATGGCTGGGAAATGAGTGCGCGAGAAGCGCTTCAGGTCAACTTTGTTGTGAGTGAAATATAGAATTCCAAAACACGTCTATTAAAATATCCGTAGTGCGTTTATGATATTTTCTTTTATTCATAAGATTCAATGAACCACTTTCATGGCTTTATCTTGTAAGAGCGCCGTATCGCTAGAGTCTTTCGAATAATAAGCAATGCATAACTCCTCCATTCTAACCGAGATATTTTATGATAGAAGTACTTGATAAGCTCATTTCAGTACTCCAATTAAAAAAAATTGATGACCAATTATTTGAAGGGAGTAGTGAAGATTTAGGTTTTAAGAATGTCTTTGGCGGTCAAGTTTGCGGCCAAGCTATGATGGCGGCCTACCAAACGGTTGAAGGTCGAATTGCTCATTCTATGCACGGTTATTTTCTTCGTCCCGGAGACCATTCTCTTCCGATCCGTTATGAGACCCAAATTTTGCGCGATGGCGGGACTTTCTCAGCCAGACGCGTTATTGCCAAGCAACACGATAAAGAAATTTTTACCTTAAATGCTTCCTTTCAAAAAGAAGAGCAAGGTCTGAGCCATCAATTCGACATGCCAGAAACCACTGACCCTGAAACTTTACTATCTGAATTAGAAATACGTCGACGCTTCAAACACTTAATTCCTGAAAAACTTCGCGATCAATTTACACGTGACGGTCCAATTGAAATCCGCCCTGTTCGGCCAATCAATTATACAGCTCCTGATATACGCTCTCCCTACAAACAAAATTGGTTTAGAGCCGTTTCAAAGCTTCCAGATGATTTGGCCTTACACCAGTGCATACTCACTTATGCATCAGACTTTGGTTTATTAGGCACCAGCATGTTGCCTCATGGCGTAAGCTACGCACAGAAAGGTATGCAGGTTGCCAGTTTAGACCACGCAATTTGGTTTCACCGTCCGTTCAGAATAGATGAATGGTTGCTTTACGATATGGATAGCCCCAGTGCATCGCAAGGGCGTGGTTTGAACCGTGGTAATATCTATAATCAGAAAGGTGAACTTGTCGCATCAGTATGCCAGGAAGCACTGATCAGAAAAAAAACTAACTAAACGACCATAAGTTTACTGATCTAGCATATTCAAGAAGCATCACTAGGAAGCAAAGCCCTGTGATGCATTATGCTCATTTAACCAGTCGATTAATTTCGCACTGGGTAATGGTGGGGTTAATAAATACCCCTGAATCACATCACAATTCAGATCTACCAATCGGTCCATCACATCTTGAGTTTCAACTCCTTCTGCCACCACAGTAAAGCCAAGCTCATGGCACATATCAATCGTCATTTTTGCAATTGTTTCACACTTTGTATTTCGACAAATTTCAAAAACTAATGACTTATCAATTTTGATTTCGTTTGCTGGTAACACTTTCAAATAGGCGAGCGATGAATAACCAGAACCAAAATCATCAATTGATACTTTGATACCCAGTTCTCGAATTTTCTCAAGTACTTCAATGGCATCTAATGGGTTAGACATCATTGAAGTTTCAGTTAGCTCCAAATAGATTTTACTTGGGTCTGCTTGCGTCTGATGAATAAGTGCTTCAAGAAAAGAAATTAAATCCTGTTCTTTCAAGTTAACTGTAGACAGATTAATCGACATGCTCAAATCATAACCTAATGCGAGTAACTCAGCTTGCTGAGCCAAGGCATTACGCACCACCCAACGTGTTAACGGCTTTATAATTCCTGTTTGTTCTGCGAGCTCTATAAATTCATCTGGTCGAACTAAACCATAGCGCTCATGATGCCAACGAACCAGTGCTTCAACACCAATAACCACTTTATTATTCAAATCATATTTGGGCTGAAGATATAGTTCTAATTGATCACTATTCAGCGCTTCTTTTAGTTCCGAGATCATCATTAAACGGCGGGCATTGTATTGATCATATTCTGGACGATAATATGACAAACGCCTTTCAAAAGCATCTGAGGAGTCAGCTGCTACTTGCGCATGACGTAATAATGTTGCCGCATTCAAACCATGCTCAGGGCAAACCGCAATACCAATCACCGGTTGCAGTTCTAAACGCATGTCTTTGAATTCTATCGGCTCAGATATGTCATGTAGCAGTTGGTTTATCTTATCGCGGTTAGTTTCAGATTCTAGCGCATCCATATTTAGCAACACACCAAAACTGCCACTTTCCAATGCGCATAAATTGGCACTGAAAGAAGGGCCGTTAATATGTATTCGACCAGGTATAAGGCCTAAGGCGCTATTAAATTGGTGTGCAACTTCACGCATCATTAAATCAGTATTTTGATGCCCTAGCGTTTTACTAATTTCTGAATAACGTGAAATTTCAATGATGCAAACACCAATGCGAACATTGACTCTTTCATTAATTGACTGAAAAATCTGTAATTCAAAAGATGATCGATTAGGCATCATCGTCACCGCATCAGACATAGAATTATGCAATAACTTTACTTCGGCACCACGCCTTTCGGTATGGGCTAATAGCTGTGCTTCTTGGGCTGTAATTTTATCAACATGGGCACGATAAAACCGGTAAGCAAGCGCAGCGTTTAAAATAAAAACTTCAAAAACAGATCCTAACTGCATTCCATATTCGGTCATAAAATTAACCGGCAGAAACCCTTGTTTACTCAATGCTGTCATCGCCACACCAAACATGAATGAACCCCATGCTAAAGTATAAACCCACGCAATACGGTTCCCCATAAGAGCAATAACCGGCCCTAATAAAAGTAAGATAAACGAACCGGGAATAACACTTAATACTGAGAGCTTTAACGAAGTCTGACTATCCAAAATAAATACGCCAGCGATACAAGCCAAACAAATAGCAATAATGATATTAATTGCATAATTTGAATATTTACTATACTCACGAATGGACAAAAATTCACGGGTAAATATTGCAGAAAAAAACAGGCAGGTAGAGGGTAAAATAAGCAATAAAAAGTGATGAAACTCAGGCATATCAGACAATATATACGGGTATAACTTCGCTCGCATAATGGCAAAAAACAACATAAAAACTAATGTTGAAATAGCATAATACAAATACATTTTTTCGCGTAATGCTAAAAATATGAGCAGGTTGAAAAAAATCACGACAGACACGACACCCAAGTATATTGCGTGTAGCGAGTCCTCTTTGCCTAAAAAAACAAAAATATCAGTACTTTCCCAAAGTGTAATAGGCACTAACTGCGAACCTGCACTCATCACCCTCAAGTAGAATGAGCCCGATTCGCCGGCCCTTAAACTAATAGGGAATAGAAAGTGCGGATGGTCAATTAATCTATCTGAATAGGGTAAACGATCGCCAGTCAATATATGTTGAACAAGCACTTCATCTTTAAAGTGATAGTAGTCAATTGAATCAAGAAGGGGATAACTGATCTCTATAATGTGTTTTACAGGCTCATTTGTCGGATTTATAATATTAAAACGGTACCAGTATGGATATGGTTTATAACCAAAATTTGCATAGTTTTCTTGCAAAGGCTCCCATTGATTTTCAAGCGATCCACTGCGTAAGTCATCAATGTCTAATTGCGCTTGTCTATCAGGTATAAATTCAGCTCTTACAATAATAGAACTTTGACCTTCGGGTAAAAAGGTATCAAGTGCAAAACAATTACCGATAGTTGCAAAAGTAATTATTAAAAAAAGACTAATATGCCAGTGCCAATTTGCCGCTGTTTTTTTCATTTTAATGCTTTGTGCTACCTTCTTTCTCTGCGGTATTTACGAGTGACTAAACAGTCACCATGGATAAAATATGAGTAATCTATAAGCTTAGCAGCTACTTGATATTTTTCCTGTTCCACAAACTACTAGAAAAAACATTTATTATGATTCTTTTATTTTCTACGAATTTTATGGATTACATTTCACATAGACTTATACTATAGGTATTCATTTACACAATTTTTAATCACATATTATTTAACCAGATTAATCTAAAAGGACGCGCCATGAGCACCTCAGAAGAAAGCCGCCAAGCAAAAGTAATCAGTGAGCTTAGCGTATTTATTCGCAAAGTTTTATCAGACCCTACTGTTGCCAGTAAATGCATGGAAATTGCACGTAAACTAAAAGATGAGCCTAATTCTGATAAATTAATTGCAGAAGAAGTCAGCGCATCAACTATCGTGCGTATTCCGGAAATACACAGTGATGCGGATAAGATTTTTATCGGAATTATTCGTCAAGTATTAGACGATGAAGCTGCACTTTACTAAAAATTAAACAGCTAGCCGCTACGGTCTAGCGACCCAGCGTTTTCAAACGCTTGAGAACATTTTGAATCTCAGGTGTTTGGCTTGCAATTTCTTTTTGCTCAACCAAAATATCCTTCAAAGTATCTAGAGTCGTTAAAGGATTCGCTAATACCACTCTAAATACAACACAGGGCTTTTGCTGATACTTCTTAGGTTCAAGTCGCGTACGAGAAACAAAAGACAAACCTTTTTCACGCTGTGTTTTCTGAATACTTTTCGTGACACGATCAAGCACATCATTAATTTTATCCATTTGAATATCATCTGCCTCAATTAATGCCTGCTGTACGAACTCGGGACAATAACGGTAAGTAATAATATTTAATTCTGGATAACTAATAATTTCAAAATCTGAATCGGCATCAATCATCTTTGCAAAAGCTTTCGCTTTATTGATACCTTGGTCAATTAGAATTTCATAACCTTCTTTTGCAATAATCTTTAGCCCGGAATGAATTAACATTGCCATACCGGGTCGAGAGCCTTCAAGTGTTGTACTACCAAGGTCTTTTGAGCCGCGACGCACAACATATTGGGCATGATGAGCGATCGACTTTAATTTCTTGGGATCCTTAAATACAACTAAACCACTCCCCATTGGCACATAAAGCTGTTTATGGGCATCTAAAGTCACGGAGTCAGCTTTCTCGATGCCTTTTAGCAAAGATTTATAACTACTGGAGAATAGAGTTGGCCCGCCCCAAGCAGCATCGACGTGATAGTGTGCTTTAAACTCTCGCGCAATTTCTGCAACTTCTTCAAGTGGATCAATACTGCCAGTCTCTGTTGTACCTGCAATGCCAACCACACTAATAATGCATATGTTTTCTTTTTTAAGCCGTGTACACGTTTCACGGAGCGCATCTAGATCTATGCGGTTATCATCATCGGTATCAACCGCAATTAAATAATCTCGCCCTATGCCTAATATATCGGCTGTTTTCCTGAACGAATAATGCCCGCGCTTTGACACAACAATGGCAGCACCATCATAACCATAATACTTCAGTGCACGAAATAGTCCGTCATGAGAAACACCTTTAAAGTTACCTTCGGGTGGAAAAGCTAAATTACGTGCAGCCCATAAAGCTGTAATATTCGCAACCGTTCCTCCTGAACACATCGCCCCCAAGGCATACTCGGCATCGTGCATCCTAGCGGCATAAAAGTCATCGTCTTGCGCATAAACAAGCCGGTGTAACATACCTAGCACTTGTCGCTCAAGTGGGGTAAATGCTTTAGAGGTTTCTGTTTTCACCAAATTCTGATTCAGAGCAATCATAATTTTTGATAAAGGCAGCATAAAATACGGCAATGCCGATGTCATATGGCCGACAAAGCTGGGTGAAGAGGTATGAACAGACCTTGCTACGAGCTTATCGAGTAAAAACTGGGCATGTTCAGAAACGAAGATAGGCTTTTCGGGAATTTTCGAATCGGCGAAGTCTTTCTCCATCGCCTGTAAGTCATGTTCAACAGCCACGATATGATCTTGCATGAAGCCAGCCAAATTGTTCGACACATGCTTATCTATATTACTTAAAGTAGAGTCCGGCGCTTCAGGCACAGTGAAAACACGGTACATACTTTCAATACTGGCTTGAGCGAACTTTTTCTTAACGTACTGCTGATCAGGCATAAAAGACAACTATGAATACTAAGGTCATTATTCGAAAAATGGCCGTAGTATAGTCGCTCATTTAAAGGATGACCAGATGCAGGCATTTAGATATAGAATTACCACAGCATCGAAGATGGGCATGCCGCCTATCAATTAGTTCAAAAAAGACCATCACGAAAGATCTTTACCTGTTAATAAGCTAATCGTCTGCGCTTGATTGCCTGTTATCGATAACGAGCTCAGCCACTCCCAATAACAAACCAATATTCATCAAAATACTTTATACATTTAATTAAGCAGGGCTTGTTACCAATTAACGGGAGCTTCACTCGAACCTGCGGTTGCTCTAACTTCTTTATCCTTTTGCGGGTCTTTCTCCGACTCAGGTTTTAGCAAACGAACAATAGCTCCTTGCTTCACATTACTAAACTTACCATCGGTCAACTCAGCAACAGAATATTTAGCTTGTACCGCTACAATCGTCAGCTCGCCTTTATTTTTCCCTGCAATATTAATTTTAACACCGGTATCTGGGTCAGTCATTGTTCGACCTTTAGAAAATAAAGCAACGACATCACCTTCATTTAACCTAGAAAGCCCTTGGTTCAGATAAATTTCGTCTTCAGCAACTACATCAAGAATTTTTACAGGATAAAGTATATTCATAACCCCCTTAACAACAAGATTAGCAATCACATCGAGTGTTTCAGTAGTTGTTTGGTCTTTCTTTCGTTCGACTTGCTCAGCAAGCGTATCAGCCCAAAGTATCTTCTGTGTCGCCACTTCTATTAACTGATACGATAAATCTACTTGGTCTGATGTTTTAGTCTTACTGGCACCATAAAAAGACGTTGTTTCTGTTTTAGTCGACAAGTCATGAATATTACCCACTACCATAAAATCAGCACCAACAACCTGCCCTAACCGGCTCGCTTGTGCAGCTGGTACATTTTCTGATGATAATAGCGCGGTCTCTGAGGCAAACTCATTGCCATAGCTACGGTTTACAACAGCAAACTGTTGGGTTTGAGTAAATGAAGTTTGGATTCTGTCACGTATACGATCAGACATCTGATATGCATTACTTGGCTTACCCTGGTCATCAATTGAAAAAGTCGGGTGAGAAAAGCGAAATGGCATAACGGCAATACTGTCTCGTTTATCGTCGTCTATTTTAGATTGATATTCGGGAATTTTGACCGTCAACGTAACAGTCCAAACATCGTTATTATCTTTAGGTTTTTTAACACTATCGACGATATAAGAATGAACCCAACCTTTTGAACGTATAAAGATGTCTTCAGTCACACCTAAACTCGCGGTTTTGCTCTCTGTTTCATCTTTTACTAAGCTTTGAAGCTCAGCTTTGAACTGTTTTTCACTCCCGACCTGCATGCCTCTTACTTGCCGTACAGCATCCATTAAGGCCGAAGATATGGCATTTTGGTACGTATCACCAAAACCTGTTGTTGTTTTTGATACAAGTGCTGGCTCTGCCCATACACTAAAGGGTAAGGGTAAAAATATAAGTGTAAATAAAATACCTAATAAATGCTTATTCATCCTGGAAACCTGCAATAAAGGAATGTTTAACCAAAAAAGCCGAAATGATATTTTTTAAAGTTTCACTTCGGCTTTTTATTTTTTAAACTATTTAATTAACTTAGAAGAAAGATTTTTCACCCGTTTTACGGATTTCTTTCTCACTAGCCCACTCCATAATTCCGCTCTCTAAATTAACCAATTTAAGCGTGAATTTATAGTAAACATCTTTTGTATCGTCGTTTCGCTTAACTATACTAGACATATTGCCGTATAGCATAAATTCAGCGCCAGTTTGCTTACCAAAAGCTGCCGCTTTATTTGGATCAACCATGCCGCTATCCATTTGAAATTCCATCTGCTCTTGAACCGCTTTAACCGCTGTCATGTCAACAAAGCGAAATTTACCCGATTGCAGCAATTTGGTTTGTATCGAATCAGTAATTGACTCCGTATCAATATGTTCAGTGGTCTTATTTTTAATTTTATCTACAAATACAACGGGGCGACGCTGCGCAGTCATCTGAACAATCGGTGGAAAGCTAATTAAATCATCCACTAATGTAGCTGCAATTGACTGAAGATCTGTCGAACCAAAGCCTGTTGTCGTCGTTTCAACAGCCGTAGCATCACCATAAGAAACCGTAGGCCCACTCGCACAAGATGCTAATACTAGCCCAGCAAATATTACTGCAAAAAACTTTACTAATTTCATTTTTATCTCCCTTTAGATTTATTTAATAACCGTTAATTAATCTTGAACTAAAATTTTAAATGAAGTTACCGTAGGATTCGGCGCAATACCTTGGACGGCTTTAGTTTCATATGAAGTAATTGTAAGCGGCTCCCATGGACGACCATCAATCGCAACTTCAAAGCCACTTTTATCTAACCATTTAAATTTATACTGAAAGTTAAGCGTATTACCTGAGCCGTTTTTAATTTCTACTTGAGCTTTAAGCAGACCGCCGACAAAGGCTGTTTTTACATCTGCTATTTTTAAGTCAGCGGCTAATGTATCACTTTTTGATTCAATTACTTGAGTGACACTGCCATCCTCTTTCACGACTACCGTTGCTGTTTCATTGACAGCACAGCCCAGCATAGTCATTGAAACGCCTGCTAGTAATACAGCCTTTAAGATTATTTTTCGCATTTCATTCTCCTTTACATATCTCACTATTAGGTTTTTCTATCACTACAAATTACTACAGGGTATAAATTTGTGTAATAAGCTGATTATTCGCATTCACTACACGTACAAATATGGTTCTGTTTGCTGTTATGTCTATGTCTAATTTTGTTTGAGTCTGCGCGGTAGAAAAATTTATTTCTCTTTTTCCCGCATCCAAATTGAAGCGCATCACTTGTGCTGTGTGTGGCAAAGTTAGCCAGCTTCTTCTATCGGCGTTTTCAGAGATAATATTATAGATACTCGCCAAAATTTGAGCCCCCGAACCACCAAACTCTTCCGATTTTTTCTGCAACTGATATTTTGCCACGCCTCTCAATACTTGATGTACAAGCAATTGAGGAAGTTGTTCTTTTAAATTTTTCACAGCAAGCGCACCAACATCTACGACCACTTCTGATATTCCTAACTCATTGAATTGGCCATCAATCGCTCTTAGTGACGTACTAACAGGCCAAGCATTTGTTTCATAGTAAGGAAATGCTAAAGAAATAAGCCCACCATCGAAGGTCGGGATCGGTATTTTTATTTCACTTTTTGCCGGTACAAAACCATCTTCAAAAAAAACAACCACCGAACCTTGCCCAGCTTTAGCTTCATTCAATTCTGTTTGTTCTGGTTGTTCACCTAACTTTTTGGCAACTCGCGCGATATCTTGCTTTAAATAGGTATTGTTTGAATTAATTTCAAAGGCTTTTTTATAATCAACCCAGGCTGCATTAAAATCCCCTCGTGACTCCCAAAAAGCGCCAGACGCGTAAAATGTGTAAGCATTTTGAAACGAGCTTTTTACTTTGCCTGCCACATTATCTAAACCTGAGAATTCAGAAGATAAGGTGTTTAGGTCTAGCTCATTTTCTTCCGCTTCTTTATAAGCTTCAGTCACTTCCTTTTCATATTTTTCTAATAAGATACGCTGCTCTAAAGCCACTTTTCTAAATTCGACCGAAGCACCGTCTAAATCGTTTTGGCCCAAGTAATTAAACGCCTGATGATGATGGGTAAAAATGCGTTCGTAACCAGCCCCTTTATAAGGAATTGCATTGTCGTTAGTTAGTAATGTAGCACCTTGAGCAAGAGTTTTATCTATCTTAACGGTAGACTCCAAGTCTTGCCCTTCAAAGCCTGCAATTACTAACTCAAAATCAGTTTTACTATCAGAAAATAAAGAATTTAACTGATTTATTCGACCACGCTCCATCATATACAACATTGCATCAGCGCTTTCTCTTTCTTCATTGAGTTCTGCGAGTACGGCAAGTGTAGTAGGGTTCTGTTTTGACCCACTTATGCTGATTGCATGCTGAAATGACTCAGCTTGAGATGGGTAAGAATTAAACAGCGACGTAAACGCACACCCCCCCATGATGGGAAAGAACAATAATAACGTAAGTGCTTGAAAATAAACCAATTGCAAAACTCCTATTTTGAGGAGATAGAGTCTAAAGCAATTTTGTATAAATGCACCTCTAAGCGATTACAGTATTGCAATCATAAGAAGTTTATCAATTTAAGAAGTAATTCAAAAAATTGACCTGAATTGTACATGAACTCCTGCTCGATGCATGTCACTTTCTGGCTCGGTTAAGTTGATTCTTCGAGGCCCTATATTAATAGAATGTACTCCGCTTCTATCAAAATGCCAATACTGATAAGAAACTAATAATGATATTTCTGAACTAGTATTTAATAAGTACTTATACCCTAGATTAAAATTCTGGCCATTTACCTTTCCGAAATGAAAACTCGGTTTTCCCGCGCCAACCTCAGATAAATCAACATCAATTTTTTCATTAAAGCCAAAAAACATACCTATTTTTGAAGTTAACATACCACTCGCTGAAATTTTATAATCTCCCTCAATCGAGAAATCTAATTCATTCCATGAGTAGTTTTCATTCAAACCCAAGGCTGCTGAGGATGGCTGAATCTTTCTTTCCCAGTTACGATGATTTAAAGCAGTCGAAACATGCCAATTCAAATATTTTAGCCCATTTATATTACCCAAACGCCGTTTATAACGAATTGAAAAAAGATCAAATTTCTCTTTTGTTTTCGTACTTAAACCGCTGCCACTTTGAGTAAAGCCTTCATATTCTACCTCGCCATATACTCGCTCATGAGTTAGTTTAAATTCGGTATTACCCGTAGGTTGAAAGCCAAAAGAAAAAGAACCGCCATTCAATAGCCCTTCTTCACGATTAAGTCTATGACCCTGTGTATTTTGCTCTTCATAATGAAAATATTCACTACTCAAGCCAAATTCGGTAAAAAATGATGCTGCTTGGCTGTTCCCACTCATAAGAAATAAAAAAACCAAGTAGGCTAAAAGTGCAGTGGGATTAGTTTTCATAATAGTTTCAATTTATTCGTATTAAATGTATTAGGGTTTAGTTTGGATAAGTATAAAAAGGGGCTATATGTATAGCCCCCATACTTCACATTAGATATTTAGCTGAGAGTAGGTATTCGCAACACCTTCATAAGTCATTACATACTCATCACAGCTATAGAAAGTAAGCGTAATGACCTCTTCACCCGTACTATCAGTAACCGATATTTCACCTGCGTCGAAGTTGTCATTACTACATTGGTGTAAGTTACTCGCCACCACATCAATTTTACCTAGCTCTGACTCATAAACCGTTGTAGAAACCGTCCCTTCTCCAAATAGAACATTTTCAATACGGAAAGTCCCACCAGTAATACCTGTAAAGTTACTTGAGATATTGCAATCAGCTGAATTAAAGTCATCAAATACGCCACTACACTGTCCTTCCATGTTGATAGAATAATAAACCTCCCCCTCATGAGTGAAACGAATATCATATATCCAGCTCATATCATGAAATAAATCATCTCCCATGTAAGTGGCCGAATATTCAAAAACGCCATCCCTAATAAATGAAGAGCTGTCACAATAGTTGTCCCACGCCCATTTTACGGTAAAACTAGAACCAACAGCTGGTATAGAGTCTGGTGGAATAAATGTTTCTGACCCACCACATTCACCAGGAGTCGTTACTGTGGCAAGGGCTCCAGTCGGTAAACCTAAATCGTGCTTACTTAGCAGGTCATTAAGCATACTAATATCACTTTCCTCTTCAATTTCTGCCCCAAAGGGAAGATCCGTATCTCCTGTTAGGAGTGCCTGAGAAACGCCCTCAAAAGCCGTAACTGCTAATGCTTCACTATTTTCCTCTGACGCTGTCGCAGCTTCTGAGTTACCAGAAAATGAACCCGCTGTAGAATTAGAATCACTTTCACCAGAAGAGGAGCCTCCGCCACCACAACCGACCAAAGAAGCTAAAGTAGCTGCAATCAAAGTGTTTTTAATTATTGAATTGTTCATTGTAAAATACCTTTCATTATTAATTTTATGTGGATTTGTATGTTCGAATTGATATGAAGGGCAGGTATTAAATTTGAAACAAATAAAAAAACTAATGTTATTGGCCCATCACTACATGACTAAGATATGACAGTAATGTGATCGAGAAACCAAACTTATTTGGTTTCAAACGTTCAATATGTCCTTCAACTAATAACAAGATAAGTGAATGTGAATCAGTAACGCTTTATCAGTACATACTCTGGCTAGAATTTAACAGAGTGCTGGTATACTCTGCTTTCAACGCTCTACTTATAACAATGACAATGACCGATCAACTTAAGGATTTTTCAATGAAACTACGGCGCGCTTTCCCCATCATAATGTTATTAAGTCTTTCTTTTATCAGTCTCGCTGATGATTTTGATGATGAGTTCAATGGCATGAATTCCACCATGAATGAGCTTGATATGGAAACAGGTAGTTGTATTCCTGAATTAAAAGCACAAACAGAACGTGCGACTAAAATGTTGGCTTTATTATCAAAGAAGAAAAGTAAAATTGTCGCTTTAGAAGGCAAAGTAGATAATTTAACAGCCAAATTAATCGAACGTTCAAATACTCAAGCCTGTAACACCAGCGGCTTAACTCAGCAAGTTACTGATTTTCAGCTGAGTAACGCGCAATTAAGAAGAGAGAACACAGCACTACAACTAAGAGTCGCAAAACTGCAAAGCGAGATAACATTAGGTCAGCGAAGAGCAGTACCCACAACACCTGCTCCAGTTGCAATCCCTGTCGTTCCTCCAATGGTTAGTACTCTTGATGTTGAAGAAACGGTTGATGCTGATTGGGGCACAAC
>Ga0209290_1000165_pt1 | contig 61026 bp, 46 predicted proteins | sample EN1Hudsemesocosm_2_FD_184632 | JGI IMG/M metagenome (GOLD analysis project Ga0209290, IMG submission 184632) | Methane-oxidizing microbial communities from mesocosms in the Hudson Canyon - EN10B Hudson Canyon (SPAdes) (version 2) | ecosystem: Environmental > Aquatic > Marine > Cold seeps... | reverse complement strand
TGAAAGTGTTTCATGACTTAGCGTATTAAGTGCTTGAGCTCTTATGACGTGGCGAACTTTGTGAAGAATGTCATGCTTGCTATTAATCTCTCGGACGCGATCTTTGCACTGCTGATCTCTTCGGGAAGCCAAAAGCTCATCAGAGAAAAGTAATGGCTTGTCGAGCAGGGAATTTGGCAGAAATGCTTGGTTATATGCTTGATCAAAGTTTAAGTTGGGAGCGAAGTAGCGTTTAAAGTAGTGTTGGTTTTTTGGCGCGGAGTAGCTGAAGTCATGCTTAACAGATAGATCCGATTGACCGAGGCAAAGCTTTCCCAGAGCGTAAATTTCGGCGAAGGTGTGTTCTACAAAGTAGGGTAGGCAATCGCTTTCTATCTCGTTAGCGTTAACTTTCAACAAAACACCCTCGGTTGTGCGCATGCATGTGAGCGTTAATGCATCATTTAATAATGACTGATACGTTATTAGTAAGGCGATGGCTTCTCTTACCGTTTCACTGTGCATTACTCGGCTAGTGAGTAAGTTGCCATTGTTGATGAAAGACTGCTCCCCCAGTTTCGCTGCGAAACTATGGTTTTCGTTGATTCTGTAGGCATTCCTGATCAAGGTTTGGAACTGCGATAACGACACGCAAATTCGAGAACGTGATAACTCTTGGTAAGAGATATCAGTTCCAGATAGCAGCTCTTTTACGGAATACCCGTGAGTGGCGAAAAGTCTGATTAGTGCTGTCGCTCTAGACGTTGTTATATTGTCAGGGACTGGAGTGTTCCAGTGAGAGTCGTTTCGAACGTAATTCTTGAGTATTGATGGATGGGCTGACATAGCATTGGACCGTATTTTTATTATTAAAGATCTTATACTGCTCGGCTGTTTCATTGTCGAGTCGGCTCTAAGGTTACCATGAATAAGTTTCATAGGGCTTATTAGCTGTATGTCAGTGTGAGACTTTAATAGTGAAATTAGTATTTACTATTGCCGCTATACGTTTAATATATTTGAGCTATCAGTTGGCTTGGCTCATACTTTTGACAACTTGAGCTAAAACGTAAATTTATGAGGAGGACGGGTTATGTTGCAGAATTCCGAAGGTAAAAATGTACCAGATGTTAGCTTTGCATTGAGAGATGGGGATGACTGGGCAAAGGTCGATACGAAGGCTTTGTTTTCAGGGAGAACAGTAGTGCTGTTCGCGCTGCCAGGTGCTTTTACTCCCACTTGTTCCTCAACGCATTTACCGCGCTATAACGAGCTAGCCGGTGTGTTTAAAGAAAACGGTGTCGACGATATCGTTTGCTTATCGGTCAATGACCCTTTCGTCATGCAGTCTTGGTGTGCAGACCAGCACGCCGATGACGTTACATTTATTCCTGATGGGAATGGTGAGTTCAGTGAAGCGTTAGGTATGTTGGTTGACAAGTCTGCGATCGGTTTTGGCAAGCGAAGCTGGCGCTATTCTATGCTGGTGAAAGATGGCGTCATAGAAAAAATGTTTATCGAACCTGATGAGCCGGGCGACCCGTTCAAAGTGTCGGATGCGGATACGATGCTGAATTATATTAACGCCGATGCGAAGCAACCAAAGCGGATCGCAATGTTTACCAAGCCTGGTTGCTCCCACTGCCATCGTGCCAAGAAAGCGCTATCAGACAAAGGTCTGGCATTTGATGAAATTGTTTTGGGGCAGGAAGGTTTAAGTTTTTCAACTTTAGTTGCCGTGACGGGTGCGGGAACAACGCCTCAGATTTTTATTGATGGCGAGCGAATTGGCGGTGCGGATGAATTAGAGGCTTTTTTAGCGAAGTAAATGTTTGCGCGCTAGCGGTCTGAGAAAGCACCTTTTTTGAAGGTGCTTTTTTCGTTGTGAAGGCTTAGTTTTTATTCGAAATATCGGCGCTTTCAAAACTCGCCATTTGGTTGACGAAGTTAATCGCAGATAGGACCAGTGGGTATGCCAGCGCACAGCCACTTCCTTCACCGAGACGCATGTTTAGATCCAGTAGTGGTTTAGCATCAAGTGCCTCCAGCAATTGTCGATGCCCGTGCTCATGAGACGCATGACAGAAGAGCATATTGTGTCGGCAATCGAGATGTTTTTTACTGGCGCATAGAGCTGCTGCAGAGGCAATAAAGCCATCGACTAGCACAATCATGTTTTTCTTACTTGCCTCTATCATGGCATGTGATATTGCTGCGATTTCGAACCCGCCAACCGCTCTGACTATATTGTCGACCCCTGAAAGCTCGCTGTGGTGTGAGCTGACTTGTTTAAGGATGGCGAGTTTATGCTCAAGCCCTTTGTCGTCTAGCCCTGTTCCTCGACCGATACATTCTTCTAGTGGAACATCTAGCAGGTAGTGTTGTATTAGAGTTGCTGCGCTCGTATTACCAATTCCCATTTCTCCGAAACCGATGATATTGCAGCCTTTTGCGTGCGCCTCATTGACTAACTCTGCGGCATGTTGCTGGCACTTTTCTAGCTCAGCGCAGCTCATCGCTTGGTTTGTTGTTGAGTTTTTGGTGCCGAGCGCGACTTTTCTGTGCTCGATAGGAGCGCTTGCATCGAAGTCAAAGTCGACTCCGATATCAATGACTTTTAGTTCGAGATCGTGTTGTGCGCAGAACACATTGATAGCTGCGCCACCATTGATAAAGTTCAATACCATTTGTGCTGTCACCGCTTTGGGATAAGCGCTAACTCCGCTGTCCGCTAAGCCATGGTCTGCGGAAAACACAAGAATATGGGGCTGGTTTAGAGTCGGAGACAAGGTGTTCTGAATTTGACAGATTTGGAATGCTATGGACTCTAGGTCGCCAAGTGCGCCGATTGGTTTTGTTTTGGAGTCAATAAGTTTTTGAATGCTTTGGTCAGAAATCATTAAGGCACTTCGGCAGAAAAGGGTTATTAAATCACAGAGCTTTGGTGGAATGCAGTGCGGGTTTCATCAAAGAGTTTTTGGTAAGCCGGTTTGAGGGTTTCCCATGTTAGATGCTGCAATTGAGGTGCTTCAGGAAGGGCGGACAGGGAGTGTTCCTGGATGCGGCTCTTTAGCGCATTGGCGAGTGAGAGAGCTTCGTTCTTGCTGTCGTCAAAGCAAAACTCTGGTCTAAATAGCTCAGGGTAGGCGAGGCGGTTTGGTACGACCGGAACGTTTCCCGCGTAGACGGCTTCAAGCACTGCAATACCTTGAAAGTCATGTGCGGCGGTAGATATCACTATGTCACACTGTTCGAGTAGTTCTCGATAAGCAAAACTGTTCTCAACAAAGCCCCAGTGCCCAAGTCGTGCAGAAAAGTTGTTTTTTATCTTTTCGAATGCCGCTGGTTGGTTTCGAAAACTCTGTCCTACGACATGGAGTGTAAAGCTGTTTTTCTCCATTTTTTCGTTAAGAATCGCGAGGGCCTCAAACAGTAGGTCTGGCCCTTTATCGTATTCCCATCGATGGTTCCATACGATCTGGCAGGGTCGATATGGTTTTTTTAGTGCCTGGGTTGTTTGTCTTACTCCAGAAAGCTTAAGAGGTACAGGGACGACGGCTGCAAGCTCGTCAATGACCTGAAGAGTGCTTTGGGGGGCGTGATCCGGTAGTTTTGAAATTAATTGGGATGCGCCTGCGTAAAATGTATCGCGATTATACTGGCTATTGAATGCAATTCTGTCGGCGCATAATGCGGTGTAAAAATTTAATATTTTTGGCTCCACGCTAGTGCGAGTATGCGCGGAGTCGGGATAGGCGAACTGGTTTTCATGAAAATAAACAAGCGTTGGTATTCTCGCTAGTTGTGGAATCATTCCCCTTAAAGCTGATAGGTCCGTCATCGACGTTACGATGAGTAAGTCATAGTGCTTAGACAGCAGCTCTCGCTGTTCAAATGCCCAGCTAAGACTATTTCCTCGAATCCGCCATGAGAAGTGACGAGCAGGGAGGGTGAGGACAGTCCAGGTGTGTTCGCTGAATGCTTCTGTTAGGCCAGTGCGCCAATACTGATGACTTTTAGCGTCGTAGGCTGAGAGTAGTAGTATTTTCATAGTAGCCTTGATGCTGTGCGCGCGATTAAAAATGTATAGCGGCTATAAAAAAACCTCGGCAACGATAATTTTATAGTTATCTTTGCCGAGGTTTTTAGTTAGTGCAATGCTTACATGTTTGGATAGTTTGGACCGCCGCCGCCTTCAGGCGTTACCCAGGTAATATTCTGAGCAGGGTCTTTGATATCACAGGTTTTACAGTGAACACAGTTCTGAGAGTTAATCTGGAAGCGCTTGCTGCCATCCTCTTCACTCTCAACGATCTCATATACCCCAGCAGGGCAGTATCGTTGCGCTGGTTCATCGAACTTTGGAAGGTTCTGCTGAACAGGAATGCTGGCATCCTTAAGATGCAAGTGACACTTCTGGTCTTCTTCGTGGTTCGTGTTGGACAAAAACACTGAGCTTAAGCGGTCAAACGTTATTTTGTTGTCGGGCTTAGGGTAATCTATTTCCTTACACTCTGATGCAGGTTTTAGGGTTGCATGGTCGTGTGTTGTGTCGCGGAAGTTGAACGGAAGCTTGCCGCCAAAGATATTTTGATCGATGAATGTGTAAGCCGCACCAATGTAGGTTCCCAACTTGTGCATGACGCCAACGAAGTTTCTTACGTTGTAAAGTTCTGCATGCAGCCAGCTCTTCTCGAAAATCTCATCGAAATTTGTTGCCTCTTCGCCCGTTGCACCTTCCGCAAGCTTTGCTGCCACGGCTTCTGCTGCCAACATACCGCTCTTCATTGCGGTGTGTGAGCCCTTAATCTTCAGCGGGTTCATCGTGCCAGCATCACAACCTATCAGCATTCCGCCAGGGAAAGTCATTTTTGGAAGCGCATTCAGGCCGCCTTTAATAAGCGCACGTGCGCCATAGCTGACTCGTTTGCCGCCTTCTAATACGTCTTTTAGGACTGGGTTTAGCTTACAGCGTTGCATCTCTTCAAACGGGCTCAGATGTGGGTTGCTGTAACTTAAGTCAGTGATCAGACCAAGAACCACTTGGTTGTTCTCGATGTGATAGAGGAACCAGCCTCCAGTAGATGATGACTCGCTTAGCGGCCATCCTAACCCATGCATTACGGTGCCTTCGCGATGTTTCGCAGGATCAATATCCCAAAGCTCTTTTATGCCGATGCCATAATGTTGCGGGTCTTTTCCTTCATTCAATTTGAAGTGCGACATCAGTTCTTTGCCAAGGTGCCCTCGACAGCCCTCTGCGAACATGGTGTATTTTGCGTGAAGCTCCATACCCGGCATGTAGGAATCTTTGTGTTCGCCATTTTCTGCGACGCCCATATCGCCAGTGGCGATACCTTTTACGCGGCCATCGTCATGGAACAGAACTTCCGCTGCGGCAAATCCAGGATAAACTTCAACACCAAGCCCTTCTGCTTGCTCTGCTAGCCAGCGACATACATTGCCGAGGCTGACGATATAGTTGCCGTCGTTGTGGGTTGGCTTGGGAATAAACGCATTCGGCAGCTTGACTGATTTTTCTTGGCCGGTCAGGAAATAAAATTCATCGCCAGTTACGGCAGTATTGAGTGGGGCTCCCATTTCTTTCCAGTTCGGAAAAAGCTCATTTAGTGCTGTAGGTTCAAGCACCGCGCCCGACAATATATGCGCGCCGACTTCAGAACCTTTTTCTACGACACATACACTAATTTCCGTGCCGCTCTCTTCTGCTAGTTGACGCAGTCGGCATGCAGCAGATAAACCAGCGGGTCCGCCACCTACAATGAGTACATCAAACTCCATTGATTCACGTTCCACTATCAGTCTCCTCAATCAGTTTTTTTTGCCGAGTCGCAGTCGAGTGCGCGAAGGCTATTTTAAGCGCGCAGATTATACAGATGTAATCGTAATTGCGCATCTCGTTTTCGTTGCTTTTCAAACGAGTGTTTGAATATTAGCGTATTTCGCGCCGTAAGGTAATTATTTCGTCGTTTTTAGCGCTGATTTCACTGAGTGAATCAGAGTGAAACTATTGACCTCTTAGGCGTTTGGCGGCAGTATTATGCGCTCCGAAAAGCATGCTTTAAAGGTTTTGATTCTTTAAGTTATTGAATCCTATATCTTTATTTGTTTTTCGCTTATGTACGGGCATACCTTATTCTTATGAGAGGTAGTCCGCTTTTATTCATTTATTGCTAAAAACGAGGAATCTATGAAGGTTCTGGTCGCTGTTAAACGAGTTATCGACTACAACGTCAAAGTCCGTGTTAAAGCTGATAATACGGGTGTCGATCTGACAAACATCAAAATGGCAATGAATCCATTTTGTGAAATCGCAGTTGAAGAAGCTGTGCGTTTGAAAGAGAAAGGTGTCGCGAGTGAAATTATTGTGGTTTCAATCGGACCTAAAGTAGCCCAAGAGCAAATCCGTACAGCGTTGGCGCTTGGTGCCGATCGCGGGATTTTGATTGAAACGGAAGAAGAAGTTCAATCTTTGCAGGCTGCAAAATTACTAAAGGCTGTTGTTGATGAAGAGCAACCTCAGTTAGTTATCTTAGGCAAACAGTCTATCGATTCAGACAACAACCAAACTGGTCAGATGCTTGCTGCATTGGCAGGTATGCCTCAGGGAACATTTGCCTCTGAAGTAGTGGTTGATGGTGACAAAGTTAGCGTTACTCGTGAAGTTGACGGCGGTTTGATGACTGTTGCACTGAACTTGCCAGCGGTTGTTACCACTGACTTGCGCTTGAATGAGCCGCGTTACGCGTCGTTGCCTAACATTATGAAAGCTAAGAAGAAGCCTTTAGATGTTAAAGCACCTGCTGATTTGGGTGTGGAGCTAAAAGCTAGCTTGGCAATCACTAAAGTTGAAGAGCCACCTGTTCGCTCAGCCGGTATTAAAGTTGCTGACGTTGCGGAGCTAGTGGACAAACTGAAAAATGAAGCGAAGGTGATCTAATGAGTATTTTAGTTATTGCTGATCATGATAACGCCAGCTTGAAGCCGGTCACTCTTAACGTTTTAAGCGCGGCGAAAGCCATCGGTGGCGACATCGACGTTCTAGTTGCAGGTGAAGGTTGTGGTGCGGCAGCTGAAGCTGCTGCAAAAGCAGATGGCGTTGCAAAGGTTCTTGTCGCAGATAATGCGGCGTATGGGCATCACTTGGCAGAAAACCTGTCATTGTTGGTGGCTGACTTGGGTAAAGGTTACTCCCACGTTCTGACGTCTGCTGGTACAACAGGTAAAGATTTCTTACCTCGCGTTGCTGCCTTGCTAGATGTTGCTCAGATTTCTGACATTATTCGTGTTGAGTCGGCAGACACATTTGTTCGTCCGATCTATGCAGGTAATGCGATAGCGACGGTTCAATCTTCGGATGCGGTAAAAGTTATCACTGTTCGTGGCACGGGTTTTGATCCTGTTTCGGGTGAGGGTGGCTCTGCAGCGGTTGAAGCGATTGATAACGTTCAAGACGCAGGTAAGTCAGCATTCGTTAGCGAAGAAATGGCTAAGTCAGATCGTCCTGAGCTGACGGCAGCAGAGATCGTTATCTCTGGTGGTCGCGGTATGCAAAACGGTGACAACTTCAAGATTCTTGAATCTGTCGCAGATAAGTTGGGTGCCGGTGTTGGTGCTTCTCGGGCTGCTGTAGATGCTGGTTTCGTTCCTAACGACATGCAAGTAGGTCAGACGGGTAAAATCGTTGCTCCAAATCTGTATATCGCTGTTGGTATTTCTGGTGCTATTCAGCATTTGGCTGGTATGTCTGGCTCTAAAGTCATTGTTGCGATCAACAAAGACGAAGAAGCGCCTATCTTCCAAGTTGCAGATTACGGTTTAGTGGCTGACTTGTTTGAAGCGGTTCCTGCTCTGGATGCAGCACTGTAATACAAGGCCTGTGAATAAAAGATTGGTAGCTTAACTCGCGAATCTTAGTTCAATGCCTCATAAAAAAACCGGAAAGTGCTAAGCGCTTTCCGGTTTTTTTATGCCCGCGAAATGCCTATATTTGGATCGTTGTGCTGCTGGGTTCTCACTGCTCTCGAAGGTTTTGAGCTTTTAAGGGTGAAAAAAAGGGCGACCTATTGGTCGCCCTTTTTGGTTCTGATAGATAATGGCATCGAATTAGATGTCATACCCTTTTTCTTCATGCAGTGCTAAGTCAAGACCAATGGCTTCTTCTTCGTCATCAACGCGCAAGCCTGTAATGGCGTCAACTAGCTTTAGAATGATCCACGTTGCGATTGCGGTATATAAGATTGTACTACCTATGCCTGTTAATTGGGCGCCTAGCTGCTCGCCAATAGTCGAGTTGTCACCACCAAAGCCATAGCCACTGAATGGGCCGAGGTCTGACGCGCAGAATATGCCGACCAGGAAGCTACCTAGAATGCCGCCAACGCCGTGAACGGGAAATACGTCCAATGAGTCGTCAATTTTTAGCTTCTGTTTGATAAACATGGTGGCATAGAAACAGATAATACCTGCTGAAAGGCCGATTATAATCGCAGCGGCAGGGCTGACTGAGCCTGAGGCTGGTGTGATGGTGCCAAGGCCCGCGACCATACCCGTAACGATGCCGAGAACAGACGGTTTTCCGAACTTTCTCCATTCGCACGCCATCCAAGCTAAAGAGCCTGCTGCGGCGGATAGGTGGGTCGCAACGAGCGCCATGGCCGCGTTTTCGTCTGCAGCGAGTGCGCTACCCGCATTGAATCCAAACCAGCCTACCCAAAGCATGCCAGCGCCGGTGACTGTCATTGTCATGTTGTGCGGAGGCATGGCAGTCTGAGGCCAGTTTTTTCGATTGCCTATGACGATAGCGGCAACGAGTGCGGCTACGCCGGCGGTAATATGAACAACGATTCCTCCTGCGAAATCGAGCACGCCTAGTTCGCTCAGCCAACCGCCGCCCCATACCCAATGGCATACCGGCGCATAAACAACAATTAGCCAAACGCTGCTGAATAGAAGCATTGCTGAGAATTTCATTCTTTCAGCAAATGCGCCGACTATCAGTGCAGGAGTAATGATGGCAAATGTCATTTGAAAGCCGGCGAATAGCGCTTCTGGAATCGTTCCAGAGATTGACTCTTTCGTGACGTTGGCCATGAACATATTGCTTAGCCCTCCAACCCACTGATTACCCTCAGAGAAGGCGAGAGAATAACCCACAACATACCAAAGAATTGACATTAAACAGGTTAGAGAAAAGCACTGCATTAGTATTGAAAGCACGTTTTTGCTTCGAGTAAGGCCCGCATAAAATAGGGATAGGCCGGGTATCGTCATAAACAATACAAGTGCGGTTGCTGTTAGTATCCAGGCGGTATCTGCGCCATTTATAGTGTCTTCAGCCATGGCTAAAGTGGGCAATAGCAATAAGCTCAATCCCCAAAGTATATTTTTCATGAATGTTGATCCTAGTGAAGTTGTCAGTAACGATTACGACAGGTTCTTATTGTATTATGCGGCGCAATCAGATTGCGTCGTCGCCAGTTTCGCTAGTGCGAATTCGAATCGCTTGCTCAATGTTGGAAACGAATATTTTCCCATCGCCGATTTTTCCGCTATTGGCAGCACTTATGATTGCGTCGGTTGCTTGGTCAAGCATGTTGTCGGCAACAACGACTTCGAGCTTTAGCTTGGGGACAAAGTCGATAACATATTCCGCGCCGCGGTATAGTTCGGTATGGCCTTTTTGCCGGCCAAAGCCCTTAACTTCTTCAATGGTCATGCCGGTTAAACCGATATCTGTTAGTGCGGTGCGCACGTCATCTAGCTTGAAAGGCTTAATTATGGCGGTGATTAGCTTCATGAGCTTTCTCCTGTTTGTCGCATCTTGAATTGCCCCAATCGTTTTATGCTTTGGTTTATGAAAGTCATGATTGGAAGCTGTGTCGTTCGTTTTTGTTGTAGCCCGCTTATTATTCGCTACCGTTGTTCATTGTCTGCTGTAGGTGGCTTTTTCAGGCAGCACTAAGCTAATCAAATTAACATTTGGTTTCAACATTATTTGCTCTAACGGAGCAACAAATATGGTGTGAGCTGGTGCCCGAGGCGGCACATCAATAGAATGGCAGTCTCAGAACACGGTGTTGGGCATAGAGAAAATTTGTGATGCTAGTTAAGCTTTCCAGCTTTTACTTTTTTTATTTTGCTTTGCTTGGCGTGATGGTCCCTTACTTAGGGCTTTTTCTCGCGAGTAAAGGCTTCGACCTGATTGAAATTTCTCAGTTGATGTCAGTGTTGATGTTTACAAAAGTTGTCGCTCCAAACATTTGGGGAATAATCGCTGATCGAAAGCAAAAGCGTGTCGGCTTGGTGCGTTTAGGTGCATTTTCCACATTTGTGTCTTACCTCGGTTTTTTCTTCGCGGAGTCATTTTGGCAGTTTGTCTTTGTGATTGTTGCGTTTAGTTTTTTTTGGAACGCCATATTGCCTCAGTTCGAAGTGATTACGTTGCATACGTTGGGTCAGGCGCGAGCTGCCTACAGTAGAATTAGGTTGTGGGGTTCGGTCGGGTTTATTGTTGCTGTTGCCGCTGTGGGATATGTGTTTGAACAATCCGATATCTCTTGGTTTCCAATGGTCATGATGGTGATTATTGTCTGTATCGCGCTTTCAAGCATCATGCATTTTGACGAGCCGGAAACGGTAAAGGAAGAGAATTTTGATGATCGGCCCTTTGGTCGTCAGTTGTTGCAGCCAGCCATAATCGTGTTTTTCCTCACATGCCTATTACTTCAATTATCGCATGGTGCTTACTACACCTATTATAGTATTTATCTAGAAAGCTTAGGGCACAGTAAGGCCTATATAGGCTTGCTTTGGAGCCTTGGTGTGGTGGCGGAGGTGGTTCTGTTTGTGTTTATGCATCGCTGGCTTCAGCACACAAATGTGGTGATGATCATGTTGGTGGCACTTATTCTCACGGCGCTACGCTGGTTGTTAATCGCTTTGTTTGCTGACATCCCGTCAGTACTAGTGATTGCTCAGTTATTACACGCGATGTCCTTTGGCGCAATGCATGCCGCGGCGATTCATTTTGTGCATCAATCTTTTTCAAATATTTATCAGGGCAGGGCGCAGGCGCTATATAGTAGCTTGGGGTTTGGTTTGGGTGGGGCCTTAGGTGCCATTATTAGCGGCTATGTTGTTGAATTTTCGGGCTATCAAGCTGCGTTTCTTGTGTCCTCATTTTTGGCGATCACCGCCGCTTTGCTTGTGTTCTATGCTCGAAATCATTTGTTGAAACCATATTCCGCGGGCTAATTACGACTGAAAAAAAAGCGGCCCCGCGTCTTGATCAAAAAAAAACTTATCGAATTGGTTGAATTGATATTTTAGGTCTATGCTTTCTTAAACACGCATGGATCCTATATGCCTGACAGTGCTCAAGCTTCATTCATGCAATAAAGATAAAACTTATATTTTTGTTCTAATTTGCTTCGCATATGCGTTTTGGAAGCGAATGTCGTGTTTATCGATTTAAGAACAAGTGCATTTGTCTGAGGGTTTTGGCCATCAGCAAATATAAATGAAAAGACGGAGTAGCGTTCGATGACAAAAAAAACACAGTGGTTGCGTCACTGCCCTAAGCTGCCATTGGCTTTAGCAGTTGCGGCTTCAATGTCGACACCGGTTCACGCATTTCAATTTTATTTGGGAGATGTTGAAGCAAGTATCGACACAACCCTGAGTGCGGGAGCAAGTTGGCGAACTCAAGAGCCAAATTCTGTATTGGTTGGCCAAGGTAACGGCGGTGCTGCAGGTTCCGTTAATAGTGATGACGGTAACTTGAACTTTGAGAAGCATGAAACCTATTCAAAACTCGTGAAAGGTAATACTGAGTTTTTGTTTCAGTCAGGTGACTTTGGTGCCTTTGCTCGAACTCGCTACTGGTATGACTTTGAATTGAAAGACGAAAATATGGCGACTGATTCACTGGGTCAAGAGCGTCAACTTAGTCCCGCAGGCAAGCGTAATGCGTCTGGAGGCGAAATTCTTGATGCCTATGTTTGGGGTGACTTTTGGCTAGGCGATGTGCCACTAAACTTACGTTTAGGTAAGCAGGTCGTGAGCTGGGGCGAGAGTACATTTATCTTCAACGGTATCAATGTTATTAACCCTGTAGATGTCGGTGCGATTAGAGCGCCGGGTGCAGAAGTTAAAGACGCGTTGTTGCCGGTGAATATGATTTACGGTTCGTTGGGCTTAACCGACAACGTGACTGTGGAAGGCTTTGTTCAGTTAGAGTACGAAAAGTCGCGTATCGGAGATTGCGGAACCTTTTTCTCAACAGTTGATTATGTTGCTGACGAGTGTGGGCCCGTTTATGCGCTGAATAGCTTTAGTGAAACAGATAATCAGAATGGTCTTGGGCCAGGTTTGCCGACTCAAGTTAGTCGGATAGCTGATGATGAACCTGATGATACGGATCAGTTCGGTATGGCATTACGCTGGTATGTTCCAGAGCTGAATGAAACTGAGTTTGGCCTATACTACATTCAGTATCATAGTCGATTTCCTCTTGTTTCCGGCAAGGTGGCTGAAGATACTAACGGAGACAATGAGATATCTACGTTAGAGGCACTGGACCCTACGACAGGTGCTAAATACTTTATTGAATACCCAGAGGCAATAAAAATGCTGGGTTTGAGTTTCAACACGACCACACCTAACGGTATTTCTGTTGGTGGTGAGTACAGCTATAAGAAAGATGTCCCTGTTCAAATTAACTCTCCTGACTTGATCGGCGCGGCGTTAGGGAGGGGTACGGTTGCCAATCCTGGGAACGTTTATTCACCGGTGTTTCAGAACAGAGTACCTGATCCCGATGGTGATGGAGCAACAATTGCGGATGCAGCGGCAGCTGGATTCCTAGGTTCTGTCGCTTCGGGTTATGATTTATTTGATATCTCTCAGCTTCAATTCACAGGCATCTCTTTTATCGATCAAATTTGGGGCGCTAGCCGTCTTGCGTTAGTTGGTGAGATTGGCGGTACGTATGTGCACGACCTACCTAGTCTTGATGAGATTCGTTACGGACGTTTTGACCAACAGAGTTTTGGTCTGCCTGCTGACCCATTTGATTCTGATGGGACATCTGCTTTGGAAGCGTGTCAGGAGATCAATACCATCGGCACATGTGACAGCGAAGGTTATGTAACGAGTTTTTCTTGGGGTTACCGTGCTAGAGCGGCACTAACCTACAATAGCGTGTTTGCGGGTGTGAACCTGACGCCACAATTAGCATGGACTCATGATGTGAGCGGCTATGCGCCAGGCCCTGGTGCTAACTTTGTAGAAGGACGTAAGTCTATTGGACTATCTGTTAAAGCGGACTATCAGAACCAGTATAGCGCGAGTGTTGCGTATACCGGCTACTTTGGGAATAAACCGCATAATGCGTTGCATGATCGAGACAACTTAGCGCTTAGCTTGTCGTATTCCTTCTAACTTATTAATTTATGGCTCGGGTTTGACGAGGTAGTTTATGAATTTTATTAAAACAATATGCGCAATGGGTGTGATTTCGGCGGCAGTAGGCGCTGGTACAGCCATGGCGAAGGTTTCTGCTGAAGAAGCTGCAAAACTAGGGAACGAGCTCACGCCTATTGGTGCTGAAAAGGCGGGTAATGCTGAGGGTACTATTCCAGCATGGGATGGTGGTTTGAAGGAGATACCGGCAGGTTTTAAGCCTGGTGACCCTTACATTGATCCTTACGCAGGTGAAAAACCGCTATTTACGATTACTCAGGCGAATGCAAATGAGTATGCGGATAAGCTAACTGATGGTCAGTTGGCGATGTTTAAGGCATATAGTACGTTTGAAATGCCGGTTTATACGAGTCACCGTCCCGCGGTGTATAGTGATGAGCTAGTCGAATTTGCTAAAAAGAATGCGTTGAATGCAGAGTTGGTTGATGGCGGCAATGGCATGGCTAACGTTGTTGGGAATAACCCCTTTCCCATTCCTGCTAATGGTCTCGAGGTGGTCTGGAACCACATCATGAGATATCGAGGCGGGAGCTTTGAGCGTGCGTCAATTCAGGTCACGCCGACGGCTGGTGGTGACTTTTCCCCGATTCGTTTTTTTGAGGAGTTTTCAGAACGCTATTATTTGACCGATTACAGTGAAGGCAAAGATAAGAACGTTATGTTCTATTTTAAGCAGATTGTAACCGCGCCAGCGCGTTTGGCAGGTAACGTACTGTTGGTTCATGAAACGATCGACCAGGTTAGAGAGCCCCGTCGTGCTTGGATATATAACGCTGGTCAGCGTCGGGTTCGACGTGCACCTCAAGTCGGTTATGACGGTCCAGGTACGGCTACGGACGGTCTAAGAACGACAGATAACTTTGATATGTACAACGGTGCTCCGGATCGCTATAACTGGAAGTTAGTGGGTAAGCAGGAACTCTATGTACCTTATAACTCCTACAAACTAGATGACAAGTCGCTTACCTATGATGATCTTGTTAAGCCTGGCCATTTAGGCAACGAGCACAAGCGTTATGAGCTACACCGTGTTTGGAAAGTTGAAGCGACCCTAAAAGAGGGGCAGCGACATGTGTATTCCAAGCGAACTCTTTACGTTGATGAAGATTCTTGGGCGGCAGTCGTCGCCGATCACTACGATGGCCGTGGTGAGCTATGGCGCTATGGTGAGGCACATAACAAGTTTCATTATGACTCTGGCGCGATTTTTACGACAGTTGAAACAACGCATGATTTGTTATCGGGACGTTACGTAGCAAATGGTTTAGCAAATCAAGAGCCCTTTAGGTATAACTTTGCGAAGGATTATACGAGCAAAGAGTTTACGCCTTCAGCGCTTCGACGGTCTGGTAAGCGGTAGCACCTAGAGTGTTGAGACATAAAAAAACCGGCGAAAGCCGGTTTTTTTATGTCTACTTTTGCGCCTTCTTTTTGAAACGGTAGGCTATTAATCTCTCCCCATGTCTTCTAAAAGAGCATCTTTGTCTTCCCAGATAGTGTTGATCCACGCTTGGAATTCGCTTTTGAACTCTTGGTCATTTGCGTAGTCTTTTCCAATGAACTCAGTTGGAATATCGATGGTTTTAACGTTTATCGTGACCTCGGAGATGCGGCCACAAATTAAGTCCCAAAAGCTATTTCGCGAGCTGGGATAGACGATAGAAATGTCCAGCATTGTGTTCATTTGCTCACCCATGCTGCCCAAAACAAACGCAGCGCCGCCAGCTTTTGGTTTTAAAAGGTGTTTGAAGGGTGACTCTTGTCGCTTATGTTTCTCTGGCGTATTGCGAGTGCCCTCTAAAAAGTTAAACACCGAAACAGGCGTTGTCTTAAATTTTTGGCACGCCTTTCTTGTTGTTTCTAAGTCTTTCCCTGCAAGCGCTGGGTTCTTGGCAACTTGTGCGGCGCTATAGCGTTTCATAAATGGGAAATCGAGAGCCCACCAGCAAATCCCCAAAACAGGTACCCAAATAAGCTCCTGTTTAAGAAAAAATTTAAGCATAGGTACTTTTCGGTTGAGGACTTTTTGTGCAATCGGAATGTCGGCCCAAGTCTGATGATTGCAGTTAACCAGGTACCATTCGTTCATACTGAGTCCTTCAAGGCCGCTGACTTTCCAGTCAATTTTATGGAATAACCAGAATAATGAGCTGTTGATTGAAATCCAGTTGCTGGCCGAGGCGATGGATAGCTTTGTGGTAAGTGAACGTAGTATGGGAATCGGGAGAATGAGTTTCAATACCGCGCCAATGACTAAAATTGGCATCCAGAAAAGAGTATTAATGAGAATAATAAGGACGATCAGTGAGCCTTTTAACGGCCCGGGAAGAAATCGAAACATGCGGCTACCCAGAAAAAAATTTCCAGAAGCATAGCGCTTGCCTATCTTAGTTTCAATAATGAGTGGTGGAACAGAGTGACTCAGTCTTTATTATTAAACAGGGAGGATGACTCGCGCTCTGCTCGCTCTTTTGTTTCGGGGGTAATGTGGGCAGAGAGTGCCGCAATGGTAGCCGCCATTAAGGCGACGTCGTCGGTATAGCCAAGAAATGGTGTCAAGTCGGGTATGCCGTCAACCAAACTAATAAAGTAAGCTAATGCGCCTAGGGCAACACTTTTACACCAAGCTGGAGTATCTGGTGCGCGCAGGGTATAAAACAAAACGAGAGCATGGTACGACGCTTCTTTACCTATACTCTGCAAGGTGCCTTTCAGCTTAGACATTAAGCGTTGTTTGCTAACCTTTTTGTCATTCATCGACTAAAAGCTTGAATCCAGCTCAACATCACGTTGCGCAAAAACCAATCCAAGTGAGCCTGGCTGGATCCATAGCAGGCTCATTAAATTTCCTGGGGTGCTGCCTTCGTCAGAGGCGTGGCTCATAAAACCTTTCAAAGTAAGAGGATTTCCGGCTTCTAACAATTCCGGAAAAGTGATTTCGACTTCACCGCCGGAAAAGCGGCAGTCCGTGCTTGTGTCTTGAATCAAGTTTGCGGCGAGTTGTTCCTCGCTATCCTTAATGGTGCTGATGGTATTTTCTTCGTTGTCATGTTCGGTTTTAATATAACGAAGCGAAATGGTGGCAGAGCAGTCCGCAATACTACTGGCGCTAATCAAGAGTTCGCTATCCGTGAGATTTCTAAATGTAGTGGCCGCGTTCTCGCCAGCGCCCATTTCTACCGTGTTGCCCTGAATTTTGAAACGGTAAGGGCTTTCATCACTTCTAAAAACGGGTGTCGAGTTCCTTAGTTCGGCAGCAACGATTAACCCTCGTCCCTCGTCTCGTGTGTCGAGAGAGAACGCAAGATGTTTTCCGTTTTGAGTGCTATGCCCTAATGGCGCTCGTGAACCGCCGTCCAAACCTAGCAGGCCTTGCACGGAACTGCTTCCTAGAGGGTTTTGCTGTGTAACCTCTTCAGTGTCAATGGTATAGATACTTCTAACGATGTTAGCGAGGGGGTCAGAAGACGAAGCCTCTACAAAAGAGTCAACAAGTCGCTCAAGTGTTAAGCTTTGGTAGTGTGTATCAGGTTGTGTTTGTGTTACCGAGAAGTTGCTATCTGCTATCCATTTAAACGTGTCGGCACTGACTTTAATGGTTGGGTCACTAATTTCCAATTTAAGTCCATAGCTAAGCACGCCGTACTCTTTCCCTCTTAAGTCTGCTGCACTGAAGTCACTGTTTGTTTCCTGCCCGTGTATTTCCCAACTATAAATATTTGCTTGCTCTCGTTCCTCATCAATTGAGAATGTTGCGCCCGCAGTTAGTGTCGAAAGGTTGAATGCTTTTCCGCCGCCATAATAGGCTGAAGTAAGCCAAGTTGGCGATGACAAGTAATCAAGCGTTATATTGTTTTGGGTTGAAGTGAAAGAAGGTTCAACATAGTTTGATTGATAAAGCCGAGAATAGATCGGATCGTAATTCCAGCCGATAATTTGAGAATTGGATTCGCGGCCTAATATTTGTTGTGGGATATCTCGGTCGAGTAGCAATTGCCCCTCGGTACTCAAGAATCGACTAAATACACTGGCTGCCTGTTCACTTTGGTTGCTTAGATCTCCATTTTGTATAGAGGAACTATAAAACTGAAAGCTGTCTTCATCGATTTCAAAGTAATTGTTGTTAGCATTGATGAGTACTGACGTTCGTGCGAAAGGAAGCAATGGAACCGCCGCATCGCGGCGTATTTCTCGAAGGTCGGTGTTAGTGATCAGCTTGGGATAGATAGGCTGAGTATTAATGCTGTCGCCGTCGATATTTTTCAGCTCACCTGCGTCAATAATGCTTGAGCTTGCGGCTGATAGTATCACTTCGTTTGAGCCATCACTGGGTCGATAATCGTTCATTGCAATATTGAAGTAGCTACTGTTGTATTCGCGAGTCCAAGGGGTAGCATCCAGGGGGATCTCTGTACGTGGTGTGCCCTTCGCAATAGGTGACTCTGTCCTTAGTATCTCTTGGACCGCAATGTCTACTGCATTGCTAAAGCCAGTATTGTTTTCAAGCAAAGCAAGTGACTGGTTAAAGCCCGTTGTTTTTTCAAATTCAATTTCAAAGAACGCGGCATTCGTGGACGCATTTTTCAGTAGCTGCACTTTGGCTCTATGCTGTGTATTGCAGTCGATGTTTGGATTTGAGCAAGGTAGTAATTGTTCGAGAGTGGCGTTGTTATTGATTGCATTGAAGAGTGTGTTGATCACGTAAGTGGTACCGATATTGATATCGATTGGATTCAGAATGTTTGATTCGGTGTCGCCTGTTTCGTATAAGGGGCCATAGAAGGCTGCGCCGTTTGGAAGGTCCACTTTGATGACGAGGTTGATTTGGGGTTCGAGTTTGTCTCTGAATTTGATGACATAGTTGCCATTTTCTAGTTCTTCAACTTCATAAAGCGGTTCAGCGGTAGCGGTGCTGGAGTCGAGCGAGCCGCTCAGATTGGGGCCTAGCGCGACGACGGAAATAGCGTTTTTTGATAATGATGTGATACTGCTCAAGCCTCTGAAGGCAAATGCTTTTGCGGGGGTTAACGCGTCAAAAATCATATCTTCTAGTTTAATGTCTGATCCGGCGACTAGGTCGTCGAGCATGCCCGACGTAGCCTCGATATTTATCCCTATCGTACTTTGAAATCCCGTCGTTGCGTCTGAAGAGGATGACGACTGGTTGCCGCCACTTAAGCTCGGCACGCCGCAGCCACTCAATAGGGCTGATAGCAGGATAAAAAAGAGCGGAAGAGAGAGAAGACGATATTGCATTGACTGAAAAAACCTATGGGTGTTGGGCGCCATTGCCAGACGGGCGCGCTAATGGGTAGTCAATGTACCCAAAATGCTCAGTGCTTAGAAGTGCCAAGTCGGTAAACTGTGACCCTTTTCGTGAGATTATAGGCGGCAGGGGCTTTCAGGCGCTGTTCGAGTCATGCCAGTTCATCAGCTGGTCTATCGCATTGATCAACTGATCAAATCGCGCAGGGAAGTTTTTTGCATTAGTTTTTATTGCATGTTCAGCCTGCATTGCTGCATTTCTGAGCTGTGGTACGCCGCAATAATGGCAGGCTCCGTGCAGCGCGTGGATCCGAGATTCCAAATTGTTTAATGCTGACGCGGTGTGGTCGCTCAGCAGACTATCTCGCTCTTCTGGCAGTTTATTTAGAAGCTTACTAAGTAACTCTGATGCCAGTGATGCATTTCCATTGCAAAGGTGGGTGCCTTCAGTTTGGTCGACGACGAGTAGCGCGCCAGTATTAGCCTGCGCGAGCTGCTCGATATCTTCAGCCTTAGTTGGCGCTTTCTTGCGTAATGATTCGCACTCAGGAAGATATTGCACGAGCGTTCCGACGAGGTTGGACTCCCGGATCGGTTTGGTAATTAAGCTATCAAAGCCTTGGCTCAAGAAAGACTGCTTTTCTTCTGGTAGGGCATATGCTGTTAAGGCAATGATCGCTGAATTCTTATAGGCGGGAAGATTGTTACGCAGTTTCTTCATGGTTTGTATGCCGTCCATACCAGGCATTTGAATATCCATAAAAATGACTGGGTAATGGTATTCGTTGCACAGGCTCAGTGCCTCAAAGCCATCCCGTGCTCGATTAGAATTAACACCTAGGTCATCCAGCAAAGCACTTATCAGATCCAAATTAATTTCATTGTCGTCGACGACAAGCACTTTGTGCGGGCTTGCCAAGGTTAGTTTACTGGAATTTTGTTCTGGCGGTTTAGCCTCGGGTGCGAGTGTGAACAGCTCGCAGAGTCCGTTATAAACGCGGCGATGCGTTAATGGTTTGATGATGTGGACGGACGAGAGATTTATCGGATTAAGGTCATAGTCGTCGAGTGTTGGTGTGACTAGCGCAACTTTATGGTTTGCTTGAACGAGCCGCTCCAGCAGCGAAGCCGGACGCTCTTGGCTGAGTGCTGCTTTGTCTAGCGCAACACAAATAAAATCAAAAACGCCTGTTGCGGTGTATGTGAACGCTTGGGCCTCTAGCTCGTCCAACGATTCGCAAAAATGGAAATCTACGCCCCAGCTGTTTAGTAAGTGCTGTAGCGCAAGTTGTGGTGCGCCAGCACGTTCGAAGCACAGCGCAGATAAGCCTTTCAAAGGGGAGTTGCCCGGTAGCTGTTCTATGTGTTCTGCCGAGTCGATAGGCAGAGTAAACCAGAAGGTAGAGCCTTGTCCCAGCTCGCTATCAAAACCGATGAGCCCCCCCATCTGTTCGATTAGTTTTTTACTGATTGTTAAGCCTAGTCCGGTGCCTCCATAGTTGCGGGCCGTAGATGCATCTGCTTGGGAGAATGCATTGAATATCGAGTGCTGCTGCGCCCTCGATAAGCCCACACCGGTATCTGAAATGGATATCTTGATTGACTCCAAAGAGTCATCGAACTCTTGCTCATGTAGCATGACTCGAATAACAACTTCCCCGGCCTGCGTGAACTTGATCGCATTATTTACGAGATTCGTGACCACTTGTTTGATGCGCAGTGAGTCGCCCAAAATAGTGTGGGGGACGTCTTGAAAGTGCAGGTGCACGAGCTCAAGGTTTTTGGCATGGGCGGTAGGCGCCATCATCATGACGACATCGTCTATTAAGTCTCTAACCTCAAGTGTTCCCTTATCGAGGAGTAGTTTTCCGGCCTCGATCTTTGAGAAGTCTAGAATGTCGTTAATGATCATGAGCAAGATTTCAGACGATTTCTTGATCGTTGATAAATGCTCTATTTGCCGACCATGTAACTGGCTTTTTAGAAGTAGATTAGTAAAGCCGATGATGCCGTTAAGAGGGGTTCTTATCTCGTGGCTCATGTTGGCCAAGAACTCTGATTTGGTGCGGTTCGCCAGTACGGCTTGTTTTCGGGCGATATCGAGCTCAACGTTCTGAACTTCGATCGTTTCAAGCGTTTCGCGTAAGTCCTCAGTGGTTTTTTTAATCTCAGTTTTCATGGCCGCTTCAGTTTGCCGTAAGCGACTGGCGAGCAGGTTGATGCCGGACTCTAAGGCGACTAACTCCGCAGACTTTTTAGGGCTGACCCGTTGCTCTAAGTCGCCCGCAAGTATGAGGTTGACGGTGCTGGAAATTTGCCGAATAGGTGACGAGACCTTGTTTGCCAAGTAGCGAAGAAGGAATATGGACAGCGAGGCGATCATCACAAAATAGCCAATCGCCTGCTGTATTCCAGAGGCAATCTCTTGTTTATAAAAGCGATCGTCGGGTTCGATCAACAGCCAGCCAATAAGGGAAAGTTGACTAGCTGACTCGCTTGCATTGGAATCTCTATTGACCGGGACGATATATTGCATCGCGCTTCCGGATGAAAATAACATCGCTTTTAGGCTTGGAAACTGCGGGATTGTTTGTCTTTGGCGGGGCTTAAAGCCTTTGTGTAGTAACAAAGTTTTGTTGAGGTTAAAGACCGACAATGCTTTTATTTGGGGTGCTTCAATTAGTGACTGAACAATCTTGTCTGTCTCAGCGTTGGCTTCGAGAACGTCATTTTTTTTAAGTTGTTCGACGCTGGTGAATATTAGCTGTTGCAGTCCCGCCTCAAAAGCTGTTTCGAGGTGCGCCAAATGTCGCTGACAAAGATGCCAGCTCAATGCTGCAATAATGAGCAAGGATAAGGTACTAGCGGGAACTAAAATCCGAGTTCTTAAAGTATAAGGTTTCATCAAGTGTTTGTTCAGTCGCGGTCTCGGCCGTACGCCCTTGTCAGGGAAGCTTTCGCCATAGAATAACAGGTAATCACCGTCTTCTCAGTGTATCATTCCGCACACATAGTAATCCGCGTTTTCCGACGCACTCTTGTTTAACATATCCTCAACAGGGAGAGGGAATGACATTTCCGACCATCGAAGATTACGTTGGTAATACGCCTTTGGTTCGTTTGCAGCGTTTGCCTGGTAACACGAGCAACACCATTTTATTGAAGCTAGAAGGCAATAATCCTGCAGGCTCAGTCAAAGATCGCCCTGCATTAAGCATGATCCAGCAAGCTGAATTACGCGGCGCTATCAAGCCTGGCGATACCCTGATTGAAGCCACGAGTGGCAATACGGGGATCGCGTTGGCGATGGCTGCCGCCATCAAAGGCTATAAAATGATTCTGATTATGCCTGATAACATGAGTGCTGAACGAAAAGCCTCTATGGCGGCATATGGCGCACAGATTATTCATGTGACTCGCGAGCAGAGCATGGAGGGAGCGCGGGACCTGGCACAGACGATGCAGCGAGATGGCAAAGGCATCGTGTTGGATCAGTTTGGTAATCAAGACAACCCACTCGCGCACTATAACGGCACAGGTCCAGAAATTTGGCGGCAAAGTGAAGGTAAAGTGACGCACTTTGTTAGCGCAATGGGAACGACCGGCACCATAATGGGAACCTCTCGATTTTTGAAAGAGAAAAACCCTGCCATTCAAATCGTTGGCTTGCAGCCTATTGAAGGCGCGTCCATACCGGGTATCCGCCGCTGGCCTGAAGCTTATATGCCAAGTATTTTTGAAGCGGCTCGAGTGGATCGGGTGATTGATATGGGGCAGCAGGAAGCAGAACAAACAATGAAGGCGCTCGCGTCAAAAGAAGGTGTTTTTTGTGGCGTGTCTTCTGGTGGCGCGGTAGCGGCAGCGCTGAGGTTGTCTCAAGAGCTTGAAAATGCAGTGATCGCCACCATTATTTGTGATCGCGGCGACCGCTATCTATCGACGGGCGTTTTTGAAGGTTAGCAAATCTTCGGTTAGCGCTAACCTAGCGTCGAAAACAGGCGCAATAAAGAAAAAACAAATGATAGTAAATATGAGCAGCCTTATCTTCTTAGTAAAAAGATATCGTGCAGTGCTCATGACATGCTTTATCCAATATAGGAAATGATCAGTAGCACATGGCCAGACGCAGACGTAAAAAGGTTCCACAGGAACCGATTCAATGTGACATTCTTAATCTTAGCCATGAAGGGCGAGGTATCGCCAAGCTGGAAGGGAAGACGCAATTTGTCGAAGGTGCTTTGGCGGGTGAAACCGTCATGGCGCAGTATATTGAGCAACGTGGAAAGTTCGACGAGCTTAAGGCTGTTGAGGTACTAAAGGCATCCGATGAAAGGGTCGAGCCGCCGTGTGCCCACGCTCAAATATGTGGTGGGTGTAGCCTTCAGCATATGGGCTCTGAGGCACAAATTCAGTTTAAACAATCTGTATTGAAAGAGCAGTTTGAACACTTTGGAAACTTGTCTCCCGATGAATGGATCGCGCCAATGCAAGGGCCGACATTAGGTTATCGAGGCAAAGCGCGTCTGGGTGTACGTTACGTATCGAAACGAGAAGAAGTATTGGTTGGGTTTAGAGAGAAACGAAATAGCTTTATTGCAGACATGCGTCAATGTGAAGTGCTGGACCCGCGTGTGGGTCATAAGCTACTGGAACTGAGAGAACTAGTCGCGTCGTTAAGCGTCTATCAGTCTTTACCACAGTTCGAGGTGGCAATGGGTGGAGACGGAATTGAAGGGTATGATTCTGTTGCCCTCGTTGTTCGACATATGAACCCTTTGCTAGATGACGATATTGAGAAGCTAAAAGCGTTTGCGGCCCAGCATAATATCGCGATCTACTTGCAGCCCGGCGGTATCGCTACCGTGCATAAAATTTGGCCGGAAAGTGGATTGGAGCGTTTAGCTTATGAATTACCCGTCGCTAATCCAGCTAATGAGAGCGACGTAGTAACCATGGCATTTCATCCGATGGATTTCACGCAGGTGAATGCAGAGATTAATCAAAAAATGATTCAGCGGACGTTGGACTGGCTTGATATTCAGCCGGGCGAGCGAGTGCTTGATTTGTTTTGTGGCTTGGGCAATTTTACGATCCCCTTAGCCACCAAAGCCGACAAAGTAGTGGGTGTTGAAGGTGATGATGCAATGGTGGTGCGCGGACGTGAGAACGCTAAGCTGAATAAGCTCGAGAATGTTGAGTTTTTTGGTGCTAACTTGCAAGCTGACTTCACTAAAGAAGCATGGGCCGCTGAAGGTTTTGATAAAATATTGATCGACCCACCTCGTTCAGGTGCGCTTGACGTGGTGAATTACTTGGCGAACTTTAACGCGAAGCGGGTGGTCTATGTTTCCTGTAATCCTGCAACGTTAGCGAGAGATGCGGGCGTGTTGATTGAGAAGGGTTATCGAATGCTTAATGCCGGTGTGATGGATATGTTTCCTCATACCACGCATGTTGAGTCGATCGCATTATTTGAGAAAATCTAGTATTTCATCAGGACGGTGAGCGGAATATGGTCCAGGTACGTGAAGACTATATCGCCAACGCAGTTGGTCGTGACGGTGCAGAGAAATGGCTGGAAAGTATTAGTCAGGTCGCTGAGTTTGAGGACATAGAGCTGGTTCGAAAGGCTTGCTACGCATGTCTTGAAATTGAAGCCAAGCCTCTATCGGAAGATCGGCGCTGGGGGGGCGACCATAATAGTTTTAAAGTGGGTCTGGAAATGGCGCAAATATTGGTCGGGCTAGAGCTTGACCAAGATGCGATTATTGCTGCGATCCTCTATCGTGCTGTCCGCGAAGAAAAAATGTCGATCGACTTTGTTCGTAAAGAGTTTGGCAAAAGTGTTAGTAAATTGATCGATGGAGTCGCGCAAATGGCGGCGATTTCGGCGACGCATCGGCCCTTCCATGGCTCTGTTCTGGGCCAAACGCAAGGCCAGGTTGATAACGTCCGTAAGATGCTAGTAACGATGATCGACGACGTTAGGGTTGTGCTGATTAAGTTGGCGGAGCGCACCTGTGCTATTCGGGCGGTCAAAAACTCCAGCGAAGAAAAGCGTCATCGCGTAGCGCGTGAAGTGTTTGATATCTACGCGCCACTAGCGCATCGATTGGGGATCGGGTATCTCAAGTGGGAATTAGAAGATTTATCTTTTCGCTACTTACATACCACTGCCTACATGAAAATCGCGAAGCTGCTTGATGAGCGGCGCCTCGATCGTGATGACTTTATTCAACGTGTTACCGACAAAATAAAGCTTGAGCTAGAGAATGCTCATATCGAAGGCGATGTCGCTGGCCGCAGTAAACATATCTATAGTATTTGGCGAAAAATGCGGCGTAAGAATCTCGATTTTTCAGAGATCTATGATATCCGTGCTTTTAGACTGCTGGTGCCTACGATCCCTGACTGCTATGCCGCGCTAGGTGTTGTTCACGGCCTTTGGCGTCATATTCCTTATGAGTTCGACGATTATATTGCGAACCCCAAAGAGAATGGTTATCGGTCTTTGCATACCGCGGTGATTGGCCCAGAAGGTAAAGTCATGGAGGTGCAGATTCGAACCGCTGATATGCACGAAGAGGCTGAGTTAGGGGTTTGTGCGCACTGGCGCTACAAAGGGACAGATACACGTAATAAATCCTCTTCTTATGAAGAAAAAATCAATTGGTTGCGTCAGGTGCTTGAGTGGCAGGAAGAGGTGGGTGACGTTTCTGAAATCGCGCATCAACTCAGTGCCGATGTCGGTGCAGACCGAATCTATGTGTTTACGCCGGACGGGCATGTGGTTGACTTGCCTAATGGTGCGACCTCAGTTGATTTTGCTTATCGTGTCCATACCGAGGTAGGACATGCATGTCGTGGCGCTAAAGTTAATGGTCGTATTGTCCCGCTGACCTACCCCCTGAGAACCGGTGAGCAGGTTCAAATACTAACATCGAACAAATCTGCACCAAGCCGAGATTGGCTAAATCCCAGCCTGGGCTACATTCAAACCTCTCGCTCTAGAGCGAAGGTTGTGAATTGGTTTAAGCAGCAGAATCGAGACAGTAATATTTCTGATGGCCGAGCTTTGCTTGAAGATGAGTTTCGTCGCTTGTCCATTGGTGACATCTCATACAAAGAGTTGGCGGACCAAGCCAAGTTTGCCTCATCGAGTGACATGTTTGCAGCCATTGGTGCAGGCGACCTAAAACCGACGCATGTGGCGCATGTCGCACAGAAAATACTGCACCCAAAAGAGCAGCAGTTAGATTTAAGTTTTGATACCGCGAAGCAGATAAAAAAACCAAATGAGAGCAACGAAGACATTCGGATACGAGGTGTCGGAAGGCTCCTGACTTCGATGGCGAATTGCTGTCATCCCGTGCCGGGTGATCCAATTGTTGGTTACATTACCGTAGGCAGAGGGGTTTCGATTCATCGACAGGACTGTATGAATGTTCTTCAGTTAGAGGACATGGAGCCAAACCGCATTATCGAGGTGTCTTGGGGGCGCTCGCCGGAGTCAACGTATAGTGTCTCGATCGAAGTGCATGCTTATGACCGCGAAGGGTTGTTGAGGGATATTTCTACGGTGCTGGCTAATGAGCAAATAAACGTAACGGGTATTAACACCTACTCTGACTCGCAAGAGAATACCGCTACGTTGACGATTGTCATGGATATTGACTCTTTAGACGCATTAGGGCGAGTTCTGACTAAAATCAAGCAGCTTCCTAATATTATCGAAGTGCGTCGTAAACGCGGCGCTTAAGCCGTGCTGAAGTTCTTTAGCGTTTAGTTATCTTGTTTGGATCATATTTATGTATCAACTTTCTGATTTGTTGTATTTGATGGAGCGCCTAAGAACGCCCGTGACGGGTTGCCCGTGGGACCTCAAACAAACTTACGAAACGATCGTTTCTCATACGCTAGAAGAGGCGCATGAGGTGGTGGACGCGATTGAGCGCGGCGATAAAGGTGATTTGAAGGATGAGCTCGGCGACCTGTTGTTTCAGGTGGTGTTTTACGCGCAACTTGGGCGAGAAGAGGGGGCTTTTGAATTCTCTGATGTGCTCAACAATATTGTAGAAAAACTGCTGCGCCGACATCCGCATGTATTTCCTAAGGGACAATTGCGGGAGTCATTTCCTGAGGGTACCGAGTTTAGTGACGAAGACGTCAAACGTCAGTGGGAAGAGATTAAGGCAGAAGAGCGCCGGCTCAAGCCTCAGAAAGAGTCTAGCACGGCAGGCTTTTCGGTTGATCGGGATAGCGTATTGAAGGACATTCCCAAGAACTTTCCTGCATTAACTCGCGCAGAAAAACTACAAAAAAGAGCGGCACAACACGGCTTCGATTGGCCCGATTTACCGCCAGTATTTGGAAAGCTTGAAGAAGAAATTGCCGAGTTAAAAGTTGAGATTAATCAGTTCGCGGGACAAGATTTGCGCTCAGAAGAGGCTCATAGAAGACTCACCGATGAAATGGGCGATGTGTTGTTCTGCTGCGTAAACCTAGCACGGTTTTTGAAAGTCAATCCTGACGAGGCATTGCGAAGTACCAACAATAAATTTGTTTCTCGCTTTCAATACTTAGAAGAGAAGCTACATAAGCAGGGTAAAAAATTGACTGAGACTGAGCTTGCCGAACTGGACGCCCTGTGGGATGAGGCTAAACTAAAACTTCGGTCCGAAAATAACGGATAGTCGTTTACGGTTTAGAGGAGGTTTGATGATAGATCTAGAGCAGTTTAATGTGCGTTTGGGCAACAACACAGCCATTATTCAACAGGTCATGAAAATGTTTGTCGACCAGTATGCGGATCAGCCTGATTTACTGCGCGGCCCTTTTCAGTCTGGTGATACCGATGCATTATTCCATACTGCTCACTCAATCAAAGGTGCGTTAGCGAATATGTGTGCTGACGAAGATGCCGCCGCTGCTGCGGCTGTAGAGAGTGTTGCGCGTGGTGGTGATTTGCCTGACGAAGCGTTGATGGCAGACCTTGAGTCTCGCCTCAATGATATCTTTGTCCAGATTCGTAGCGAGCTCTCTTAGCTCGTATTACCAAGTTCATGTCCATCAAAGTGGTGCTTTCGATTGGTCAGGTCAGATACGGCCGCACTAACTGGGGAACTTCCCAATTTAATTGCGGCCTTTTTATGCAGGTCTTCTTTTAAATAACACTTTCGTCTCAGGCTTCCGAGAATTCGAGCCTAAATATTAAACTCTATGCGCGGCTGCGCCTCTTCGCTGCCATCTATCGTCGCTTGGCATATCAATAGTCTGGCCGAGGCAATGCCATACTGTTTGATCATTGCATCTTTAAAGTGATCGCCACGAGCCTTAGCAATTTTTTTCAGCTGAGAGACCGTGTCTTTATCCTTCAAATCAATATCTCCAGATTCTAGGTCTGCCGCGCTTGCAAAGGGACAGGCTTTGACTTGAAGGTCCGGTTTTTGATTCAGCAGCGCAACAAAACCGTTGATGAACTCTGATTGTTCGGAGCTAAGTTCGACTTGTGCTGGTTCGTAGATAAGGTCTTCAATACGTACTTTGAGTGCATACTCTCCCGCCATTTTGGTGAGTGAAACGATATTTGCATAGGGGACAAAGGTATTAATTGCGTAGCTTTCAGCCGCCGCTAGTGCGGCCTTCTGGGAGACGAGATAAATAAATCCGTTTAAACCGACATCGGGATCATTCACGTTGCCGGATAGTGGAATGTCCATTTCAATATTGCCGTCGCTGTCTTTCAAAGCACCGAGCGCAAGACCAAGCGGAATAAACGCATGTTCGCCAATATCTCCGGTTTTAACGTCAGACGCTGTTTCGACTTCCAGGCCGCGCAGCATAAGGGTAGAGATTCCGTCTAGTTCATCCTCGACAATGGTTAGCGATAGCGCGTTGTCGAGCTGCCCAGATAACATATCCATACCCGTCTGCCCTCTTACATAAGGCGAAATTCTTGGTAGTGAGAACTCCTTTACAGCTGCTTCGAGGTCAAGGTTTAGCTTCTCAGAGAAAACAGCGGCAGAACCTTTAAGTGAGCCATTGGCATATTGTCCGGCTTTAAACGAGAGAGAATAAGGGCTCTTTGACTGGCGGTCGGCAGAATCAAACGCGCCCAAGGAGATATTGCTAAGCGTGAAATCCTCAGAGAAGGCTGGGTTGACGCTTTCATCATTGATGGCAAAAGTACTGTCGCCATCAATGATGAATTGACCCAGCGAGAAACGAAAACCCTCTTCGGTTTGGTTGCTTGCATCGGCTTGTTGCGAGTTGTCTTGAGGTTCGGGTGGGACATCTGTCGTCCCGTTGGCTTCGGACTTAAGCGTTTGAGCAGACTCTGATGGAGCGCTATTCGTATCGCTTTTGGGCTTTGTTGGCATGACAAGATTGGCAATGTTTTTCTCCGAATCAATATGCAACGCCGCGATAAATGAAGCGAGTACAGCGCTTTCAATCGTTAACTGATTTGGATTGAAAGCGATATTGTTTAATTCAAAGCTGTCTGTTTTAAACAAGGGTTGATCCGCGGGGCTTTCTGAACCAATGTCTGATGCCAATATGTCTTTGAGGACGATTTGCGGGACAATAAGCTGAACTTGTTTTTGCTCGTCTAAGCTGAGTGTGATTTCGTTAAGGCTTAATGAAGAGAGTGTGAAAATTCTGGGTGCCTTTGCATCGCTGCTTTTTTCGGGTGTATCTGTATTTTTGTTTTCTGATGATGACTCAGCGGCAGGGCTAACCGCCAAGCCCTGAAGGTCAATATTTAGTGTGCCATCAAGTGAGCTGAGTGTGTTTTTCTCGATAGCCAGTTCTGCATCCTTAGCGCTAAGTTCGATTACGGAATTTGACGCTTCAACGCCTGCCGTTGTCGCGGCGAGTTGCTCGATTTTTAATGACAGGTTCTGGATGTCTAGCGCGATCGTATCTGGCGAGAGAGTGATCGTTTGTTCTATCTTCGCGCTAATATTTGCGGAAGCGTTCTCAATGATTTCACCGCCTAAGTAGATAAGAGGTTGCGGGTTGAAATTCTCTAGTGATAGCGAGATATTTGCCTGACCCACTTCGTTCTGTAGTCCAAATTTTACTTGGCCAGCGAGTATTGCGTCATTCATTTGCGCATTAAGCGACAGGGCGCCTCTTTGGTCTGACAGGCTGAGAGCAACATTGTCTAGGCTCAGTTGATTTAAATTGAGTGCGTGGTGCTTTTCTTGATGATCGAGTCGAGTCAGGAAATTAGTGATCGAAAAGTTGAGTATCTCAACTCTCCATTCGGACGGCGGACCATCTTCCGTTTCGGGAGCTGGTTCTTCGCTGTGCGCTTGCTCATATAGCTCAATGGCGAACCCGGCAACGGTCAACGTATCGCTAGCGTGGCTGACTTCCAACTCAGCATTATCAAACGATACGGATTCAAAAACGATGGCATTTCTTAATAGCCCAAATGAGTCGAGATTGATGTGGCCTTGCTTAATGCTAGCGTGCGTATTTTCGTTAGCCAGGTCGGTGAGCGCCAAAGAGTCGAAGCTGAGCGTGAACGTGAATGGGTTAAAGCGCAGATGACTGCTTTCTTCGAGTTGGTAAGAAAACTCTTTCAGGATCGGCTTGGCTTGGCTCTTAATTATCCAAGGGCTTAATGCCCAGATGAGTAAATAAGCGAGCAACAACAAGCCGCAAAGCGTAATGAATATATTTTTTAGCACACGACCCAGCACAACTTTCATCCCTATGATGTGGTTAATTGAATAATCTTGTTTGAAATAGCTAGAAGGTTTTGTGAATCTTCCGAGAATTTTGACGTGTTAGTGTAGCCTTAAGTTGGCCGCATTTGAATGCTTTGTCTACAGACTATCTTGATAAAAGCTAGGCGCTCAGGCGGAGGGCTTTGTTTGCAAGGCAGGGCCGGAATCGTTTGCTAGTTATCGGCTGATTAATTCTTGGTATAGGGCTCAATAACTCTCGATGTTTTTAAAGAAAAGCGATACTGTTTCCTCAACTAAACCATTGGTAGAAAACTGATATGAAAGCGATTGCACTGACACGATACCTGCCTATCGACAACCCTGAAAGCCTACAAGATATTGAACTCGATATTCCAATGGCGAAGGGGTACGACCTGCTAGTCAGTGTTGAGGCAGTAAGCGTTAACCCTGTGGATACGAAAGTTCGAGCGCCCAAAGCCTTGGTAGAAGATGAGCCGAAGGTACTAGGCTGGGATGCCTGTGGAATTGTAATAGCGACAGGTGAAAGTGTCTCTTTGTTCAAAGAGGGTGATCGTGTTTTCTATGCCGGGGATATTTCACGGGCAGGGTGCAATGCAGAATTTCACTTGGTGGACGAGCGCATCGTAGGCGCGGCGCCAGAAAGCCAAACCCCAGACCAAGTTGCCGCGTTGCCATTAACAACGATTACGGCATGGGAGTCGCTGTTTGATCGCTTGGCTATTAGTCTCGATGCTGACAATAGCCAGCGTTCAATACTGATTATTGGCGGAGCGGGTGGCGTGGGCTCAATGGCCATTCAGTTGGCGAGTCGCTTGGCTGGACTCAACGTAATCGCCACTGCATCGCGTCCTGATAGTATTGCGTGGTGTGAAAAAATGGGCGCGAATGAGGTGATCAATCATCATAACGATATTGCGACTCAACTAAGTGAGCTCGGCCGTAACGAGGTTGATTACATCTTGTGTTGCAATGACACGGATACTCACTTTGATGCCATGGTGGAAGTGATCAAACCACAAGGTTCAATTTGTTGCATGGTAGACAGCAGAGAGAGTCTTGATATGAATGCTCTCAAAGCTAAATCAGTTAGTTTTTCGTGGGAATTTATGTTCACGCGGCCTAAGTATGGAACTGAAGATATGATTGAACAGCACCACTTGTTGAGCGAAGTAAGTCGTTTAATCGACGAAGGGACATTGCAAGGGACCCTAGGCAAGACTCTTTCGCCGATAAGCGCGGAAACACTTCGCGCGGCGCATGCCGAAGTGGAGCAAGGAGGCATGATAGGAAAGTTGGTGGTCTCTGGCTGGTAGCTCGTCCGGTCACTTGCGCTCGTCGTTGGTAACCAGGCTGGCAAGTCTTCTTTTACACTCTAATCTTGAATGTACTCGCAAATGCCGTTTCTAACAAAGAGCCGATGTTGATGGCTTCGGTCGGCTAGATCGAGCGTATGGTAGGCCGCATCTTCTCGGTAGAGCGTGCAGAAACCGTCATCTGTTTTAACCAAAATAGGTTCGAAGAATGGAGTCACTGTGGCGTTGTTTGTGATAACTGATTTGCTGGAAGAGTATCGGCTGAGGTGTTGCAGGCTCACGTATGTCGGTGGAGGCAATGCAAGCTCGCCCTGATGATGCATGGCTAAGGCGTCAGCCGTCGTTAGCCACTGAAAATCGGTGATTTCACTGCCGTCGACAATGACTTCCTGTGACGGCATTTCTGCATAGTAGAAATAGGTGTCGAAGCGTTTTGGGAGTCTCGCTGGCGTTAACCAACGCGCACTTGCGTACAAGCCTTCTTCTGCCAACGAAATATTCGCTTCTTCCATTGTTTCTCGGCACGCCGCTGTCTTTAATGCTCTTTTAGCGATACCTGCTTCAAGCGAAGAAAAGTGCTCGTGAGGTAGGAATGACGGACCTCTATGCTCTGAGAGGATATCGCTAGGTTCGAGTTTTCCACCTGGAAAAACCCACGCACCGCCATGATTTTTGATAGCTGGGTTCCGCTGTAGCAGCAATATCTCTAGTTCTGCCGCAGGCGATGGTCTGTCTCGAAGTAGAATAACGGTTGCTGACGGTATTGCGCCGTTCATTTGGCTAGCGCCCCGTTTCTTGCTGAGCGTTTGAGATGTCTAAACCGTCAAAGCGATAGGCTTGCCCGAAGCCTTGAATATACGTGCCATGATTGGGCGATAGTTCAACGAGAGAAAAGTCTGGCAGCGTTCGTAACAGTGCCACGGTATTGCCTTGCCTTGATGCGAACAGATCCAACATGCTGTCCCAGTCTTTATAAGAGCGCTCAATAAAACGTGCATGACATTCTAGAGACAGGCGCTTGCGCGCAAACATGTTTTTGCAGCTTTGTTCATCTTCGATAAATAACAGTGCAGCAATAGGCTGCTTTGTTAAGTGTTTGGTATGTGGGGCCAATGCGCTGATGAAAAGGTAGATTTTTTGGGCTTGTATTATAAATGGCGTGTAGCTGATGGCGGGCGTATTGCCCTCTCCAATCGTTGCTAATTGAACACTTTTCATTTGCTCAAGAAGGCAGAAGGCCTGCGCCTCAATAGCCTTCTCGGTGACAGTCATGCGTCGCGGCTCTTTTTTCGTGCGCCTTGCATCGCTTTTGACGCGATTACCGTGAATGCTGCCGATGACTCGTTGGCGGCGTGAATGAGCGCAGCCGCAACGTCACTCGCATGTATCGTGCGGTAATTTCCGGGCAGTCGATCAGTGAAAACTTCACCGACTTTTTCAAGCATTCTGAATTCGCCGCGATCGCCTTTTAACATCCCGGGGCGCGCGATGGCCAAATGTGAATAGTTCAAACTTTCGAGTCCCGATTCCATTTCGCCTTTCATTCTAAGGTAACTCGACAGTGATTTTGGGTTGGCTCCGTGGGCTGATACCACACCATAAAAGCGGGCGTTCTGCTTGAGGCCTAATCGGGCAAAGTCGTTTGGATAGTCCACATCGATGCGACGATAGACGATGGGGTCCGGCGTGCGTTTTCGGGTGGTGCCGAGTGCGCAAAAAAGGTCATGTGCTTCAGACTCTGGTTGCAAGGCATTGAGGTTTGCATAGTCGACAGGCCATTGCTCGGTTTTACTATGCTTGCTCCACGGCGCGTCTGACGGGCTGCGAACGAATGCGATGACACGATCGTAAGCCTCGTGTTCGCAAAGTTGAGACATAAGGTGTCCGCCTACTAAGCCGCTGGCGCCTGCAACCCAAGCCGTTTTTTTCATAAGAATCCAGTTAAGTCATGATGAGGTGATCGATTATTCGCGATGACTGACTTGCTTTCAAGCGCTGATGAAAGTACTTTCGGTCGGCGTCATCGCCAGAGAGCAAACGTTGCAAATATCTGCGCTATTCGTATTTTCTGAACGAATATAAACGCTATACCGTGACCAGTAGATAAAAGTTACACAAAATAGTTACTTTAATTGGCAACTAATGCTGTATACTGCGCGCGAATTTTTCCCCTGATTTATCGAGTAAAACAATGACTGATTTAAGTAAATACAGAAACATTGGTATTTTCGCGCACGTAGATGCGGGGAAAACAACCACGACAGAACGAATCCTAAAACTCACTGGTAAAATCCATAAAACCGGTGAAGTTCATGATGGTGAATCGACGACTGACTTCATGGAACAAGAAGCCGAGCGCGGTATTACTATCCAGTCTGCGGCGATTACTACCTTTTGGGATGATCACCGCATGAACATCATCGATACTCCTGGACACGTTGACTTCACCGTTGAAGTTTACCGTTCATTGAAAGTATTGGATGGCGGTATCGGCGTATTCTGTGGTTCTGGTGGTGTAGAGCCACAATCAGAAACTAACTGGCGTTATGCAGATGAATCAGGCGTTGCCCGTATCATCTTCGTAAACAAGCTAGACCGCATGGGCGCAGACTTCCTTAAAGTTGTCGACCAAGTAGAAAACGTTTTGGGTGCTAAGCCTCTTGTCATGACATTGCCTATTGGTCGTGAAGACGACTTCACGGGTGTTGTTGATATTCTGACTAAGAAAGCTTACATCTGGGATGATTCTGGTCTTCCAGAAAACTACGTAGTTGAAGATGTTCCTGCTGACATGGTTGACGATGTTGACATGTACTACGAGCAGTTGATCGAAACTGCGGTAGAAGTTGATGACGACATCATGATGGCTTACATGGAAGGCGAAGCGCCTTCTATCGAAGACATCAAAAAATGTATCCGTAAAGGCACTAACGAACTAACGTTCTTCCCAACTTACTGTGGTTCTGCGTTTAAGAACAAAGGTATTCAGTTAATTCTGGATGCGGTTGTTGATTACCTACCGTCACCAACAGAAGTTATTCCTCAGCCGTTGACTGATGAAATGGGCGAGCCTACGGGCGAAGTGGCTACTGTTTCTGTTGACGAACCATTCCGTGCGTTGGCGTTCAAAATAATGGATGACCGTTTTGGCGCATTAACCTTCGTTCGAGTTTATTCCGGTAAGTTGAAGAAGGGCGACACGATTCTGAACTCGTTTACAGGTAAAACTGAGCGTGTTGGCCGAATGTGCGAAATGGAAGCGGAAGATCGTAACGAACTAGATTCAGCGCAAGCGGGTGACATCATCGCGATTGTGGGTATGAAGAACGTTCAAACCGGTCACACGCTTTGTGATCCTAAGAACGAATGTACGCTTGAAGCGATGGTCTTCCCAGAGCCAGTTATCTCTATCTCGGTTAAGCCGAAAGATAAGGGTTCAACTGAGAAAATGGGTATTGCGATTGGTAAGATGGTTGCAGAAGATCCTACCTTCCAAGTGCACACCGATGAAGATTCGGGTGAAACGATTCTACGTGGAATGGGTGAGCTTCACCTAGACATCAAAGTAGATATCTTGAACCGTACTTACGGTGTTGATCTGCAAGTTGGCGAGCCTCAGGTTGCTTACCGCGAAACGATCACAGCGGAAATCGAAGATTCATATACTCACAAGAAGCAATCTGGTGGTTCTGGTCAGTTCGGTAAGATCGATTACCGTATCAAGCCAGGCGAGCAAAACTCAGGCTTCACGTTCACTTCGACGGTTGTCGGCGGTAACGTACCGAAAGAATTCTTCCCAGCAATCGAAAAAGGTTTTGCTGGCATGATGGAAACGGGTGTTCTTGCAGGCTTCCCAGTACTTGATGTTGAAATCGAGTTGTACGACGGTGGTTTCCACGCGGTTGACTCCTCGGCAGTAGCGTTTGAACTTGCAGCACGTGGCGCATTCCGTCAGTCAATTGCAAAAGCTCAGCCTAAGTTGCTAGAGCCTATTATGAAAGTTGACGTGTTCACGCCAGACGATCACGTTGGTGATGTTATCGGTGACCTTAACCGTCGTCGTGGCATGATCGAAGGTCAAGATGCAGGCGCTTCTGGCGTACGTATCAAGGCGAACGTTCCGCTTTCTGAAATGTTCGGCTACATTGGCTCACTGCGTACTATGACTTCGGGTCGTGGCCAGTTCTCAATGGAATTTGATCACTATGCACAATGCCCTAACTCAGTAGCAGAAAAAGTTATTGAAGAAGAGCGCATTAAAAAAGCAGCTAAGTAATTAGTTAGCTTTTTCATAATAGAAAGCCCGGATGGTGTCTTGTTATAAGATCGCCATCTGGGTTTTTTTTTGCTTGTTTGTCACATTGGGACGGTGTTTCTGCATGTCTCATCAGGATACTGAATACTTTAACCAATGCTAACTCAATAAAAGGGGCGCTAGCTTCAGAATTTATGTTTAGGCGGAGAGAAATAATTGTTTCAAGTGACTCCAGAGCTGTTTGTGATCGAGCGAATAGAACCGATTTTTTGTGAGAAAGGTTTTGCTGTCATACGTTTGACCCCTCTAGCGTCTTCAGCGTCTTGATGGCGGCGGAAGTGCGGTTTTCTACCATCAGTTTGCGAAAGATTTGTTCGAGATGCTTATTGATCGTTCTTGGGCTGATGTCCAAAATCATGGCGATTTCGCTATTGCTTTTACCGCGGGCTAACCAAATCAACACCTCGGCCTCACGGGCCGTAAGCTCATAGCTGTCTTGTAAAATCTGCGTATCACTAGGACGTTCAAGATCGACTAAACGCAAAAGATATTCATCACTGTCATTGGCGCTGATATAGCGAATCGAAAGCGGTTTGTGCCCGTCGGTGATATCGACGCCTTTATCTTTGTTGTAGTGTTCAGAAAACAGCGGCTGTACTGTGTGTTGTAACGATTCATCTAGCCACTGCTCGGTAAGTCCAGAGGAAATGAAGAGTTGGTGGGCTTGAGGCGTTGCCCACTTTAGTTTGCCTTCACGACTGGTTGCAAATAAGTACTGGCCGGCTGAATCTAAGGCTAACCGTGCGCTCTGGGTGAGCCTAGCATTGTGCAGATGAACTTTCATGCGGGCGATCAACTCGTCGCTATTGACGGGTTTCTGGACATAGTCAACGCCGCCTGCCTCAAAACCTCGCACGACACTTTCTGCGTCGCTGAGTCCGGTCATAAAAATGACTGGAATATGTGCCAAGTGACTCTGTGATTTGAATAGTTTACACGTTTCGAAGCCGTCAAGATTTGGCATAATAGCGTCCATCAAGATGATATCTGGGGTAATGCTATTAGCGATGCTTAGTGCTTGGTTACCTTCCAGAGCCACTAAAACGGTTAAGCCCGCCGCGTCTAAGGTGTCATTAATCATGCCCAGTGATTCAGGCGAGTCGTCGACAACTAACACCAGATCTTTGCTTTGCGTTGCGGCTTTAGGTTTTGCTGATACTATCATCCCGCATCCTCTAATCTTTTTGTTAATTTAGCGAGTTGAAAGCTGTTGGTGAGTTCGGCGATCGCATCTAGCTCTCGCAGCCCATCTGGCTCCAATTGATAATTTTCTCGAAGAGAGTCTATTTTTTTTCGAATGGCATTGATGTAACCAATTCGGCATAGCTCTATTAGTTCTGCACGGGCAGACATATCTAGGGGTGTCGTCGCTGAATCAGCATCTCTTGTTAGTTTTTTGGGTGTTGTTGCCGCCAGTGTAGGATGGTCCTGATACTTCCACTGAAGCGCACAGGTTCGTTGTAACATTCGCAGCAGTTCGCTTTGCCTAAGCGGTTTCACCAGGTATCCATTACTCGGGTCGGGTTGCGTAGGCGGATGGACGTTAGCGTTAGCGGAAATCATCAGAATAACTGCATTAGGAAGTAATTTGCGAACCTGCGTGGCGAGCTCCCAGCCGCTCATGCCAGGCATGAATACGTCGAGCAAAAATATGTCTGGCTGAATAACACAGTGTGCCAGCATATTTAGGCAGTCTGGGCCGTTTTGAGCGATGGTGCATTCGAACCCCAGCGGCGACAGCGTCTCTACCAAAACGCCCTGATGAGAAGGCTCATCATCAACAACAAAAATATGTTTAGGAGGCCCTTCATAGCCCTGTATGACTTTTTCAGCAGGACTGAGGATTTCGTTATGTATGTTAGAAAGCATGAGAGAAACCTTAAACTCACTGCCTTCGCCGGGCTTACTTTTGACTTGAATATCGCCACCCATAATGTCGAGCAGAAGCCGCGTAATCGTTAATCCTAAGCCTGTGCCAGTGACATAAGGTTGGCCTGTCTCTCTAAGCCGTTCAAAAGGTTTGAATATTGTTTCCATTGCTTTTGCAGGTATACCGATGCCGGTATCTGAAATGGAGAACTCAGCAACTTGATTTCGATAGCTAACGGCAAAACGAACCTGGCCTTGATGCGTGTATTTGATGGCATTGGATAATAGGTTAATCAATATTTGCTTGAGCCGTTTTTGATCGGTTTTGACGTGGGCGGGAATTGGGCTCAGTTTAATGTAGTGCAGCTCGATGCCTTTTCCTTCGGCTTGCATGCTAAACATGCTCACGAGTTCATCGAGGAGACTATCCAAGGGCACTTCATTGCGCTCAAGCTCAAGCCTACCTGCCTCTATGCGGGAGATATCCAGTAGCCCTTCAATTAAATCCGCCAGATGCTCGCTGCTTAGGCGAATTGTAGACAGCGCTGCGCGTCGATTTTCTGGGATGTTTGGGTCTTTTTCGAGCAGTTGGGCATAGCCCATGATTGCGTTGAGCGGGGAGCGCAACTCATGACTAATGCCAGTGAGATAGCGGCTTTTCGCTTGGTTGGCTGATTCTGCCATTTCTTTCGCCTGTTGCAGTGCGAGATCGGTTTCTTGGTGGGCTTGGATTTCCGCTCGTAGACGCTTAGTTTGGTCGTCAGACTCTTGCTGTGCCATAACGCGCGAATCATGCGCTAAGGTGAACATCCATGAAATAACGCCAAAGATGATTAGCAGGATGAAAAATACATTCGTCAGCGCATTAGCAATGGTGTGCTCTGGCGCTTGGCCCTCGATGGTTATTTGAAAGTAGACCAGTGACAACACACTTGAAATGACCAAGCTCGTTAGCAGAAACAACCCCAGAAAATGACCGATTTGACTATTGAGAGAGCCGACAAGTTTGGCAGGTAGAGCAAGCCCTAACCAATCGCTTAACTGCTCTGAGAACCTAGAGCGAGTTTTGCACATATCTTGACAGCGTCCATCCAAAGAGCAGCACAGTGAACAGATATTTCCGGCATAAGCGGGGCAAATCGTCATGTCTTCGGGTTCGAAATTATGATCACAAATACAACATGAGACGGTGTCCTTGTCCGTGAATATCGGGGCTGTGCGTGCGATGTAATAGCGTCCGCGAGTCGCCCATGCGAGCAATGGAGAAAAAATAAAGGTCGCGCCGAGTGCGATAAACGACGATAGCGCTTCTAGCTCCTCACCGAGCCAGCCGAGGTGACAGAAGAAGCCAAGCGTTGAAGCGATCGTCATGGACCCAACGCCGACAGGGTTAATGTCGTATAGGTGTGCCCGCTTGAACTCCATTGTTTTTGGGCGCAGACCCAGCGGCAAGTTGATTGTTAAGTCGGCCACAATGGTGCCGATCCAGGCTAGCGCAACAATCGCGTAGCTGCCTAGGATTTCCTCAAGTATTCGATAGATACCGAGTTCCATGAGTAGCAAGGCGATCATGACATTGAAGACGAGCCACACGACGCGACCCGGATGATTGTGAGTGACTCGCGAGAAAAAGTTGGACCATGCAATCGACCCGGCATAGGCGTTGGTGACGTTAATTTTTAGCTGTGAAATCACGACAAAGATGCCGAGAAGTAAGAGGCTCAATTCTGGTGAATCTGTGATGTATGAGAAAGCAGTGAGGTACATGCGATTCGGATCGCTTGCGTCGGCAAATGCTACGCCATGCTCAAGTGCTAATACTGCCAAAAACGACCCGATTAAGATTTTTATCGTGCCCATGACGATCCAGCCGGGCCCTCCCGCAAATACGGCTATCCACCAACGCTTTGTTCCTTGTTCTTCTTTCGGCAGAAAACGAAGAAAGTCGACTTGCTCACCTATTTGCGCGATGAGTGAAAATATAACGGCGGAGGCAGCGCCAAAGGCGAGGAGGTTAAAGTGACCGCCTCCTTCATTTTCGACAAGGCTTGGCGGTTGATAGCCCTCCCACAAAGCCAGTGCGTCTTCGGATTGAACGGCAATACATAACAATGGAATGACTTGAAGCACTATCCAAGCAGGTTGTGTCCATACCTGAAACCGACTGATGAGTGTAATGCCGTGCGTTACCAAGGGAATAACGATAAGCGAACTAATGACGTAGCCAATAAACAGCGGGATACCTAGCGTGAGTTCGAGTGCGAGCGACAGTATTGCGGCTTCTAATGCAAAAAATATAAACGTAAAAGAGGCGTAAATCAGCGAAGTGATCGTTGATCCGATGTAACCAAAACCTGCACCGCGAGTGAGCAAATCGATATCAATGCCCTGTTTTGCAGCGTGATAGCTTATCGGAATGCTGGTTAAAAATATGATTGCACCGACCACCATGACAGCGGCGATCGCATTATGGAAACCATAATTTAAGGTAATGGCGCCGCCAATAGCTTCCAAGGCAAGAAACGAAATAGCGGCTAGTGCCGTATGTGAAACCCTCGCGGATGACCAACGCCTCGCGGACTTGGCGGTGAAGCGCAGGGCATAGTCTTCTAGGGTTTCATTGGCGACCCATTGGTTGTAGCGACGGCGTACACGAACAACTTCTTGCGTGGCTTTCATTAAGACTTATGACCTTTTCAATACAAAATACGTCGGCTGGATTTAATGCATTCTTTTCCAGCGTGTGAAATTGCGCGGCTTGGGTCTTGTTTTTTTGAAGGGCCGTAAAGCAACTAACAAAGCAAGTCACATACCAGCTTGACCATTTTTCGTTATCAAATAGACCGCGCGAACCATACGACCTGAGCAACAGAAACGCTATACGCAAAATGACGTAGTCGAGGGGAGCAATTGGCGCATGGTGCGTTTTTGGATTTCAGTAGACACTCGTTCTCAGTCAATCACCATTAGGAGAAACAGACTATGAGCGACTTAGAATCGAATCGATCCTTAGATCAAACGGCTACCAATACAGGTAACCGACATCTCATAAAACGACGATCACTATTAAAAACACTTTGTGCACTGCCTGCAGGAATATTGCTCGCGACCCACATGAGCTTTGCGGTAGCAGACGTTAATACAACCGGTTTAGCGGTGACGGACAAAGACGTCACTGTCGGCATTTTGCATTCGCTGACGGGTACGATGGCCATCAGTGAAACTGGTGCCCAGGAAGCTGAAAAACTTGCGATCAAACAGATTAATGAAATGGGCGGGATTCTTGGTCGGCAGATCAAAATCATCCAAGAGGATGGCGCAAGTGATTGGCCGACCTTTGCTGAAAAGAGTAAGAAGCTGCTAGTGCAAGACAAGGTCGCAGCTGTCTTTGGCGCTTGGACTTCTGCGTCTCGAAAAGCTGTGTTACCTGTATTTGAAAAGGAAAATGGCCTGCTTTACTACCCGACTTTTTATGAAGGTCTAGAGCAATCGAAGAATGTTATCTATACCGGGCAGGAAGCCACGCAGCAAATCCTAGACGGATTGAACTGGGTTGCTAAAGAAAAGAAAGCAAAGACCTTCTACTTGATTGGTTCGGATTACATCTGGCCCAGAACGTCTATGAAGATTGCACGTAAGCATATTGAAAACGTGCTGGGCGGCAAGGTTGTTGGCGAAGAGTATAAACCGCTTGGCAACACCCAGTTTGGTTCAGTCATCAATAAAATCCGTCTTAAAAAACCTGACGTAATTTACGCTGCGGTTGTTGGCGGAAGTAATGTTGCATGGTTCAAACAGCTTAAGGCAGCGGGAATCAACTCGAAGAAGCAGACTCTGTTGACGATATCTGTTACCGAGGATGAAGTGCTTGGCATAGGTGGTGAGAACCTCGAAGGGTTTTATTCCATCATGAAGTATTTCCAGAGTCAGGATAATCCTAACAACATCGCGTTCGTCAAAGCATTTAAAGAAATGTGGGGTGACGACAGTGTGATTGGTGACGTGACTCAAGCCGCTTATCTCGGACCATGGTTGTGGAAAGCTGCGGTAGAAAAAGCCGGATCGTTTGATGTCGACAAAGTTGTCGCGGCATCCGAGGAAGGTGATATCGAGTTGACCACGGCGCCAGAAGGTTACGTGAAACTGCATCCGAACCATCACTTGTGGAGTAAGGCACGTGTTGGTAAGTGGAACAAAGATGGTCAGGCAACCGTGGTATACACCTCTGATTTGCTTGAGCCAGATCCATTCCCAGCGGGCTACCAATAGGGGCCGCTATCGTTAGGCGCTTATAGAGCGCAGTCATAAAGAGGTGTGAGCAAAACCGCTCGCACCTCTATCAACCTTTACAGAAAAAATATCTAAGGTTTAGGCGTTTCAATTGCGCAGTTTATTCATCTCTTCGGATCAACCTTGAGGAATTAAAATGGACGGTTATACCTATAGCGAACTCGGAGCGATTCTTGCGATGCAAGGCTTCGCCGGTATTAGTTTGTTCAGTGTGCTTCTGCTCATGGCCCTGGGTCTTGCCATCATCTTCGGACAGATGGGCGTGATCAATATGGCGCATGGCGAATTTATGGCAGTGGGTGCCTATACCACTTATTTCCTGTCGTACCTGACAGAGACTTACTTTCCGGCATTCATGCCGTATTACTTTATTTTTGCCATTGTGGTGGCCTTTATTGTGGCCGGCATTCTGGGATATTTTGCCGAATTTATTCTCATACGGCACCTCTACGCTCGTCCTCTCGATACGCTTTTAGCGACTTGGGGCTTAAGCCTGATTATGCAGCAGTCGTTCCGTTCAATGTTCGGAGCGCGTGAAGTCAGTCCGACTTTACCTGAATGGTTAATGGGCGCTTACCAGCCAACTGAAATGATCGATATACCTATCAATGGCATGTTCGTGCTGGGTCTTACCGCTGTGGTGACATTAGGCGTGTTCTATCTAATGTTCAAATCTAGCTGGGGGCTTCGCGTGAGAGCGACGACGCAGAACCGTGTCATGAGTGGTGCCGTCGGTATCAATACTAAAAAAGTCGACCGTTATACCTTCGCCCTAGGCTGTGGCATCGCAGGTATCGCTGGTGCAGCGTTTACAACGATTGCCTCAACGGGCCCGACCACGGGCAGTCTGTATATCGTTGACACCTTTATGGTGGTGGTCTTTGGCGGTGCAGCGAGTTTGTTTGGCACGATCGCCTCTGCTTTCTCGATAGCGCAGGCCCAGTCGATTATGGAGTTCTTCATGAGTGGTTCCATGGCGAAGGTTTATACGCTGTTTGCACTGGTTCTAATTCTAATGTTCCGTCCTGAAGGATTGTTTGCTAGCAAGGTTCGCCGTTAGGCGGACCTGAGTATTGTTCGCGAATCTCAATTAAAGAGAGTTGGAGATAGCTATGAGTTTTGTCTACGAAAAATTGATGGGTGGTAAGCAGGGCATGGTGGGGCTGATTATTCTGTCTGCCTTGATCCTAGTGGTGTTCCCGATGTTTCTGGACTCCTTTCGTTTAAACCTATTGGGGAAATATCTGACCTATGCGTTTGCGGCGGTCAGCTTAGTGTTGATCTGGGGGTACGGCGGTACGCTTAGCTTGGGGCAGGGAATATTTTTTGGTCTGGGTGGTTATGCAATGGCGATGTTTTTGAAGCTAGAGGCGTCGTCACCAGAGAATACTGCGATTCAATCAACACCGGGTATTCCTGACTTTATGGACTGGAACCAGATAACCGCACTGCCATGGTTCTGGGAGCCCTTCAGCAGTTTCAGTTTTACCATTATTGCGATATTGGTCGTTCCTACCTTTTTTGCTTTTTTGATTGGCTCCGCGATGTTTAAACGTCGTGTTGGTGGTGTCTACTTTGCGATCATTACCCAGGTTATCTCTGTGATCCTCACGGTATTGATTGTCGGCCAGCAAGGTTTTACGGGCGGCATTAATGGCATCACTGACCTGCGTACGCTTAACGGTTGGGATATCACCTCAGATAGCGCTAAGAATATCTTCTACTACGTCAACTGTGTGTTGTTGATTGGTGTGATTGTACTGTCTCGATGGGTGCTGACCAGTAAGTTTGGTCGATTGTTACTAGCGATTAGAGACAAAGAAGATCGCGTGAGATTTTCCGGCTACGACGTCGCTAATTTCAAGATCTTCATCTTCTGCCTAGCCGCGATGATATCGGCCATTGGCGGAGCGATGTTTACCTTGCAGGTAGGCTTTATGTCGCCTTCCTTCGTCGGCATCGTTCCGTCGATCGAAATGGTTATTTTCGCAGCAGTGGGCGGACGAATGTCCCTTATCGGTGCGGTTTATGGCTGTCTGTTGATCAACTTCGGTAAGACGGTCTTCTCTGAGTCGTTTCCAGAGTTATGGCTCTTTCTGATGGGCGGTTTGTTCATTGCGGTCGTGATGTTTTTCCCCAATGGTTTGGCCGGCTTGTGGCAAGACTATGGTCACTATGTGACGGATCGATTCACCGCGATTAAAAACAAGATCCTGAATAAATCGACCCCTAGTAACGATAGTGCGAAGAAAACGCTGCCCGAAACAGAACTTAGTTAAGGAACGAGGAAGAAACTATGTATTCAAATACAGATTACACCTTGGCTGTAGAAGGTTTAACGGTTTCGTTTGACGGCTTCAAGGCAGTTGACGACTTGAATTTCTATCTCGACAAGAACGAGCTGCATGTTGTGATTGGTCCGAACGGGGCAGGCAAGACAACAGTGCTTGATTTGATATGCGGTAAGACGAAAGCCACGTCAGGCAGCATCAAGTTTCTCAATCAGGAACTAACCGAGCTCTCAGAGCACGCGATTGTGCGAGCAGGGGTTGGCCGAAAATTCCAGACGCCGTCCATCTACGAAAACCTGACGGTATTGGAAAACCTGGAGGTGTCTTACCCACAAGGTCGCGGCGTGTTTGGCGCTTTGATGTTCAAACGTACTCAAACGGTTCTCGACAAAATTCATGAAATTGCACGCGAAATCATGCTGGAAACCGAACTCGATACCGAGGCGGGTCTGCTTAGCCACGGCCAGAAGCAGTGGCTAGAAATAGGCATGTTGCTGATTCAGGACCCACAACTACTGATGCTAGACGAACCGGTTGCCGGCATGAGTGTGAAGGAGCGAGAGCAAACCGCTGAGCTGCTCAACAAAATCAGCATGGGGCGTTCGGTACTGGTGATTGAACATGATATGGAATTTGTCGCGCAAATTGCGCACAAGGTAACAGTGCTCCATCAGGGGAAAATCCTCGCGACGGGTGATATGGCCGAGGTTCAAAACGATCCTAATGTGATCGAGGTGTATTTGGGTCACTAGCGTCCAGTATTCGCGTCAGTGCGGGCGCGGTGTAACGGCAAATTATTGATAGGTGCTTGTATGTTGAATGTTTCAAATCTAAAGGTGAGTTATGGCCAGAGTGAAGTCATTCATGGCCTCGACTTTAGTGTTCCAAAGAACGAAACCCTAGCCATTATGGGGCGAAACGGGATGGGTAAAACAACCTTGTTCAAATCGCTTATCGGGGTGCTGCCGGCAAGTGAGGGGACTATTTCTGTCGACGGAGTCGACGTAACGAGTTGTGAGAGTTATCAGCGAGTAGAAAACGGGATTGCTTATGTGCCGCAAGGACGAATGATTTTTCCGAGCCTAACGGTGAAGGAAAATATTGAGACCGGTATGGAAGTGTCAAAGATGAAAACTATTCCAGATGAGATCTATGCCTTGTTCCCGGTGTTGCATGAAATGCGCAACCGTAAGGGAGGCAACCTGTCGGGTGGACAGCAACAACAGTTGGCGATAGCTCGCGCGCTAGTAACAAACCCCAAGGTGTTATTGCTGGATGAACCGACCGAAGGGATCCAGCCTTCCATCATTAAAGACATCGCCAATGTTCTAAATGAAATTAAGAAAATGCGTGACATCACCATCATTGTGTCTGAGCAAGTACTGAGTTTTACGATGGCTGTTGCGGACAGAATTATTGTGATCGACGGCGGAAAATTTATTCACGAAGACCGCCGTGAAGATGTCGATACCGAGCAGATACGGGGTTATCTCTCGGTTTAATTCTTTATGCGCTGCTTTTGGGCGCTAGAAGTGAAAAGCGTAAGCACGAAGAAAAAAACGTTGTTTGGTGACACTGACCTGGTCAGTTAACCGGGCTAAGCAAAACGAATCTAGAACGTGAATTGAAAAATAAATCAGGTGATAACAGGAGACTAGATATGACCGATACCATCATAAAAGTGAACCTAAACGAATCTGCTTATGATAACGAAAAGATTCATAACCGTTGGCACCCGGATATCCCGATGGTCGAAATGGTAAAGCCGGGAGATGATTTTATTATTGAATGTGTCGACTGGACCGGCGGACAAATTAAGAACAACGACAACGCAGATGATGTTAGAGATGTTGACCTAAGTCAGGTGCATTTCTTGTCTGGGCCTGTCGGGGTAGAGGGAGCGGAACCCGGCGATTTGCTGGTGGTTGATATTTTAGATATCGGCACCTTTGACGATAGTCAGTGGGGCTTTAATGGTTTTTTCTCTAAGCAGAATGGAGGGGGCTTTTTAACGGAGCATTTTCCGGAAGCGCAAAAGTCAATTTGGGACTTTAAGGGCATGTTTACCAGTTCTAGACATGTTCCCGGCGTGGAATTTGCGGGATTGATTCACCCAGGATTGATTGGTTGTTTGCCATCAAAAGAGATGCTGGAAGAGTGGAACACTCGCGAAAAAGGTTTATATGATACTGAGCCAGACCGTGTGCCTGCACTGGCGACTCTCCCATACGCAGACACTGCGCACATGGGGACGATGACCGGCGAAGCCCGCGATGCCGCAGCGGCTGAAGGCGCTCGTACCGTGCCACCTAGGGAGCATGGCGGTAACTGTGATATCAAAGATCTATCTCGCGGATCAAAAGTTTATTTCCCTGTTTATGTGAAGGATGCTGGCTTGAGTGTTGGTGATTTACATTTTAGTCAGGGCGACGGTGAAATTACGTTCTGTGGCGCGATCGAAATGGCCGGTTGGATACATATGCGGGTGAATTTGATCAAAGGCGGGATTGAGAAGTACGGCATCAAAAATCCGATCTTTAAGCCAAGTCCGATCACACCTAAGTACGATGACTACTTGATTTTTGAAGGCATATCGGTGGATGAGTATGGCGAGCAGCACTATCTAGATGTCCATGTCGCTTATCGTCAGGCCTGCTTAAATGCCATCGAATACCTCACCAAATTTGGCTATACCAAAGCCCAAGCTTATGCGATTTTAGGCTGTGCGCCGGTGCAAGGTCATATCAGTGGGGTGGTCGATATTCCAAATGCCTGTGCGACGCTGTGGTTGCCGACAGACATCTTCGAGTTTGATGTCCAGCCTAACGCTGATGGGCCGAAAATAATGCTCGATGGCAGTGTTGATGTGCCTTTGTCCAAGGACAAGTAAACACATGCGCTTGGGTAGCGACTCGTTCGTTAGGGTCGCTGCCTTTTTAGGCGACGGGGTACTAAGTCGCTAAATGATCCCAAGGAGTAAGTTATGCCGGTATATGATTATAAGTGTCCAGAGCACGGTGTGTTCCATGAACTTGCGACGATTGCGCAGAGCGGCGATCCAAAAACCTGCCCAAAATGCAGCAAACTTAGCGCGCGCGTGATTATGATTCCACCCGAAGTGTTAGCGATGGCTCCCGCCAAACGCGCGTCCATGGAACGCAATGATGCAGCACAGCATCAACCGATTATCTCAACCACAGATTCTAGAGCCGAAGTCGCCGATCGTCGCGCCTTTGACCAAAAACATGGTCATCAGCACAGCAAAGGCAGCTGCTGCTCCCATGAGCATGCCTCAGATAAAAGTGCACTTAAACAGCAGGTTATTCTGTTGCCGGACGGCAGTAAGGTATTTCCATCTCAGCGTCCGTGGATGATCAGTCACTAGCATTTAGGGAGGAGAGGCGTCTCCCCTGTCGTTTCTTTGTTTCTCATACTGGGTATGAGAAACCCTCCCTAATCTTACTTTCCGTAGCCAAGCCCTGCGCGTGAGACTTTTGGGGTAGGCAGTTCCGAGAATGCTTAATCATAAAGGCTAGGTTCTCCTTCAGGGCGCGTCTTGAAACGCCGGTGTAGCCATAGGTATTGTTCCGGATGAATCATGATTGCATCCTCTAGCCCTTTGTTTAATCGACTACAGTTTTCTACTTCGTCATCAGACGGGTAGCCTTCATAGATAGGTGTGTAATGGACGCTGTAAACCCCGTTTTCTTCTCTAAATTGGCTCAGTTGCAGCACTGTGGCGCCAGTCTCTCTTGCGATCCATGCAGGAGTAGTGAGGGTAGCAGCAGGAACGCCAAATAAGGGGGCGAATATTCCGCGTTTGGGGCCAACGCCTGAGTCTTGGTCCGGCGCATACCAGACCACGTTGCCTTCTTTGATAAATTCCATCATTTCTTTTAGCTCACGCTTCGTAAAGCCTATTCCACTATAACGACGACGTGAACGCTCAATAAATGCATTCAGTAGCTTGTTGTTTTGTGGCCGATACATGTAGTTGAACGTGGTCACATGATTTGCCAAAGGGCCAGCAAAGTCGATGATGCTGAAGTGAGCGCCAATCAATAGCACGCCTTTGCCGCGCGCTTTTGCTTCGTCGAGGTGCTCTTTGCCGTGCACTTGAAGGGTCTTTAAGAAGGGGGTGAAATCGCGCCACCAAGCAACGGTACTTTCCATATATCCGACAGCGTTTGAGATAAACGATTTACGAATCATCTCTTCTTGTTCGTCGGGAGAAAGGTTTGGGAAGCACGCACGAATATTGCCTCTGGCTACTTTGTAGCGGCTGCCGCCGAGTTTATAAAGGCGCATACCGAGCCAAGTGCCAAGTGCTTGTTTGGTTTTGTGTGGCAAGAAAGAGATTAGGTATAAAACAAACAGCAGCAGCCAGGTTGCCCAGTAGCGAGGGTGTAAGAAATTTCGGTAGTAGTGGCTTGGATCAATCGGTCGCACTGAGATATCCCTGAAAAGTTCATGCCCTGTTTTGGGGGCGAATCGTGAGGCTAAGGTGGCGCTTTTCACACGCTGGTGTGACAGCTAAGCGCATTAAACCATGAACTCAGTGGGTCTAGAAATACTCAATAGTCGAAATGAATGTTCCGTATAAGCATGTGTTGAGTTTGGGGGCTCGACAGGGATAGTGTCAGCAATGCAGCTTTTATTTGAAAAGTGGAACGACTTCGGCTTTCGTTTGCTCTGTGTGTTCTGTGTGCTCGGCGTCGATGGGCGCGATGTTGAGTGTCGCATTGAGTTCTAGCAATGCTGAGCGCATCATCTCAGATATGCGCATGCAGGCTTGTACGTTTGTGCGGCAACGCGCGCGTTCCATATTGATTGTAAATTGAATGCCTTCTAGGCGTTTTTTAGCCCGCTCTGGCGCGCGATCGATAACTTGCGCGCAAAGCTGTTCTCGCAGAGCTTCGAATGCGACAGGATCATCTTTTGCCAGTGATACCAAATGGTCGAAATCTGGCAGCTCGATATGCGGATATGCGTCTTCGCTTTGCTCCTGTTCTCTCGGCGAACGGGTGGTTGTCTTCGTCATGGAAACGTCCTCAAACTGTTACGTTGGCTTAAGCAGCGGCTCCATTCGTTTTATTGCTTCTGCGCATCGTTAGATATCTCGTTGAAAAAAGTATCAGTCTGTTTAAAAAGCGTCCAGCTCTGGGCCGCCAGATATCGATCTGCATCAAACAAATTGACAAGATTTTAAATTTCATTGCGGTCATACGTTTAGCTTGCCCAATCATTTCAGCGCTTTAATCGCGGTGGGCGGTCTTCCACGCTATAATCTGCGCAGCTTGCTGGGGCTGACTAAAAAGCCTTCGCATCCACTTCTTTTTAGGCACCTGTTTTATGACAAACGATAAGCAACCACCGACTTCTCAGTCGTCTCCTGACCCTCATGCTGATAGGGAGGCGACTAACTATGAAAATCCAATCCCGAGCCGAGAGTTTATCCTGGAGTTTTTGGACCAAGCAGGAAATGCACTGACGCATCCTCAGGTCGCGAAGGAGTTGGATTTGTCGTCGGCGGATAATGTCGAAGCACTGCGGCGCCGGTTAATCGCCATGACGCGTGATGGTCAGCTGGTTTGTAATCGTCGCAATCAGTTTTTTCCAAAAGCGAAAAGTAAAACTATCATCGGAACTGTTATTGGTCATCGCGATGGCTTTGGTTTTGTTAAACCAGACGGGGAGGGCGATGATATTTTCCTTTCTGCTCGGCAAATGCAGTCAGTGTTTGACGGCGACAAAGTTGAAGTAAGGCTTGATTCTGCGGATCATCGCGGCAAGGTTAACGGCGTGATCGAACAGGTGCTGGAGCACAATACCGAGCAGCTAGTTGGACGTTTATTTATTGAAGGTGGATATGCGTTTGTAGAAGTAGAGAATGTGCGCATTGCTCAGCAAGTGGTTGTTCCGCCAGAAGAAGTTAAAGACGCGGTGCATGGCCAGTTTGTCGTGATTAAACTGACGCAACAGCCGTCAAAGCGCAGCCATGCGGTAGGGAAGGTGATTGAAGTGTTGGGCGATTACATGGCGCCTGGAATGGAAATTGAAGTCGCGATCCGCTCTCATGGCATTCCTCATGTCTGGCCTGACGATGTTGAGCAAGCGGTGTCGACGCTAACGTCCGAAGTTAGTGATGCCGAGAAGCGTGAGCGCATTGATATTCGTCACCTTCCTCTCGTGACGATCGATGGTGAGGATGCACGTGACTTTGATGATGCCGTCTATTGCGCGGCAGATAACAATGGTTTCCGCCTCTATGTCGCGATAGCCGATGTTAGCCATTACGTTCGTCCAGGTTCTGCGTTAGATACCGAAGCGCATACGCGTGGTACATCTGTTTATTTTCCAGACCATGTAGTGCCGATGCTGCCAGAAGCGTTGTCTAACGGCTTATGTTCGCTTAACCCAAAAGTTGACCGCCTTTGTATGGTGTGTGAAATGCAACTCGGGCCAGACGGTGAAGTACTCGAAAGTCAGTTTTATGAAGCGGTTATGCATAGCCATGCGCGTCTAACGTATAACCAAGTCGGTTTGATGCTAGAGAACGCTGACTCTCCTGAAGGTGTCCAGCTGTGTGACGATTTTGCGGATACTTTGCCGCATTTGCATCAGTTGTATGCGCTCTATCATGTTTTGAAAAAACGCCGTGTGAAGCGTGGGGCGATTGATTTTGATACGGTCGAAACACGCATAGTCTTTGGCGAAGGCCGTAAGATTGATGAAATTGTTCCGACGATCCGAAATGACGCTCACAAACTGATTGAAGAATGCATGTTGTGTGCGAATGTCGCGACCGCAGAGTTCTTGGCGAGCCAGGACTTGCCGACTCTTTATCGTATTCATGAAACTCCCGGTGCTCAGAAATTAGAGAACCTGCGCTCTTTCCTTAGCGAGCTGGGCTTGCAACTCATGGGGGGAGAATCGCCAACTCCTGCAGACTACCAAAGCCTGATGAGCCAAATTAAAGAGCGTCCTGATTTCAGTGTGATTCAAACCGTTATGCTGCGTTCGATGAGCCAAGCGGTCTATGGTCCTGAAGAAAAAGGACACTTTGGTTTGGCGTTTGATCACTACGCGCATTTTACGTCGCCTATCCGTCGTTACCCGGATTTATTGACGCACCGTGCATTGAAGTCTCGTATTTATAGCAAGCAAACGATCAAACAAGTTAAGCGCCCTGACAATATCGAGTTTGGTCGATATGGCTACAAATATGACATGGCAGCCATGATTGCGTTGGGTGAACATTGCTCAATGACCGAGCGTCGCGCTGATGATGCGACTCGTGACGTCGCCAGTTGGCTTAAATGTGAGTACTTGCAGCAGCACTTGGGTGAGGTATTTGAAGGTTTGATTTCTGGCGTGACCAACTTTGGCTTTTTCGTCGAACTCGCCAACCTCTATGTCGAAGGGCTTGTTCATGTGGCGACCTTAGAAGGGGATTACTTCCAGTTTGACCCTCAGAAGCATCGCTTACTCGGCGAGCGCACCGGTACGCGTTATGGCTTGGGCGACAAAGTAATGGTGCAGGTGGCGAGTATTAGCCTTGAAGAGCGCAAAGTAGATCTAATATTGGTCAGTGCGGAACCACGCTCAAAAGCCAAGCGTCGTCTGAGTCGTGACTCGGGTGGAAGGGGAGCTGCTGAGAGTAAGGGTGGTGCTGATAAAGGCCGTGACAAGAAACAAGGCGCGAGAGGTGCAACCAAAGCGCGCGGTAAGCCTGCTGGAAAAATAAAACGTGATGCATTCGGAAATGTCATCAGTGGTGAGAATGAGAAAGGGCCGTCTGAAGGTCGCAATGGTGACAAAAAGCCTAAGAAAAAAGTAAGGCAAAAAGACACCAAGAACAAAGGCAAACCAAAGGCGAAGGGCGAGAAAACCGCGGCGGGCGCTAAGAAATCACAAGGTGGTAAAGCGCCATCGGCACCTAAACCAGCGACTTCATCCGATCGTTCATCCACGGATGGCGATAGTCCGAGACCGAGAAAAAGGCGACTGGTGAAAAAATGAGTCACCCAGAATTAGATACCGTGTTCGGCATTCATGCCGTTGAGTCATTGTTAAAGAAAGACACTGACGCCATTGTCGGATTAAAATTTGCTGAGGGCCGAGACGATAAGCGTCTCGCAGGCTTGTTTGGCGCGGCTCAAAGAGCTGGCTTGTCGGTCGACTATGTGCCGCGTAAGGAGCTCGACAACCTAGTGCGGGGGCGGCATCAAGGTGTTGTTGCACTGGTAAAACCTGATGCGGAGAAAGACGAAGGTGACCTAGAAGATGTTCTCAATTCCCTTGACGTTGCACCCTTCCTGTTAATTCTAGATTCCGTCACGGATCCGCATAACCTTGGCGCTTGTATGCGATCTGCAGATGCTGCCGGTGTTCATGCCGTGATAGTTCCCAAGGATAAATCGGCGCCTTTGAATGCGGTGGCTAAGAATGTCGCGTCAGGCGCAGCAGAGCATGTGCCCTTGATTAAGGTGACCAACTTGGCGCGCACGATGCGCTGGTTGCAAGACAGAGGCGTCTGGATTACGGGTGCTGCGGGTGAAGCGGAACAAGACGTTTATCAAACTGACATGAAAGGGCCTTGCGCCATTGCGATGGGAGCTGAAGGCTCCGGCTTGCGCCGTCTGACGAGAGAGCATTGTGACCAGTTGACGAAAATTCCAATGGCGGGGACGGTGAGCAGTCTGAACGTCTCGGTTGCCACCGGAATTTGTTTATTTGAAGCGGTGCGCCAACGAAATGCTGGCGCATAGGGGCTGTTGTTTTAGTTAGTTTTCCGTTTGTTTTGGCAAGCGACAGTGAGCGTGTTAAACAAGAGAACGATTAGTTAAACATGAACAAGAGGGTAATCAACTAGGATGCAATTGGATACAGCGAAAAAACCAACGGACTCGTTAATTAAGATTCTATATATCATCTACGCACTACACATTTTTAGTGCGGTAAATGGTTTGCTAACGCCAGCTTTTGTAGTAACTGCGTTTTTGTCTGGTTGGCCTTCGGTGATAGCTTTGGTTATGAGCTATGTATGGCGTGGCGACGCTGCTGGTAGCTACTTATCATCGCATTTTGATTGGTTAATACGTACCTTCTGGTTTGCTGTTATGTGGTTTGTTATCGCCGCACTGTTTATTTTTACCATTGTTGGGTTAGTGATTGGCTTTCCAATACTGCTTGTTGTCGGTATTTGGGTGGTCTACCGTTTGGCACGAGGCCTTTTCGCATTGAATGACCGGCGTATCGTTGGTTAGACCACTCTTAAGGGTTGGCGCCTTAGTCCCAAGCGCGCCGTGACCTCACATGGTTCGACCCTGTGAACGGTGCTAGAAGCTTGTATCGAAGAGAAATTTTGCCTGGCTGGCACATAGGTGCAATACCTTCGGGGTCCCAGTTAGACTGAATATGGGTGTCTTGTGTTAGAAACTCCCAGCCTCCTAACGGCTCAATGATGTTTTTCACATCCGCTTGTTCGGTGTCCGATAACGCGAATAGTTTTTGTTGCAGTCTCTCTCTGCACCAAACTCGGTAAGGGCTCGTGTGAACCTGAGGATAGGTATATCCATCGATATCAAAGTCGAATGTTGATTGGCCGTTTTCGTACGCTTTGGCGTTTTCCGATAAATACTTAAGATAGCTCTGGCAGACATCTTTTAGTAATGGGTCCCAACCTTTGGGTTTTCCGGTAGCTGTGACGGATAGGTCGCTACCGGACAAACGAGACGCTTTCGCGTTCCACATACGCGCTACCCATTCGTAAACGGCGGGTGCCTGCTCCTGCATAATGCGGTTGGGCGTTGGGTCATTTCCAAAATGCCAAAACATAGAACCAAAAAAACCGAAGTCAGCGTAACTGGGACGATCTCCCAGCAGGTAGTCTTGATGTTTGAATATGACTTCTAGTCGCTGTAGCGTGTTGATATAAATACTTTCAATATGTTCACGGTTTTGCTCCGTCATGCCGTCACCATATAAGAATTTTTGTTCTTGGTGACGATGAATCAACTTTCCACCCAGCCAAGTTAGTGGTTTCGCGGCTGCCCAGATACCACCGACGAACTCTTTTGCGAACAGTGTTTTATACATATGTCTATCGCCGGGATACATCCAGCGATAGTAAATGGCAGGACGCCACATCCATTCGTCGGCATAGTCTTCCATTAGGTAACTTAGGAAGCGTTGCACCGGGTCGGTAGGGATAACCGGAACGTCTGAGTAGCGTTCTTCGAACCAGTCCATCATCGGCGTAGTGTCGCTCATCCATTGACCATTGGACGCTTTGATAACAGGCATTTGTCGTAGCCCGGTATTGCTGTAAATTTCCTTCCCATGCTCGCCGAGACTGCCGTAGATCGCGGTATGGGGAATACCTTTGTACTTGAGGTACGCCAGCATTTTTCCGCAAAAATAGGATCGGTGAAAAACGAAAATGTCATAACTTAGGGCTTTTTCTTGCACGGCGTATTCCTCTCTTTTATCGATTTGTGAGCTTAGTTTAATAAGATTACTCACTTAAACGATGGCATCGAAGGGTAAGTGATCGGTCAAATCTGGCCAGCATGCCTGATAAAGCATACACTGGCGAAATGCGCACTCAGAGTCAGTTAATTCAAGAGGACGAAAAACTCCTGCTCCCTTTTTTTCCGGACATGCTTGTTCGTTGGCTGGCGGGTCAAGGCATCCCCGCTAACGATGTATTGCTTGGTTCGGGTTTGAGTATGCAGGCGCTTTCTTCAGCGCAAACTCGATTGAGTATTAAGCAGGTCAGACATATATTGCTTCGTGCGATGAGTCTGTCTAAAAACCAGCACCTTGGTGTTGATTTTGGACGCCAGATTAACCTCATGTCGATGGGCAAGGTAGGATACGCCGCCATGTCATCACCGACATTAGAGCATGCCCTGTTGGTGTTTCAACGCTATCTGAAGTTGAGGGATCCCTTGGTTCAAACGTCATTAACACGCAATAAGGCCCACGCTATTCTTTCGTTTAAAGAGCCTGTTGATTACGGAGAGATACGACACTTTATGTTTATGGCAATTGCGAATGCTCTGCATACGATCGTTCAATTCTTGCTACCGTCGGTTGAGCAGTTGCCATTTTCGATTGAACTTAACTATCCGTCTCCTGATGACTGGGACTCTCAAGTTCTGCCCGCTGGCATGGTCGTGCAATTTTCTTGTTCCAGCTCTCGTATTGTTTTTCCTGGTACTTGGTTGGAAAAAACGTTGCCAACGGCTGACAAGCAAACCGCTGAGCAAGTGCAGCGCTTATGTGAGAACGATTTGTTGGCGTACCAGAGCTCAGAAGGGCTGGCGAATCAAGTACGAGCATTTGTTGTATCAGAAATGACTGGTTATTTAAGCATGGAGGAGTGTGCAGAGTCGCTGGCAATTTCTTCTAGAACCTTGCGTCGACTATTGGCTGGTCAAAACCTGACGTTTCTTAAAATTGTCGATCAAGTCCGCTACGAAAAGGCGTCTGATTATTTGTTGAACTCTGAACTGTCGATTGCACAAATTGCTGAACAGCTTAACTATGCGGACCCTTCAAATTTCAGCCGGGCATTTTTGACATGGACTGGAAAGCGGCCCTCTAAGTATCGCGAGAGTGGTCATGAGTTTTAGTGATGTCTCGATCACCGTTGGTCAACACAGTTTACTCACTAGATATACCGCCTATTATTTGCGTTAACAATTAATACGAGGGAATAAACATGCATTAGTTTTGGCATTGGGGTTGAAAGCACTACTCAAACGCGTTTCACTGGTTCGTGTATTTCACAGTATTTAACAAGAATAACCACATTTTAGGATCCTTCTATGCGAAACAAGATGCTCGTTCTTATGAGTAGTTTTTTTCTTCTTAGTGCTTGCGGCGAATCTGCCGATACAGCCAAAACGACACCTGAAGCGGCGCCAGCGGCGACAGAAATGGCTGAAGCCGCGCCGTCCTGTGGCAAGGTGACTATTGCTGAAATGAACTGGAGTTCTGCTGCGCTAATGGCGAATGTAGATCAGTTTATTTTAAAACATGGCTACGGCTGCGATGCTCAGCTAGTAACCGGTGATACCATGCCAACCGGCACCTCGATGATTGAAAAAGGGGAGCCTGATGTTGCACCTGAAATGTGGAGCAACTCTTTGCGAGAAGCGCTAGATAAAGGCGTTGCAGAAAAACGTCTTCGCTATGCGGGTGACTCGTTGTCAGACGGCGGCGAAGAAGCGTTTTGGGTACCTCAGTATTTGACAGAGAAGTATCCTGAGCTAGCAACGATTGAAGGTGTTAAAAAGCATGTTGCAATGTTTAAGCACCCAGAAGACCCTGATAAGTCGATGTTTATGGGCTGTCCTGCGGGTTGGAACTGCCAGATTTCTGCTGGGAACCTTTATCGTGCATTGAAATTAGAAGATGCTGGTTTTGCATTGGTTGACCCTGGTTCAGGTGCAGCTTTATCTGGTTCGATTGCTAAGGCGTACGAGCGTCAGGAAGCTTGGTTTGGTTACTATTGGGCGCCGACTGCGGTGCTAGGTAAGTACAAAATGACTAAAGTAGACTTTGGCAGCGGCGTTGATGAAGCGCACTTCAAAGCATGTATTACGAATGCAGATTGTGCTGAGCCTAAGCCGACTATGTACCCGCCATCGTCAGTTCAGACGGTAACGACTGAGTCGTTCGCGTCTAAATCGCCAGCGGCCTATGACTACTTCACTAAGCGTTCATTTGGCAATGCTCAAATGAACGAGTTGTTAGCTTGGATGGAAGACAATCAAGCAGATGGAACCGTCGCGGCAGAATACTTTATGAAGAATAATCGTGACAATTGGAGTCAGTGGTTAACGGCCGATGTCGTGGCCAAGGTAGACGCTGCCGTCGCCAAACTATAACGACAACGACAACGACGATGACCATGGGGCTGCTTATAACAGCCCCATTTTTTTAGCTAATCTCCCGTCCTAAAAAAAGTTGGAAAGCAAGATGTCCTGGTTTACTGATTTCCCTGAATTAAGTCGAGAAACACTAGTTTCGATCCGTAAGTCCCTCGATGGCGCTTATCGAGGTTTTTCCCGAGAATATGGAGAAAATATAGAAGCTTTTTTTGATCCCCTATTAACCTTTTTGGTTTGGTTCGAAAAGCTCTTGCTCGCGACCCCGTGGTGGCTAATGATCGGCGTAATAGCCTTGATTACCCATTTGGCTGCCCGTTCTTGGCGTCTTACGATAGGGGTTATTATCGCACTATTCCTGATCGGCCTATTCGGCATGTGGGAAGACACCATGAGTACGCTCAGTATTATCACCGTTAGTACTTTGTTATCGATTGGTATTGGGATTCCAATTGGCATTCTGATGGCAAGGTCGGACCGCACACAGTCAATCGTGACGCCTGCGCTTGATGTCATGCAAACCATGCCCGCATTTGTTTACTTGATTCCCGTCGTGATGTTGCTGGGTATCGGTAAAATACCGGGCCTGATCGCCGTCATTATTTATGCGATTCCTCCGGTAATTCGCCTTACCAACTTAGGTATTCGTTTAGTGGATCGTGAAGTACTGGAAGCCGCCGTGTCCTATGGTGTGAGTCCATGGCAAAAGCTTTGGCATGTGCAGTTGCCACTAGCAATGCCCAATATTATGGCGGGTATCAACCAAACGATTATGATGGCGTTAGCGATGGTTGTTATCGCCTCCATGATTGGCGTTGCAGGGCTAGGGCAGCCAGTCCTTCGCTCAATTACCAATCAATACTTCGCTTTGGGCCTATTTAATGGTCTCGCCATTGTGGTGTTGGCCATCATTTTTGATCGTGTTTCTCAGGCTTATGCGAAACGTTCGCAAGCGTATTTGGGAGGCCGAGAATGAGTACGCAAAATTTTATTGAAATAAAGTCGCTATATAAAGTTTTTGGGCCGAAGCCTAAGAGCTTGATTCCGATGATTCAAGCGGGTAAAGGTAAGCAGGAGTTATTGGAAGAGACCGGCCATACCGTTGGTTTGAATAACATCAACCTTGATATCAAACGTGGCGAAATCTTCGTGATCATGGGGCTTTCTGGTTCTGGAAAATCGACCTTGATTCGTCACTTTAATCGTATTATTGACCCTACTGAAGGCCAGATTTTAGTCGATGGTGAAGATGTTCTAACGCTTGATGAGAATAGCTTGCGAGAGTTCAGACGCTCTAAAATGTCCATGGTATTTCAGCACTTTGGACTAATGCCGCACCACAGCGTGATTGATAACGTTGCCTTTGGTTTAAAAATTCAAGGCGTGGCGAAAAATGAGCGTTTAGAGAAAGCAAAAACTTGGTTAGCAGACGTTGGGCTTGAGGGTTATGGAAACCAGTATCCTTCTCAACTATCCGGCGGCCAGCAGCAGCGAGTGGGACTGGCGCGTGCTTTGTGCACGGATGCTGAAATTCTGCTGATGGACGAAGCGTTTTCGGCATTAGACCCATTGATCCGAAGCGAGATGCAAGACCAGCTGATAGAGCTTCAAGAGAAGCTGCATAAGACGATTGTGTTTATCACGCATGATCTGGACGAGGCGCTGCGCCTTGGTGACCGTATTGCTATTTTGAAAGACGGTGAGCTAGTGCAAGTTGGGGAGCCGAAGGAAATATTACTGCAACCGGCCAATGATTATGTCGAAGCTTTTGTGCGCGACGTGAATCGTGCACGTGCATTGACGGTAGAAAACGTGATGAAACCACCGGTGAATCGCATTACTACGAGCACCATCGGGGAAGCGATTGAGCAAATGAAAGCAACCTCTAAAGAGTATGGCTACGTCGTTTCGAATGAGGGTTTTGAGGGCACTGTGTTGCAGGAAACGCTTGAGAAGGCGGTTGAGGGCGAGGATTGTTGTGCGGAGGATCCGCTGACCGATGCCTTGTTTGAAACGGTGGCAGAGATTTCGCCAGAGTCCTTGCTCGAAGAGGTTATTCCTGAAACCTTAGACAATGAGCGGCCATTACCTGTTGTTGATGAAAGCGGCGAATTGAAGGGTGTATTATCTCGTTCGGGATTAGCGAAAGCCTTGGGTAGCTCTGTTTAGGGTTATTTGCGTGCTGATGATGGCCAGGGCCAAAGCGGCTCATTCAAGTAGAGAAAAGCGCGAGTAGGGGGTAAGTGTATGATTATTGAAAACGAAATTCCTCTGCTTGAAAGTATTCTTACGCCTTGGCGAGAAGTAATTGGGGAAGATTATCTCGGCTATCGTAATCATGTCTATCGAATGTTGCATTGCTGTTTTGAGCTTCTGGATCATGATAGTTACGCAAACGAGTTAAGTAGTGATCCTATTGTTATCGTGGCCGACCATGAACAAGATAGGCAGAAGTTAATTATTGCTGCGGCTTTTCATGATATTGGAATCTGGATCGATAAGACGATTGACTATATTCCTCCTTCTTTACCACCGGCGATGGCGTATCTAGAGGATAATGGGCTTTCTGCTTGGTCTGACGAGATCACATTGATGATTACCGAACACCATAAATTAACCGAGGTAACAGACCCGCGATATCGGCTAGTTGAGCTGTTTCGACGTGGCGACTTAGTTGATTTTTCCTTAGGAATGGTGCGTTTCGGTATCGACAAGGTAACCTTGAGCAAACTAAAAACAACGTTTCCTAACGAGGGTTTTCACCGGGGGTTGCTCGCAAAAGGCAGTCGCTGGTTTTTAAAGCATCCGTTAAACCCTGCCCCGATGATGAAATGGTAAGGGCTCGAAAGGCCCCGTGTTTCGAGCCCGCTTTAAGCTTCCTCTGCGGCGGCGTGTTTGGTTTGTCTTCCTTTTTTCTCGCTTGAGAGTGCTTCCACTTCAACTAAGTGCCCTAGCATAATTGCTTGTCCGCTTACTGGTTCCATTTGTGTGCTGCCGCCGGGTATGACTTCATTAATATTCATGCCAGCAAGATTTGAAGCTTGCGAAAGTTTTGTTCCCTTGTGGCCCCAGCCATGCGGTACCGCGATAACCCCCTGACATATGTCTTCAGTCAGTTGCACGCGCAGCTCCACTTCGCCCTGTTCTGAGCTGATTTTAATGAGTGACTTGTCAGCAATGTTTCGGCTTTCTGCATCATTGATATGCATGACAGCGGTGTTGCCATCAGGTTGCTTGATATAAGGGTTGTTGTGCATCCAGCTATTGTGGGAGCGGCGGTCGCGCTGGCCAATTAGCTGCAGTTTACGAGTGCTTTGCAGGTACTGTTTCTCTAGTTTTTCCAAACGAGGCAGGTCGCCTACTATTTTGTCTGGCCATAGCTGTACCTTGCGGTTGGGTGTCGGCACGCGTTTACCTAAAAATGAGCCCGCTTGCGTTGGTGGAAGTAGCACGCCTTCTGGGTTGGCTTTGAGTTCCTTAAGTGAGACTTTGCCACCCCAGCGTAGCAGGAGTGACAGCAAGTGGTCAGGCGTAATCGTGGTGTTGCCTGTTCGGGCACCAATGAGGGGAAGCTTG